>Ga0209164_1001493_pt1 | contig 29768 bp, 30 predicted proteins | sample MTBNYHSulfiMetaG_FD_187458 | JGI IMG/M metagenome (GOLD analysis project Ga0209164, IMG submission 187458) | Enrichment culture microbial communities from rom New York Harbor, USA that are MTBE-degrading - MTBE-NYH (New York Harbor Sulfidogenic)... | ecosystem: Environmental > Aquatic > Marine >... | reverse complement strand
TCCAACTCCTTGCCATGGGGGTGGTTGACAATGCTGGTCATCAGTGGCATTTGTTTTTGGTGCTTTTCGCGCATTTCGTGGTGGCTCCTTTTTCGATCTTTGTTAGTAAAAACAAATCCTTGAAAAATTTTCTTTTACTACATGAAGATCAAAAAATCCACCACGGAATGCGCTTTTTTCACGTTTATCAAACACTTCCATTTATGGATGGACACCAGCTAATGTCAACTTCACTATTTCGTCGACTGCCTTGCCGTCACTCACATCGGCATTGATCGCAATCGCTCGCCGTCCAAGGGCTCTGACCTCCTCAGCAGCGGCTTCTAATTCATCTTTCTGGCATAAATCGTAATCAGGATCTACTTTAAACGTATTCGTATAATCGTTTAACACCACATCCGCACCTTGCTTTGCCAGGTGGCAGGCAACTTCGGGCCCAATCCCTCTCGGTCGTCCGGCTACCCCAACCCGCCCTGCTCCAGTCACTATCGCAACCCTATTCGCCAGTGGCTTCTTCATTTCCTTTTAAAAAGTCCTCCCTAATGTGCACAGTTTCCAGCTATTCCGAGCAATCCAGACAGTTCCTCATGTGGAGGAAGCCAAGCGTTCAAGCGCAAGATCACGCTCGCAACGTGTCTGGCACTCTCCCCTTACCACGCACATATCTGTCATTTTCGGATCGTCACCCCTCCCTAGCCCCCAAGAAAGGCCCTGGCCACGTACGCATTATTTCTCAATCCTTCGCACAGCCCTTCCATGACAACGGAACCCTTTTCTAAGACATAGCCCCGCTTGGCAAGCCTTAAGGCCATGCGAGCATTCTGCTCAACCAGGATAATCCCTATGCCTTCCTCGTTAATTGTCTTGATATGTTTGCCCAGCCTCTGGCATAGAATTGGGCTTAGGCCAAGAGTCGGTTCATCAAGTAGGAGCACGGTGGGCTTCGCCATGAGGGCCCGACCCATTGCCAGCATCTGCTGCTCACCACCGCTCAGATTCTCAGCTTTCTGCTTGGCCTTTTTCTCCAATACAGGAAAAAGGCTAAAAACCCTGTCAATATCGACTCTAATCTCTCCTTCATCTCTGCGTAAATAGGCCCCCATCATAAGGTTTTCCACAACTTTGAGCTTGGCGAAAATCCTCCTACCCTCGGGAACTTGAATGATTCCCCTTTCCACTCTTTCCTGGGGAGTGAGCCCTTCTATTCTCCTCCCCTTGAGCCAAAGCTCACCTTCCAGGACTGAGACTAATCCGCTGATCGCGTTTAGGATAGAGGACTTTCCCGCCCCGTTGTTGCCTATAAGCGCAATGAACCCGTCTTCCTCGACACTAACAGTGACATTGCGGACGGCCTCCACCACGCCATAGGAAATCTTAGCATTCTTCAGCTCCAGCAGCATGCTCTATTCCTCGTCAATTCCCAGGTAAGCCTGAATAACGCTTTCGTTATTTCTGATCTCATCGGGCGACCCTTCGGCAATCTTGTTACCAAAGTTTAAAACCACGATTCTATCGCAAGTGCCCATGACTGCTCTCATGTCGTGTTCAACAAGCATCAGGGTTACTCCCATTTCGCGCAATTTCTTGATATGGTCCATCATAAGTTCCGTTTCCTCAGCATTCATACCGGTTACAGGCTCATCCAGGAGAAGCAGCTGCGGACCGGCCGCCACAGCGATTGCCACACCCAATGCGCGTTGATGGCCGTAAGGCAAGTTTTTTATTAAGGTTCCTTCAAGGTCTTCCAATCCAAAAAGCCTAAGCAGTTCCCTTGATTTCTCTACCAGCTCTTTTTCCTCTTTACGATATGATCGAGTATTGAAAAACCCACCCCAGGAACCATGCTTTCTTCCCATACTGAATCCCATTAATACGTTTTCCAACACCGTCGTTCCTCTATAAAGGGCTACGTCTTGAAAGGTTCTGACAATTCCCAGCCGCGCTATCTGGTCAGGCCTTAAGCGAGTGATTTTTTTCCCCTTAAATGTGACCTCTCCTCTGCTTGCCGAGTAAAACCCGCTAATTACTTTGAATAAAGTAGACTTACCCGCGCCGTTGGGTCCCACAAGCCCCAGAATTTCTTTTTCGTTGACTCGTATTCCTACATTGTTTAATGCCAGCAGGCCTCCAAAGCTTTTGCTCAAGCCCTTCGTTTCCAGTATGCACATTCTTCGACCTTTCTTTGTATTTAGGCTCGCTCTGCTCCATTAAATAAATATATGCTTATCTAATACCAGCGATCGTTTTTTAGACCTTCGAAACTTTGATATATATCAATTCAATTATCTCATTTCTGCCGCTAATTCTTCTTGTCAGGAAATCTCCGAAGTAACTGTTTCCGATCTCGGATGGGCTTTTCCCATAATATAGGACGCCCACTTTGGTACAAATCGACCCAAACCCACTAGCCCATCGGGCAAAAAGAAAACAACGATAATGATCAGCACACCATAAATTATGAATTCAATCCCCTTAAAACCTGAGGTTAACTCGCTCACGAATGTCATCAAAGTCGCACCGATAATCGGGCCTGCCACAGCAGAAAAAGCTCCACCGACACTGGCTTGAATCTGAACACGAACAGAGGCCCATATGTGGAAAGAATCAGGATGTACAAACATGTAATAATGTGCATAGAAACCACCAGCTATTCCGGCGAAGAGCGCTCCTATAACGAATGCCAAAACCCGGTACTTCATTAAGTTTATTCCTAGGCTTTGTGACAAAGCCCAGTTGCCGGAGACCGCACGAAAAACCTTTCCCGTCCATCCCGCATCAAGCCGCAAAAATACCACACCGGCTATCCCCACGAGGATCAATGTTAGGTAGTAATAGGGTACCCTAGAGTATCCAAATCCTATCGCAAATAATCCCGGTATAGCTAGGTCTGGAAAAGTGGGTACGGACGTTAGGCCAAAATACCCCCTTGTTAGCTCATCCCAATTCGTGATCAAAAGCCTGACGATCTCGGCGAATGCCAAGGTAACTACGGCAAAATAAAGACCTCTAAGCCTCAGCACTATTACCCCGACTCCCAACGCAACAATCGCAGAGAGCACACCGCCTGCCAAAATGCCAAGCCAAGGGGAGATCCCCAATTTGATCGCAAGCAAAGAGCTAGTATAGCTGCCAATGGCTAGAAAAGCTGCCTGACCAAGGCTGAACTGACCTACTCTCAACAGCAATACCCAACCCATAGCTAGAATCGATAGCACGCCCGATGTGATAAGGATGTGAAATGTTCTGGGGTCTTTGATGAAGACTGGGACCGATAGCGCGGCGGCTAGAATCAAGACGGTGCCCGCCAGTTTCCATCTACGAGAAAATTTACTCCGCCAACTCATAAGCTTCTCCAAAAAGACCTTGCGGCCTAATTAACAGGATGATAATAATCATGACGAAACCCAGCATTTCAGCCCAGGCCCCTGCATAGATGATGGCAAAACCTTCAACAAATCCTAGGATCAACCCCCCCACCAGCGCACCGATCAGACTTCCCATACCTCCCAAGGTGATCACAATTAGTCCTTTAATAAGTGCAAGATTCCCTATAAACGGATCGACGTAAAAGATGGGAGCCATGATTCCTCCTGCCGCAGCTGCTAAGGCACAACCAATGCCCATAACCAACATAGAGACCCGATCAATCTTTATCCCTTGAAGTATAGCTGCCACTCTGTCCTCTGCCACTGCACGGATAGCAGTTCCTTGTTTCGTTCTGTTTATAAAGAAGTAGAGAATCCCTATTATTGCTATGCTTAAGAACACCATAGCCAATCTCTCGTGGGATATGGCAAAGCCTCCAATTTTGCTGACACCCGGGAAGGCAGACGGTACAGCTTTCTCTGCGGAACCAAAGAAAAATTCTGAGATACCCTGAAACAATTGCCACAGGCCAAGCATGATTGCCAATACCGCTACGATGGGCGCATTAACGAGCGGACGTATAAATGCCCGTTCAACAATTATCCCCATGAACCCTAACAAAAGCATTGCAATTATCAAAGCAACTAAGTATGGTATACCAAGACTTACAGCTACGTAATAAATTACAAAAGATCCAAGCATATAAAATTGGCCATGGGCAAAATTCACTATGCGCATGACACCAAATACAAGTGCAAGTCCCGAAGCCATCAATACATAGCTTAAACCGAGCACAAAGGAATCTAGGGCTACCCTTAAAATCATTAATAACTCCAATCAACAAATCGACACAATGATCATTGGGAAACCAAGTTCACAAGAAATTAAGTGGCAGACAGCCAATTAACCTATCTGCCACCTTGAATCAAAAAATCTATTCAAAATGATATTCATGTCTACCAATGTAGACTTCCGAATGTCCCTTAATTTGTCCTACAAAATAGGGAACATTCCAAAGAGAAGCCCTGCCCCACGCCTTCTTTCCCTCCAGTCTTTGTTTTCCCCAAAAACATTCTACTTCATGGGTCTCGAGCCAGTTTTTCACGGCATCTACATTTGTTGTACCGGCCCCTTCCAGTCCCTCGAACAATATGGCCATCTCGTTTACACCGTGTATAAATGAGCCAGGATAGGTTAACTCTCTGCCGTGAACTTCCTTATACCGCTTTCGTATTTTATTTGTAATTTCGATATATTTTGGCGGAACGCCCTCCTTGACTTCCCAAGGTGCCGACCTATTGTAGAGATGATTTTGTATAACATCCCATCCCCCGGCCATGCTCGCAAACTGATCTACCTCAAGCAATGTACCCACTTGTGCAATGAAAAATCCATACCCGGACTCATGAGCTTGCTTCATAATGAGAGCCAACTCACCGGGTGCAAAACCACCCCAAACGATATCGATGCCCGCCGCCTCTAGTTTTGCCAGGTAAGGGTGAAAATCCTTGGTACCTCGGGGGTAATAAAGTACAGGACCTATTTCAAGCCCTGCCCCGACGATCTTCTCCTTTTGGAGGTTTACGGCTCTAGGGTAAAAATGACCGGATTCATCGTCCGGATTGAGCAGCCCAAATTTAATTAGTTTTGGATACTGTGCTTTTGCAACGAGTACCGGAGCGATCGAGGATTCCCCAGGAAAACTGCAATAAAAGTTATATGGCCATTCCAACGACTTCCGGTATAAGTCGCTCACCATAGGGCCAGTGAGGAACAGCTTCCTCTCTCGGTTAATGATCGGAGACATCGCCGAAACAGGACTACCGCCCCATGGACCCATTATGTAATTGACCTTATCTGCATAAAGGAGTTTTTCGGCTGCTGACCTGCCTCCTTCTGCGCTGTATTTGTTGTCAGCCGGAATCAATTTTATTTGATACCTTTCGTTTCCTACCTTAATCCCTCCCTCAGAGTTAACTACATCAGCATATGCCTGCATGTCTTTTGAAATCGCCAAGCCCCAGGGAGCTCCACCTCCGGTAAGCGGCATGCTGTACCCAATTTTTAGCTCCTTAGCGGAACTGGATCCTATCATTACAAAACATACCATGAGCATCAAAACTGCAAAATGAATCCCTGCTTTCTTAAACATGGTACACCTCCTTTTGGTTGCTGGTTTCAAATACTACAAAAGGCCCCTCCAATACTTAAAACGATATAGCTGTACCATTCTGATCAATCACGGTTTGCCATAATTTTAATTGACTCCTTTCATTTTGAACATCTAGAAACGACTCACCCAATCATTAGTTAAAATGCCTCTTAGAGCACTTCAGCTTATAGGATGACAGCTCAAACGTCACAAAACTCATTTACCTATACAAGCATTAAGATGATAGTCCCTCTTAAACTAGCTGTCATTATAACCCAATAGATCTACTTAAAGCGATACTCATATGTACCAAGGACTGTTTCCTTACGGTCTTTGATTTGTCCTACACAATAGGGTACAGGCCAATGAGAGGCCCTACCCCACGCCTTTTTTCCCTCAAGTTTTTCTTTTCCCCAAAAACATGCCACTTCCTGAGTTTCAAGCCAGTTTTTCACGGCATCTGCGTCCGTTGTACCGGCACCTTCCAGTCCCTCAAACAATATGGCCATCTCGTTTACACCATGTCCAAACGATCCCGGATAGGTCAACTCAGTACCGTAAAGCTCCTTATATTTTTTGCGTATTTTATTGGTCACTTCCATATACTTGGGCGGAACGATTTTTTTCACTTCCCAAGGCGCCGGGCGAGCGTAGAGGAAGTTCTCCAGGACGTCCCATCCCCCAGCCATGCTCGCAAACTGATCTATCTCGAGAAATGTACCCACTTGCGAAATAAAAAACCCATACCCGGACTCGTGAGCTTGCTTCATAATGAGGCTCAACTCACCGGGAGATGAGCTACCCCAAAGGATGTCAATGTCTTCCGCGGCCAATTTTGCCAGGTAGGGATGAAAATCCTTGGTGCCTCGGGGATAAAAAAGCACAGGACCTATTTCCAGCCCTGCTCCGACAATTTTCTCCGTTTGAATATTACTCGCTTTATGGTAAAAGTGCCCGGTATCATCATCCGGGTGAAGCTGTCCCACTTTAACAATTTTTGGAAATTGTCTTTTTGCAACGAGTATTGGAGCAATCGAGGCTTCTCCACACCAACTACAGTAAAAATTGTATGGCCATTCCACAGACTTCCTGTAAAGATCGCTTGACATAGTGCCAACCATAAACAGTTTCCTCTCGCGGTTAATGATCGGCGACATTGCCGCAATGGCACCATTACTCCAAGGGCCCACTATGTGATCCACTTTATCCGCATAAAGCAGTTTTTCGGCTGCTGACCTGCCTCCTTCAGACGAGTATTTGTCATCAGCTCCAATCAATTTTATTCGATATCTTTCGTAACCTACCTTGATCCCTCCCTCATCATTAAGCACTGCAGCATATGCCTCCATGTCTTTTGCAATTGCGAGACCCCATGGCGCACCCCCACCAGTGAGAGGCATGCTGTACCCCACCTTCAATTCTTTCGCTTGAACGCTCCCAATCCCCATCAAGCTCACCACACAAACGGCCGCTACCAAGACAAAAGAGCTTTTTCTTTTGAACATGTTTATTCCCTCCTTGCTATGACAGTTGGGTTATCTGGCCGCCTATGGCAGACTTATCCATTTGCTCCCCCGCCCTATCGTTCGGCCTGTGATGTCTATTTCCGAGCGGAGCACCACCAATTCTTCCTCAGTTGGCGGATCTGTTATCTCCACATTATCGGGAACTATAGGCTCAAAGCCCATATTGCCGAGAACTTCTTCTATAGAGACCCATTTGGAAATCCCCAGAAGCTTCATATAATGCGTCTCTTCATCATAGCCAAAGACGGCTTCCGGCGTAACCACCCTGTAAGGTCCGGTCCCGGCCGGCAAGCCTGCTCTCTCCCTGGCGCCGGGGGAACCATCCAGAAATCCTGGAGTAGTCACGAAATCCACCTTTTCGACGAATTTCCGCTTCTCTATTGTGGTAAGGATGATGGTCCCCCAGGCCAGGGAGCCCATCTCATTGGCACCACCCGATCCCCCAAAGCGCCTTGAGGGGCGAGCATAGTCATCTCCCATCATCGAAGTGTTAAGATTACCATAAGGGTCGATTTGCAGGGTGGCGAGCACCGCATAGTCCACAAATCCTGCCGCAGTATGAGCGCAGGCAATATTCATGCTAGCCCAACCCAAGGCTCGGTAATTCCCTCTGGAACAAACCATATTCATAAATGCTTCCAATGGATACCTTGTTTGCTGCCCCATACAGCCGTCTTCGGTCATGTACACCAATTTTGGTGCATATAGCCTCTTCGCAAGGGAAAGGGAAAAACGCGGTGGACCACTCCCTACTACCCAGTAGATCTTATTTTCCTCCATCATTCTGGCAGCCGTGCAGATAGAAGCCTCGACTTCCGTGAAATCCCTCGCACTTGTCATGGATAGTATCCTTCCTTAATCTCCGCTTGACGCTTGAGCTGCATCAAGCGCTTGAACCCAACTCGCTTCTCCAGAAACTCCAAATTTGACCCAACGCTGTGCACGTTACGTTCCAAATAGTCCAACATGGGGGTCTCGTCCGAATTAGTGGCGGCCTGCAGTAGCAGGGTGACATGATCCATATCAGCCGCGTAAAGGCCCGACATTTCCCCGGGATAAGCGCCGAAGGGAGCCTCTACAACCGCATCGACGAGAAAATACGGTATGGTCGTCCGACCCGGGTCCTTTCTAATATCCTCTGTATCAATGATTTCCTCAGCGGAGATGATGACCTTCCGAGACGAAGCCGCAGTCTCCCAGGCCGCGATATCCGATCCAAAGACCCTCGCATTCCCGTATGTGTCGCTTTGGTGGACGTGTATCATGGCGATATCCGGATTCAACGCCGGCAGCAGGATCGTCTCCCTTCCAGTGTAAGGATCCTCAATCGTCTTTGCGGCGGAATGAGCATAGACATCCGTCCCTCCAAGGAAGCTTGCCGGGATAAAAGGCATGCCCATTGCGCCAGCGAGCAGCCTCATGGTCATCGCCGAGTTAGACCATTCGGTGAGCCTGACTCTGCTCTCCCTGATTGCTTTCGTAACAGGAGCAAGCCCCACTCCGATGAATCCAACATCTATACGGTCAACACACCCTCCAGCCACCAAAAGCGCTATGTCCATATAGGTGAATTTTCCAGCCACGCCCAGATTCTTCTTTCCCTGCCGAATGATTTCCCGAACAAGCAAGCTAGGGCCTCTTTGAAACATGTTGCAATCGTAGACCAGGTAGTCACCATCCTGCACCAGCTTCATCACTGCCTCCTGCTCTGTGACCACCTTATTGACCAGGCCCTTGACTTTATGTCTGCGGACATAAGCCCGAAACCCATCCAAATCCGGAGGCTGAAACAACTCACCTCGACCTTCCGAGAAAATCCGTATCTCCTTAAACTGTTCCACAAGCCTACCTCTTCAGTATCGTAACCATTGTTACCGCCGGCTCGCCCTCGATGAACCCACCACCATTTTGGGCCAGCGCAACCTTTGGTCCTTTGCCTTTTCTGCCAGGCACCTGCCGGGGGCCCGCCTCACCGCGAAGCTGCCAGGTTAATTCCGCGATCTGGGCTAGCCCTGTGGCCCCAACCGGGTGGCCTCTAGCTGCCAAACCGCCGCCGGTGTTCACCGGAAGGAGACCGCTGATGGAAGTCCTTTCCTCTTCAATCCACTTCGGCACCTCTTCGCCCTTGCAGAATCCGCAAGCCACGTAGCTCCTCATTTCCGCCGGTGACATGGCATCATGCACTTCAGCCACATCAATGTCCTCTGGTCCCACACCTGCCTTTTCATAAGCTGCCCTGGCGGGAATCTCATAGGCACCAAAGTCCACACCCCCAGCTGCCATTTCTTTCTGGTCAGGGATGTGTATGCAGCGCATTTCACAGGCCGATAGAGTGACGATGGGCTTCGAAGTGTACCTGCTGGCAATTTCCTTGGCACAGACTATCGCAGCGGCGGCACCGTCAGCCATGCTTGAGCACATGTAGAGTGTGAGAGGGTAAGCAACAACCCGGGAGTTCAAAATCTCTTCCACGGACATGGGCTTCCGGTACTGAGCATATGGGTTTAGCGATCCGTTGTACTTGTTCTTCGAAGACACCTTTGCAAAATCCTCCTGACTCCACCCATATTTCTCCATACATTTGCGCATGTCCATGGCGTACTTTGCCACAAAAGTGAAGCCCAACCCCCCCATCGATTCCACATCCGTATCTGTCGCCAAAGCCGCAGCTGAGCGGGCAGTATCGTCGCAACACAGCTTCTCCACGCCTAAGCAGAGGGCAACGTCGTACAATCCGGCACCCACCGCAATCATTGCCTCTCGCAGGGCAATAGTGGCGGAAGCACAAGCTCCCTCCACATTCACAATTGGAATTTCGCTAAAGCCCGCATGTCTGAGGATAACTTGCCCTCGCACTCCTTCTTGATTGGTGATAAGCCCTGCCAGTCCACAGCCCACATAGGCCGCTTCGATCTGCCTGAGTTCTACGTTGGCATCCTCAATAGCCTTCCAGACTGCCTCATGTCCCAGGTCCTTCAAAGTTTTGTCCAGAAATTTACCGAATCTGTGCATTCCCACGCCAATAATGGCTACTTCTCTCATTGGACCCCCCCCATGCAGGAACCGGCCATTACGCCCTGCTCACTTCCACAAACCCTTGCTCCCCATCGACCTTCACATGATCCCCGCTACGAATGAGGCCCAAGCAGCCGGGCGAGAGGCCGTAAACCATGGGGATCCCGGCAAGTATTGCGCCTGCAATTGTGATGTAGAAGGCCGTTCGCCCATTGACGATCGCTTTTGGCGCAAATCCTGCTTTCTTTAACCCATACATGGTAAATTCCTCGGTGGATATGCCGCTTGCGCAAGGGCACACGATTACTTTGCCGGCGACTTTCTTTCCCATCAGGTCGTGACCCGGCGTGTCCACCTCGCCGGTTAAAGGATTCACATCGCGAAACGTGAAGGGTTTGCTACAGACCAACGCCTCCCCCTCGACCACGCCCTTATTGGCAATATGGACTTCAAGATTAAATTTCATCTCAACCTCTCTCCCATTTCCCTGTTAACGCAGCGTTTACACACTGCTCTATGTTTCCGAAAAATACCCCAACCTTGCCTCTCGTGCCCCGGCTTACAAGGCCCGAGAGCGTAAGCCCATTGTTGGCAACCACCTTGACTCCCAGGCTTTCAGTAAAGCGGAGCAGAAAACCCGTGCCCGCGCAGATGCTGCTGTTCAGGAAACCACCGGCTCTCTCAATAGGATCGATAAGGCCCATTCGCTCCGCCAATCCATAATTGATTTCATTTGTGGCAATCCATAGACGCACGCTTTTCGCGACCTTTTTCCCGTCGAGTAATCGAGCAATTGCCTGAAGTTCCTGCAAAGAGCAGTGGGGGCAACCTAAACAAACCATATCAACTTCCGATTTCTTTGCCGTGTTCAGTTCTCCGTAAACCGTCTTGAGTTCTCTCTTTCCGAACGTGAATCTCTCCCCGGGTTTTCGCCCGCCAAAGGCGGCTTCCAGGGTCGGAGCCTCCGGAGTGACACCGACCACGTGAAACATTCCAACTGAACCGCGTATTAAGGGCCCAACACCCAGGTACTCCACGGCGCGGCAGGTTGTATTGCCCGGCAAGCCGGTAAAAACGGGTATGCGATCAACACAGACTTGCCCCGCCCAATAGCCCAGGGCACCATAGAAAGCAGAATCAAAAGCCTCCGGTCCGAACCCCTTATCCACCTCGATCAAGACCTCACCCCACCGGTTCTCCGGCAGATGCAAACCACAATCCGGTGCCTTCCCCGTGATCGCTGAAGCCAAAGTATCCGTCTGGCCGTGCAAATTCGTCCGTGCACCGAACCACGCATTTGCAAGTGGCACCACATTGAACTCAGTGAATGCCACATGCTCACCCATTTTCAATTCCTTTAAAGGGTGGGGATGACATGTGTAACTCGGTATGATGCCCGCCTTTTTATGCAACTCCTTCAAACGACAAATCCCAGGCCACTGCGCATCGATGATCGCCTCTGGAATTTCCATTTGCCTGGCACGCTCATCACTATGGATAGAAACTGCGTTCGTCGTCGTGGGGATCTTCACCTCGGCATCCTTGAGCATCCCTGAGGTTACTTCGAAAAGCATATCCACTGCCTCAACACAGAGAATGTGAGCACTGGTGACATCAACCATCCTCTCCGCGCCATTTGCCTCGGCCATTTTGACAACGAGCTCCATCGCTCTCTGAACGGCAGGACCCTCGTTTCCATCTAGCATTTTCTTTTCTTCATCATTCAAGTAAACCATTCAAACGCTCCTTCCTATGACCCTACCACTGGTCGAAACTTCCAACCGACAATTTCATTTCCGCGCTCATCCTCACGAATCTTCGCCAGAACTAATTCCACTTCCTGCCCTATTCTGAGGGCACCGTCTGTGGCCTCAGCGCCTTCAATCAGAGTGAATATCTTGACCTTTTCTGGCAATATCACGTAGGCTTGTATATAGGGCGGGGTAAATCCTGGAATTCCCTGCTGCGCCACAGCGAAGCTATCAATATTTCCCTTACGGCTCAGGGGAATCTCCCGCATCACATTATCCTTCTTGCAGAGGGGACAGGCCGTCATTTTGGGAAAGTGCACAAAACCACACTGTACGCACTTACTTCCAATCAGGTAAAATTCGTCGCTGGACGAATCAGGTAAATGAAACCATCCCTCCTTTATGGGAATCCGAGTTTTCTCAGCATTCATCTTTCCAAGACCTCTTTCCACGTTCCTTCCATTTTCCTGCCAGGGTCACACATAAGATTTCGGAATTCCATGCAAAGCTCGCTTCCCCTCAGTGGGGCGAACTCATTCCTCGATCTCGGGACCTTCGACTCCCTCGCGAAACCAAATTCTCGGCCGGAACTCCCGGGGTACGACTCCTTCCTGTTTGAATTCCGGGTATCCGAGAACGACGCTGCTCATGATTCTGAATGGTTCTTGGATCCCCAATTTGTCCATCAGGGAGGGCACTGCGTTGATTCTTGAAATGAATCCCACCCAACTCGCCTTCAGACCCAATGAATGAGCAACAAGGATCATATTCTGCCCACAGATGCCCACCTGCATCTGGGGAGTGCCGATGGCTCGAGCGTCACAGGCAATCAGAATAACCACGGGGGCACCCAGCAAAACAGGATTGACTCGTCCAACGACACTTTTACCTATTCCACCTAAGATGATACGAGGATCCCAGCTCCCGGGGGTCGGGGTAGTCAGGTACTCCAAAGCGAGGTCCTTCCATCCAGTATCATCCATATACCTCGCGAATGTCTTATCCAGCAAATCGGCTGCTGCATCATTCATCTCCTGGATGAGGGCCTTGTTGGTAACGATAATGAACTGCCAGGGCTGAGAATTCCCGCCACTGGGAGCAAATCGGCCTGCCTCCAACACTCGCTTCACCAAGGGCTCGGGTACCGGCTTGTCCTTAAAATTCCGCACGGTTCGTCGTGTAAATACGATCTCTTCGACCTGGGTCCATTTGTCGGAATTTCCATCGGCATCTTTGGGCTCAAGGGGCATCCTGGCTGGCAGTGGTTGAGGCAGCGTTTTCCAAAAACCAGAGTCCACATGATAAGGCTCCACAATGGAGATGGCATCCACCGGGCAGGCAACCATACAATTGTAACAACTAAAGCAGGGGGCCTTCTCCTTCATACGAGGCACCTCATTTTCGTCCATCTCCCACGACCGGAAAAGACAGTTCTCAATACACAACCCGCAATGGGTGCATTTTTCCGGATCCACTTCCAACAATCCCATATGGACGTCTTTTGGGCGGAAGATGGCTTCTAGCTCACTCCAGGTGATCGTCATTGTCATTACCTCCTTTTTCTGCAAATAGTCAAACGGACGCATTCTTCGCTTGTCGGTGGCTTACGAAATTGCACATCTTTTCACCGGTTGTTCTCACCCCCCCTCTCTTATACTCCTCCTTTACGGAAGTCGAAATAAAACCATCCATCTTGATCCGTGTGGCACATGTCTCCGGTGCGCAACCACCCCCCCCGATTCTTAGCCTCCGACTCCTCCTTATTGCCGTAGTACTCTACCCCGGTTACCCCTGTGATATTTCGGCAGATGAGCTCACCTATCTCACCTGGTTCGCATTCTGTGTCGTCTTCGCGAACGACCTTCATCTCCATCATTCCTTTCAATGGCTTACCGAAAGACCCTATTGGACCTACACCAGGCGGGTTATGAGCGAATCCACCCTCCATCGCCCCGTACCATTCGTGGATCTTGACGTTGAAGCGTTTTTCAAATGCCTCCCAAATCCCTCTTGGGGTCTCAGCGCAGAGCACAACAGTGACTGGGTTGTCACCGTCGTTTGGCTTTGCCTGCTCCGAGTAAATATCCATCATCATCCCGCCTAACAGCGAAAAAGTCGTGCAGCCATACGTTCTGCAAATGTCCCAAATGCGAGTTTTCGTGAAGTTGCGACTGATGACCGCGGGTATTTTCTTGTATAAAGCGGGCAGGAGTGTCGCAGCCTGAGCATTCCTGTGGGCAAGAAAAACACCGGTGTAAAGCTTGTCTTCGGGAGTATACTTCCAAGCTAAATCAGTCAATAGGGAGGTCTGCTGGATGCTGTCGCCTCGCACCAGGATTCCCCTGGGTTTGCCGGCGGTGTCCGACGGGTACATGATCATGAAGGGGTCGTCAACCGCGTGCTCGCCGGGTTTAATGATCGGAGCCTCCGGACCCTCCAGAATCTCTTGGATGTCCCGATACTTCGGACAAGACGGCACCTCGAATTCAGACTTGTACAGGCAACCGATCACTTTGACTGCCGGAAGATCGGCCAGAGTTTCTTCCATTTTCCTCATAAATTCAGCGGAGAAGATCACACCTCCTGAGCCCGAATCCTTTATTTGGCATCTCCATTTCTCCGCCGTGGATTGGGGGTCTAGCGGGACCCATACCGCCCCAAGGACTGAGGCAGCGAACATGCACAGCACGACCTCCACGTGATTGCGCAAAATGCTGCAAAAGGTGCCACCCCGGCTGATACCGAACTCCTGTCTCATAGCCCGCGCTAGTTTGTTTCCTTTGAGCACCAAGTCCGAATATGTGAGCACTTCATCAGTGAACGGGTGATTTTCAAAAGCGATTACGGGAAAATCCGGGTCGCTCTCCGCCCTGGCGATCATGTCAAAGGCGAAGACCCCGGGTCTTTCACTTTCAATCATCTTTTCTTCTTGACTCCATCTTCGAGTTTTGAATCTATGGATGAACTGACAAGATTTTTGCCCAAATTCTGCTCCATCTTGTCCACATCTCGTTCGAGGACTTGCAAGTGAACTTATCACCTTAGTTTTCTGAAACGAGCATCTTTCCTGCAAAGGAATTCCTACTTCATTAGGATTCGCAGCGTGACGAAAACCCTTTTATCACCCCTGTGGTTAAAGAACCCGGAAAAGCAAAGCTTACAGTTGGCGGCGAAACTTGGATCTCGGCCCGTTGCACGGCTCTTCCAAGACGGTGTATTAAGTGAGAATTTCATGTGATCTGCTGTGACAAACTAATGAACACTAAGCAGGATATATGCCAACGTATAGCAAACTTTAACTCATCGAAATATTTGTAATTATGAGATTGGACATCTGTTGATTTGCCGCCTGAGGGGCAGCTTTAGCCCCCATGGCGGCACCTCCGTTGACTTTTGCTACCCACTCCTGTAAGGTCGTCTTTGCCTTATCGGATCATGAACCATATTCATATGGGGTGAAACAACCTTCCTCGCTTACCGACAGGAAAGCGGCACGGCCGTGGCTTAAAGACCTGGTGCTTTGGCAGGCTGTAGAGTTTCCGCATGAGCGCAGCCACATCCTTCCCTTCTTTTGTGTAGGGACTCTGCTCTGCTTCCAGATTCGTCAGCAAGGTGGGGTTGCTTCGAGAAGAGATGCCCCGTTAACAGCCATTTCTTTTTTTCTCAATATCCTCTCCGGTCTTTGGCGGATGAGCCGTCAAGGGAGGAAGATGCTGGAGGTCTGCAGTGGAAGTTATAAAATCATTTCCGTCCGAAGAATTGAAAGAAGCTTCCCAACACGAAAAAGATTTGGCCCGTCAAGCTCTAAGATCTGGGCATCACGACTCTGCATGGAAGTACCTGAGACAGGCCCTATCCCGACTTTCTTCTCATTCACTGGGCCCAGCTGGGACAGACCTATTTGTGCCAAGCGCATTAGAATTCTCAAATCTTTCATTTGCATTAGGAAAGGGGTTTAATGAATCCGTCAAATTTCTGCAAATAGCGCACAACCTTGCCGAAGAGTCGGGGGACCGACGGTCTCGGGCTCTAATCAAAATGCATCTTGGGCGATATTACTATTTTTCAGAACGACGTCACGAGGCCTTAGAACTTTTGGCCAATGGAAAAGAAGAGGTAGAGGAACTGGGCGACGAGGATATCCTAACACGAGCCGCTGAATTTCTTGGGTTTTTCTATCATATTCAAGGCCTGTTCGTCGAAGCCATGCCTCATTTTGAGCGGGCCGCGCGAATTTATGAATCCGAAGAAACGGGCCGCATACTGAGTCCTTCTGGCCCTATGTGGTTGGCATATTGTGCTGCCTACCTGGGGCATTTCCACCAAGCCATTGGCACGCTAAACTATTATCGCACCCTAGCCCTTCAAAGACGGGATCTTTCAATGGCGGCAACCATCAGAGCGGTGCTAGGAGTAATCTTGCTGATAATCAAAAAGAAGGATGACGCCTCATATCACCTTTGTGGGGCTCTGCAAGAAGCCCTTAAGACTCAAAATGACATGGCGCTCTATTTTGCCCAAGCGGGTTTAGCTTACCACCAATTCTTGGAGGGGCATCCCAGAGAAGCTCGCGATTTGTTGGAAAAGGCTTTCGAAAAAGGTGCTAAAGTGGGTTTGATAAGGCAATACACTACCCCGCATCCTCTGGAAGAGCTTTTCGAGTTCAATAGACTGGGCCTCGAACCCATTCCTCAGTTCAGCTTCCAAAAAGAGGTAAACAGGATCTTGGGAGAACCCAACATCCATCTGCGCGGTGTGGCCTTGCGACTAAGGGCCATGGATAGAGTCTTAAGGAACGTGGACGGCAAACGAGTTGAAGGGGATCTAATAGCAAGCGAACAATATCTCGTCCGTTCCAATGACCCGATTCAACTGGCCAAAACCCGAATAGAAATTGCCCGTTTTGAACTACGCAGGGGAAACCAGGAAAAGGCGCTGTTTTATGCTCAAAAAGCCTGGCAAGCATTTTCTGGGTACTGGGATGAGTTTTATCCGGATGATCTGAGGACTCTGTTGGCCCTAAAAACTTCTAAGCCAGTCAATGAAAGGTCCCGCGAGGAGCTCGTTGAAAGATTCTTGGCCATGATACAGGATTTGGTCCCTTCGGCCCATTTAGAGGAATTGATGACCCGGCTGGTTTTGGTCACTAACCGCTTTTTTGGGGCCGAACGCGGCGGTCTGTTCTGGTACGCTCGAACAGTGACCAAGACGAAACCTACTTTGCGGGCCGCCTGTAATCTGACTCAAGATGAAGTTTTTGCGGAAGATTTCCGCTCCAACCTTGCCTTGGTCTTCAAGGCATACAGAGAAAACAGGCCACAGGTTTTTCGGCTTGACGGTTCTAGCAATTCGACTCATAAAGTGAAAGCGATACTCTGCCTGCCTTTCGAGGTCGAGGGGCAGACTCGTGGTGTCATCTATCATGACAACTCGTATCTGAATGATTGTTTTGACTTCCTGGAAAATCAAGAGCTAGTCCGCGTGGCCAATTCCTTGACCAATTATATCAGCCGCATTCATGGGTACTGCCAGCGCCTGGAACAGGTAGTCGCGGAAAGAATCACTCAAAGCAAACAGGCTGAGCAAGTGGAAATCCTGGCAAATAGTCCTGTCATGTATAAGATTCTGGCTCAGGTGGATCGGATAGCCCCCTCGGACAGCACAGTACTCATACTCGGTGAAACAGGTGTCGGCAAAGAACTCTTGGCTCACAGGCTCCATGCGAAGAGCGAGCGGCGTGAGCGCCCACTGGTAGTTGTAGATCCTTCGACCATCCCTGAGAATCTGGTCGAGAGTGAACTCTTTGGTCACGAAAAGGGAGCTTTTACTGGTGCAGACAGCCGAAAAAGGGGTCGCCTGGAAATGGCCGACCGAGGAACGTTGTTCATTGATGAAGTGGGTGAAATTCCAATGCCTATCCAAGTTAAACTGCTCAGGGCGGTCGAGAAAAAGACCCTGATTCGGCTGGGAGGCATAAGCCCAATCTCCTCGGATTTTCGCCTAGTAGCTGCCACCAATCGCGATTTGGGCGAAGAAGTCGCGGCAGGTCGTTTTCGGAAAGATTTATATTACCGCCTTAGCGTAGTTCCGATCACACTGCCACCTTTGAGAGAACGAATCGAGGATGTTCCTTTGCTGGCGCACCATTTTTTGAGAAAATATACAGCCAAATACAACCGCCCTGGGCTTAGGCTTTCACAAAGGGAAATATCAAGGCTGATGGACTACCACTGGCCGGGCAACATAAGAGAGCTACAAAATGTTATTGAGCGTGCTGTTCTCTTATCCACCGACGAGAGTTTAGAACTAAATTTTGCTCTGGAAAAACATTCCTCTCTCGGTTATTCCTTTGCTGACAATCCTACCCTTGATGAGTTGCAACGCCGCTATATACAGTACGCACTTGAAAAGACCGGCGGCAAGGTCGGCGGACCAAGGGGCGCTGCCGAGTTCTTAGGAATGAAACGAACCACTCTCCAAAAACGCATGAAAAAACTCGGGTTGACCTGGAATCGAGAAGCTGGGTGAGAAGGAATGAAAGGTCATCGCGGTCCTTCGCACGCAGAAAAATTCACGTAGACTCTAAAATAGCTCGGCCTATTTCATCTCCTCGGTTGTTCTGTCACGAGACGGGGGTGAGAACGTTTCATCCAATGACTCGACCCCCATCGACAGTTAAGGCGTGTCCCGTGACAAAGGAGGCTGTATCTGAGCACAGCCAGACTACGGCTTCGGCGACCTCTTCGGGAGTCCCCAACCGGCCCATCGGATATCTGGCAATGAACCGTGATTTAACTTCAGGGTCGCCACCGGTCATCCTCTCAAGCATCGATCCTTCAACGAATCCTGGACACACGGCGTTAATCCGAATGCCCACTTTAGCGTATTCCAGCGCAGCCGATTTGGTCAGCCCGATCACGCCGTGCTTGCTGGCAGCGTAAGCTGGTAAATTCTGAACACCGATGAGCCCGGCCACCGAAGAAATATTTACAATTGCGCCGGAACCCTGATGGAGCATCTGCAGGATCTCATACTTCATACATAACCACACGCCCTTCAGGTTCGTTTTGATGACGCGGTCCCAGTCACTTTCCCTACAATCGGCGGTCGGGGCCATGTTTCCTTCGATTCCAGCATTATTGCAACTGCAGTCAAGACGACCATAGATTTCCACGGCTTCCTTAAGCAGGGCCTCTACTTCCGTGCTTTTACAAACGTCGGTTTTTAAGAAAATAGCCTGCCCGCCAGCTGCCTTGATTTTCTGAACAGTATCTTCGCCCCCATCGACGTGAATATCCGCAACGACGACCTTTGCCCTTTCCCTAGCGAATGCCAGGGCGCAAATCCTGCCAATGCCTGAGCTCGCCCCAGTCACCAGAGCCACTTTATCCTCCAGCCTTGCTGTCATTTAATGCCTTTTCAATTTAGGTTTAACGGGGACGAACCCCTTCAAAACGACAACATTCACCGGGCAGCACGACTCGCCTTCACTGCCCCGCCCCTAACTCTTATTCATCTTTCTGAACCCCCTTCCCTCCGTGAACTCTCTTGCGAGACCCTGAGGCCCTCGAAGGACGCCCCGTTTCGGCACGAATCGACGAGCCCTTCAACAGGATCAGGGTCTTGATCGAGACGTCGATCCCTAACAAAGAGCTCTAAAGGGCGGGCCCGCGAAGGACTACGGGTCACTTTGCAGCCCCAGCGGCCTGTGCGGTAGAAGGTGTTTTCTTCAGCGCAGATCTGCGATTGCTTGCAGAATGAAAACCACCTCAGCCATTGCGATCCTGCCGACCCGAACCCCGTCTTCGTAAATGTCCGCGCGATAGGTCTGCACAGGAAAATAGACCTCCCAGCCAAAGGAGGTTACTGTTCTCTGGTAAGTGGCCGCTGTTCCTTCATTGGTTCCTTCGTAACTCCATTCGTTTCCGACTTCAATGCCAAACACGCCAAGCTTAAGCGAGATCAGGTTTTCCTTGGTTTACAGGTCAAATAAGCCATGGCTCCAGACGGTCAGGGAGACGGTGTAGATTCCTCCCGAAGCTAGTTATGCAAAGGGTTTTGGCCGTTCACTTGTTTTTGAATAGCCCTTTCAGCAACTCCTTCGCCGGGCCCTCCAGCGGTTTCATCTTTTCATCCTCAAGGAGTTTCTTGGCTTTGTCCGATTCCAGGATTTTTTTGTCCAGTTGCTCGGTCACTACAGACTTGAGATCCGGCCGAAACTTGGGAGACGCGAAATTACCGGTGATCAGAACCGGCACCATGATCCCGGAGTGCTCCTTTTCGTCTCCCTGGCCTTTGATGGTGGCAACGACTTTGGGTTCTACCCGGAAATCCAGAACCTCTTGAACCAGATCAGCCTTGCCGGCTGCTTCCAAACGAAAAAGCGGGGATTTTACGCTGGCCAGGGGGGTCTTAAAAACTCCGCCCGTCATGGTGAAGGGAACAATCAACTCGGCGAAGTCCGTGCGCGGCTTTTCCGCGGTCCCGGCTTCGAGGCCGAAGGCGGATTTGACATTTCGGGCCATACTGGCCAGGTCGAAGCCTTTTATAGCACCGTCGTTGAACTTCAGTTCCCCTTCGCCGTTAAGCGTCTTTTTAATCTGCTCGGGCTGATCCCCGACCATGGTCAGATTGATCCGGGCGTTCGTCACGCCTTCCAGGAAATCCTTTTTCATCACGTCGCGCAGCAGCGGTCCCACCTGGACATTGCTCACCCCGAGATTGACGCCGGTCTTGGGCGTCTTCCCCTGCACGTTCAGATTGGCCTTGCCGGCAAAGGTTCCCTGATACAGGGCCATGCTCAGCGGGTCCAGATTGAAGACCCCATTTTTGCCGGTTACCTTCAGTATGATTTCCTCGAGCTTGGCATGATGGGCCACCAGCTTTCCCACTTTCAACTGTCCATCCACAACCAGGCGGCGCAGGGGTTCATAATCCATCGGTTTCTTTGCGGGCGCGGGTTCAGGGGCCGGCTTTTCTTCACCCGGTTTTTTTTCGGCCTCCGGGGGCAGATAGCGATCCAGATTGATCTGATCCAACTTGATATCAAAGGCCACATCCGGTTTCGAGAACTCGGAAGCCTTGAGGGAGAAAGTCATCTTGGAATCATCCAGGTCCAGCTTTCCGCCGCTGATTGCCACGCTGGCCGCATCGGCCTTTATACTTGCAACAAGTCCCACACGACTCAGTGCTTTGGGATCGGCTGTGGTCACCGGAAAGGCCTGCCCGAGAGCGGAAACCAGTTTTCGGGGCGAAAACTCCGCCACGTTCAAAGCGACATCGACCGCCGGATTCTTGGTGGGGTTCATCACCCGACCTCTTATTTCCAGGTTCAATTCATCCACGGCTTTAAGGGAGAGATCCAGCGGAATCGCTCCCTCCCCAAGGGGTTTGCCGAGAGGTCCCACGCGGCCGTCAAGGGAGATGGGCTTTTGATCCAAGCGAGCGGAAAGTGCCAACTGCATCGGCCGTTCGAAAGATACATCGCGGAGGGTCAAATTCAGATCGGAAACTCGCTTGCTAGTCCCGGAGGCATGGTCCGTATAGATCACGGTGCCGTCCTTTACGGCAAAATCGCCGATGGTCAGGGTTTTGAAGGGAAGCTCTAAGCCGGAAGTCTCGGCGGGGGGTTCCTTTTCTTTCTCGCCGGGTTTTGCCGGTTGGGTCCAATTTGCCCGGCCATCCTTATTTTTCACCAGCTCGACTTTCGGCTGGATCAGAACGAACCGCTGCACCTGGATATTTTTGAAGAGCAAAGGAATCAGCTTCACCCGGACCTCGAAGGACTTGAGCGTGAGAAAATCTTTTTCGGAAAAACCCGGGGGATTTCCCAAACGGAGATCGGAAAAGGATATACCGGCCCAGGGAAAAAGAGAGAGGCTCAAGTCATCCCCCACACTGAAGGGACGTCCCGTGGCTTTTGCCACCTCCTTTTCGAGCATTGGCTTGTATTTCCCGACATCAACAAACATGGGGATCAACAGCAGGGCAAGGATGATCACGACGACCAGGCCTCCCACGATGATCAGCCCCCATTTCAATCCTTTCTTCATGCCCTTCCTCCTTTTGTTACTGAGGTTTTTCGCAAATCGGCAAAATCAGATAGATGATATTAAGACTACGCACTGACAAGGATTCTGTCAAGCCGGGCGGAGGGGATGATCCGAGAGACAAGGGTCCCGGATCTCGCCCTGAGCGGCTCTATTCTCGATTGACACTCAGGGCTAAGTCCCATAGACTGCTTCACACCGAAAGCGAGGGCTCGCAAAATCTGGCGTTGGTGCGAAGGCGTGCGTGACCCGTTTACGCCCGAACGGTCGCGGGTGAGGCTTCCCATAAAAACAAAACCGGCCCGATCACGGGTTGGAGGAGGATGATATGAACTTCGATACGGTCATCTATGAGAAAATCGAAAAAATCGTCTACATTACGTTGAATCGTCCGGAGCAACGTAATGCACTCAACCACGCTTTGATGGACGATCTGGAAAATGCGCTGCAATTGGCTGAAAAGGATGGCTCCGCTTCAGTGGTCGTAATCAAGGGCAATGGGCCCTCCTTTTGCTCCGGATATGATTTGAAAGGGAGTTATTACATCACCCCGCCTGAAGGGCATGAGAAGTGGGAATTAAGGACGAGTCTGACGGCCCTCAAAGACATCGAGAGGAGATATCTCCGCCTATTGAATTTTCCAAAGCCCACCATTGCTCAGATTCACGGATACTGTATTGCAGGTGGATGCTATCTACAACTCCTCTGCGACATTTCTGTGGCAGCCAATGATGCCAAGTTAGGCCATCCTGCTCAGCGGTTTGGCGGTGTGAGCAGCATGCCGCTTTGGCAGTACGTCCTCGGACCCAAAAAGGCGAGATATTTGCTCATGACAGGCCGTCTCGTCGATGGTGTCGAGGCCGAACGGATTGGACTTGTGAGCCTGTCTGTGGCTGCAGAGAAATTGGGAGAAGCCGTAAACGAGATCGCCAAGGAGATTTCCGAGGTGCCTGCGGATGGGTTGATGTTAACCAAAGAGACCTTGAACATGGATCTTGATATGATGGGAGTGGGGGCATTATTTCGGTTTCATGCGCAACAGAACGCGTTTTCCCGTATCATAAAAGGGGTAACAAAAGAGGTGTTTCCTGAACAAAGCTAGCTCATCAGAAGAGAAACCTCACCAAAGTGAGGCTCCTCCCGCAGAGCGGGAGACCTCAGGATGCCCGCTCGAAGGGGACTTGATCGATTCGTTTTGGTCAGACCATCGTTCATGGCAACAGACCCCGTCATTCCTGCGAACCGTCGTCGCGCCGAAGCGGCGCTATGCCGCGTCGCGAAGGCGGAAGCAGGTATCCAGAAGACAACCTGGATTCCGGGTCAAGCCCGGAATGACAATTTAGACAACGCTTTCATTACCAGGATGCCCCATCGCAATCCGTAGAGGAGGAAGCAAAATGAGCTCGCCATTTCCACTGTTATTCCAACCCTTCCGGCTCGGACCACTGGAACTGAAAAACCGCATTGTGATGCCGCCCATGGTGACCAATTACGGCTCGGATAACGGCTTTGTGACGGAAAAACTTAAGCGCTATTATGCAGCGCGTGCCCGTGGAGGTGCGGGCCTCATTATCGTGGAGGCTGCCTGTGTTGAAAGGCGTGAAGGAAAAGGCCTCAAGCGACAACTCCTCATTGATGACGACTGTTTTGTGAACGGCCTCAGCGATCTTGTGCGAGAAGTCAAAGAGCACGGAGCGAAGATCGCAATTCAGATTCATCATACCGGCTCAGAGGGCTCGCGCAGCCTCACAGGAATGCAGCCCGTGGCACCCTCGGCGATTCCGAAACCCGGCCATGAGATGCCCCGGGAACTCACCACGGAAGAAGTGAGTGAACTTGTGGTGCGATTCGCCAAAGCAGCGCAGCGAGCAAAAAGCGCCGGCTTCGATGGCGTGGAGATCCATGGAGCGCATGGGTATCTGGTTTCCCAATTTCTCTCGTCCTTCTTCAACAGGCGCCGCGACTTGTATGGTGGGGAAATCGAGGGGAGGGCGAGATTCCTGACCGAAATCATCCAGAAAACCAGGGAACTCGTGGGAGATGAGTACCCCGTTTGGTGTCGGATGAATGGCAGGGAGTTCGGACCGGAAGCGGGCCTCACCACCGAAGAGGCGCAACAGGTTGCCCGGATGGCCGAGCATGCCGGCGCCGACGCCATTCATGTTTCCGTTTTCGCATACGGCATCAGCCCTCGCACAGCCCCGCCCATGGCACAGCCCCCGGGCAATCTGGTCCGTTTCGCGGAGGCGATCAAGGAAGCTGTCACAGTTCCCGTGATCGCCGTGGGCAGGATCGACCCGGAGACCGGTGAAAGGGTGATCCAGAAAAAGAGGGCTGACCTCATATCCATTGGCCGCGCCCTGATCGCGGATCCTGAAATTCCCAACAAGGCAGCCTCAGGAAAGCTCGACGAAGTCAGAGCGTGCGTCGGCTGCATGACCTGCCTCGATTGCGTGACAGCCTGGCATGAACCCTTGCGCTGCCTTGTGAACCCGACGGTTGGCAGGGAGGACGAATCCCTTATACAAAGGGCTGATAAGCCAAAGAAGGTGTTTGTCATCGGCGGCGGGCCTGCGGGCATGGAGGCGGCACGGGTGAGCGCCCTTAGGGGTCACGACGTTACGCTTTACGACAGCGGAGAGAAATTAGGCGGGCAGCTCCTCCTGGCGTCCGTTCCTCCCCATAAAGAGTCTCTGGAGACTTTTGCCCGGTACCAGCGTTCACAGCTTTCTCTCCTGGGCGTAAGGGTTGAGCTGGGCCAGGAGGTCACAGCGGCCCTTGTGGAGAATGCCAAGCCGGACGTGGTGATCATGGCCACGGGTGTGAAGCCTTTGGTCCCGCGGCTTCCGGGAATCGATGGGCCTAACGTGGTCACCGCGGTGGATGTGCTCGCGGGTAAAGCCAAAGTCGGAGAGAAGGTGGCCATCATCGGAGCGGAGCTCGTTGGCTGCGAGACTGCTGAGTTCCTCGCTGACAAAGGAAAGCGTGTGACATTGATGAGGCGAGGCGAGGAGGTAGCGACAAAGATGAATCCCACATCCAGGGAACACCTCCTGGCCCGGCTTCCGGCCAAAGGCATCACGCTGCTCACAGGGGTGCGCTATCAGGAGATAACGGATCAGGGTGTAATCATCACAACCAAAGAGGGGGCAATGCAAACCGTTGAAGCAGACACGATTGTTGTAGCTGCTGGAAGCCTTCTGGATCCGGAACTGTCCCTGGCTATGGAGGGGAAGGTCAGCGAATTTCACCGTATCGGAGACTGCGTGGAACCGCGCGACATCATGGCGGCAGTGACGGAAGGGTATTTCACCGCGCTAAACGTTTAAAAAACACGTCGACTCCTTCCCCCATCATGGCAGAAGGCATCCAAGAACAATGTCCCGTCGAGGGTTCGCTGTAATTCAATACGGCTTTGGCCCGACGCCTAGGATTTGCGGCCTCCGGGGCTTTCGTAACGTCAGGGCACAGTGGAAACAAGGGAGCTCTTTTCAGGGCTGATCATTTGAATGTCAAGACCTTGGGGATCATTGGCCCACACAGACTGATCTGGGAGGGTTTGTGATCTCTTAGGAAAGATCCGACCTCGCCTCGATCGTCACGGCTATTCTTCCAGGAACAGTGGAGTAAGGGAGGTGCCCCTTCTTTGAGCCAGAAGACTTGCCTGATCACGTCCGGTGGCGGGGGGCTTGCGGCATTGATCCTCGGGTTTGGATTCCAAACGCAGAGCCCCGCTCGGGCAAGTAGTCACGCAAAGCCCGCAGCCGATGCAGCGGTCAGTGTTGATTACAGCCAGTTGCTCATCTTTCATTCGGATGGCGGACATTTGACAGCGATCCAAGCAGGCCTCGCAGCCGGTGCACAACTCCTCGTCGACCACGGCAAAATAGCTCGAATAGACCTTTTCAGCGGGCTTGGCGTGCTTGTTCAGTGCCCGCAGAACCACACAGCAGTCACCGCAGCAGTTACACAATCCGCTAGGATTCTGGGAAGCCGACGGTTGGGTGACCAGTCCTGCGTCCTGGGCTCGGGCCAGGACCCTAAACGCTTCCTCAAGGTCGATCTCCCGGGCCATGCCACGGTCCAGGTAATACTGAGCAGTGTGTCCAAACATGAAACAGACTTCAAGGTCTTTTTCGCACCCCCGGCCCATCAACTTCTGTTCCTTCCGGCAAATGCATTCCGTCAGGGCGATTTTCTTAGCTTTTCTCAAAATCTCGCGAGCGTCCTCATAGGTAGCCACGTGGTGAGCGACTTCTACCGCCTGGTTGACGGGAATAGTCCGCATGAAGAGATCTGCTCCCTCGATTTTCGCATTGAGAAAGCCTGCCTTATCGTACTCTTCAATCAGTTCTGCCAATTCTCGATCGAGGGTTGGTAACTGGAACTCCCATATGCCGGGCAGAAAACCGGAGGCTCCATATTTCACTTCCTGACCTTCCTTCACGCGAAAGATCAGACCTCTTTCATACATTTTCTCCAGGTGAACGGCTACCGCATCAGGATCGCGATTCAAGCGCCTGGCGATATTCTCTGCCGTATCAGGCTTTAAAGTCATCTGGAGAAACACCTCAGCATCTTCCTCCGAAAAGAGCTTCTGGAGGATTCTGAGTTCCACTCCGGACTCCGTGGCCGGAAAACCCACGGCATATTGATCTAACTGCTTCTGCAACTTCCGATAGATTCCGCTGCTCATTTGCTCCTCCGAGAAAAATAGGGGGTCAGATCTTTCGTTTTGACATACCTCCTTCGCCGCTCAATGTCCTCAAATTGTGGCTGGGTGTGGCTTTGCTCTTCAAGTGGTATTTTCAGGCAGCTCCTTCTGGCTGATGGTGCTGTAGTCTACCTCAAACAGCTCGCCTAACTTCTTCCGACTCAGCGAACCGTAGTGGGAACCGATCTCCATTGTCATCTGTCGGACAAGCTTCACCTCGTGTAACGGTCCAGCAGGTCGGAAACTTCCAAACCAAAGGCTGAAGCATGTCCTCGTCGAAATAGAAGACATCCTGCAGGCTATTTCCCCGGTTCATCAACTGATCGTGCACACCCGGGCAATCTATTCTGATCGGCCCGCCCATGACCCTCTTTCGGGGAGAGTGCGGCCCGTCAAATCCAAAGATCTGACCCCATCTGGACGTTAGTGGTATTCGCGAACGACTTTGCCCAGAGGCAAAATCAGATCAAACTGCCGGTACATGCCAATCGAGATTCTATGGATCGGCAACCTCGACCAGGGGTCAAGTTCCGAGACGGTGCCGAGGCTCAGTGAACCCCGTCCACTCCACTGATGATGCACGGTCGCGGTCGTGCGTGTCTCAATCAGTTGCGCCAGATCCGGCCCACCGTCTTCCCTCTGGCTAGGGAGCACCCGCAGGGACAGCACCGGAAGGGAGGCCTTGTCCTCCATGGCCTTTTCGGGCTGGACGACCACTGTGCACAAACGATTTCCCAATGGCCTCTCCACGATGCCCACCATGCCCTCGCCGCGACTTTCTAGCGAAATGTTTGCCAGTTTCTTTGGATAGCCCCAGATCTCGCGGCCGGCGGTCATGGCTTGATCGTTGTCCACCAGAATTTGTGCAATGTAGAAGGCGGGCTCGGCATCGCGCAGAACGAGGAGACTTAGAATAGCTTCGCGATACGTCCCCAGGGTGGAGAAAGGATAGTTCATCACTGAGACGATGGCCGTGGCTGGCGCGGGCACGGTCAGACCCTCCGGTACCATCTCTGCCGCAGCTTCACTCGCTGTCTCGAACACCACCGAGATGGATTCCGCATTTCGATAGTGAATCGGCGGCTTCGGATACAACGGTGCGTCCACCGGCATGCTGTAACCGAACTTCTCCCTTGTCAAACGGCCAGCCGTTTCCATGTCAACCCTCCTTTGCAGAAAGCCTTCATGTCGTCACAGAAATCCGACGGATTATCGCGAAACTCGTTGGTTTTCCGGCGTCAGGACCACTCAATCCAAAAGCGCTGGAGCATGCAGAACTTCGGTACGGTCGAATCCTCTATCTTCTGGGGCTAGATTCCTCGCCCACCACAAAAGCTTGCGATCCAGATTTTCGCACGATCGGCCGTCACCTCATCACCAAGCCCCCTCTTTTCTTCCAAATCGGCGAAACAAACCTTCCGGCCCATGGGCAGTCGCCTCGAATCTGCCAGACAAAACTTTAGAAGCACGCAGGTGATGGTGAGGGGATAAAAACTTGCTTTCTTTGAGCAAAAAAATAGAAAATTCAAATTCTTGTGTCAACAATAAATTCAGCTGGCCCTGTCGCAGTCCCATGTTTTTGCCTGATCAAAAAGGAACTCTTCAGTGGACACGATCCGCAACAAGGCGTAGATGGACAAAACCTAGGAACAAAGGATTTCTCTTGACTTAAAGCATCTTTTAATCATGATCATTATAGCATAAGTGTGGCTTGATTCATTAAACCCCCAGTGACCATATTCATCATGGAGAAACCCCCCAAAATGTGCTTACCTCGCTCCTGACAGGAGATCCTGTTCGGAGCTTAAACTGCGATCCGTTTCTTTTGTTGGCTGCGGTCACGAATCCATTCGGAAAGGAGGGATGGAGATGGGAACATTTTTCATGTTTGGAAAATACTCGTCCGAGGCAGTGAAGGAGATGTCTGCCGCCCGCACAGGAAAGGCCAAGGAGCTTATCAAAAAGTTTGACGGCAAAACAACGGCCATGTACGCACTTCTTGGAGAAAAGGACTTGGTGCTTATCGTTGACTTCCCCGGCGTAGAACAGGCGATGAAAGCCTCCGTTGCCTTGAGCAAATTGACCGACATCTCATTTACCACGGTCCCTGCGGTAACCGTGGAAGAATTCGACAAGATGATTACCAACCTGTAGCCAAAGTTTTTCGCAATCCCCGTGGGTCATAGAGCGGTTGTCTTTTAGCCGGCGCGGTGAATGGCTAATCAAGCACAGGCAGGGTCACAAGGGCCCTGCCTTTTTTGTTCTGCGGAAGAGGTGGCTGGAGGGATACTATCATAGCCGTTGACGATTTCTGCCCGGACGTTGTAGTGCCCGGCAGGACGCCGGCCGATCTTCTCGGTGAAACTGAAAGAGCGGGATGTTTCCACTTGAGGGCAAACGACGTCCTCCCGAGTGGAGGCAATCCTGTAAATGGTGATGCGATGCCCGTCTATGGCATGGGTCTTGCCGAGGGGATAGGCTTCAGGAGGGAGACGCAGCGTTCCTCGAGGAGAAAGTTCGACCCAATGCGACATACTCACAAAACACCTTCCGCAGACCTGACGGGGAGGAACATAAACCTGACCACATGAGGTAGTGGCCACGAAAACCATGTCTGCGAAGCTCTCCCCTTTTTTCCTCCGCTCATATTTTGTCTAGCCAGCACCGACAATCGCAATCCACTCCATTTCTCCCCCTGATCCTAACGCGGCTTTTGCCGGAAGTGATGCTCCTCCCGCAGAGCGGGAGACCTCAGGATGCCCGCTCGAAGGGGACTTGATCGATTCGTTTTGGTCAGACCATCGTTCATGGCAACAGACCCCGTCATTCCTGCGAACCGTCGTCGCGCCGAAGCGGCGCTATGCCGCGTCGCGAAGGCGGAAGCAGGTATCCAGAAGACAAACTGGATTCCGGGTCAAGCCCGGAATGACAATTTAGACCACACACGCATCCCTATGGCTACCTAGTATAACGTTTCATTAAAAAGGGAACATTTTACTTGACACGGAAGGGCATCGGGTGTAGGGTTATATTCGATGCCTACCAAGTCAAAACGAATGCCTTTGCGCGTGTCCGCTGAAGATCGGGAATTGATCCTGCGGTTGGCGCAATCTCAGTCTGCAGCATACCGCCAGGTGCAGCGTGCTCGAATTCTGCAGCAGTACCTGACGGGTGCCACTTTCAGCGATATTGCCG
>Ga0209164_1001491_pt1 | contig 29816 bp, 20 predicted proteins | sample MTBNYHSulfiMetaG_FD_187458 | JGI IMG/M metagenome (GOLD analysis project Ga0209164, IMG submission 187458) | Enrichment culture microbial communities from rom New York Harbor, USA that are MTBE-degrading - MTBE-NYH (New York Harbor Sulfidogenic)... | ecosystem: Environmental > Aquatic > Marine >... | reverse complement strand
ATCAGGCCGAGTGCAGAGGTCATGGCGCGTTCAAAAGGCGATCTGCTTCTGGATGCTGGGCTGGGCCTCGGCTAGGATTTCGGCGATGCGCTCCCCGGCCTGGCCGTCGCCGTAGATCGGCTCGGAGGGATAAGGGCCGTGCTCCATCTGCTTCCGGATGGCGGCGATGATCTGCTGGCGGTCGTAGTCCACGTCGATCACGTTGGCGCCGCGCTGGCGATGGGCCTGGCGGGTGCCGACGTTGACGGCCGGCGTGCCGATGTAGGCCCCCTCGCGGATGGCGCTGCTGGAGTTGCCGACGATGCCAGCAGCGCGCTTCATCAGCAGGTTGTAGACGTCAGCCGGGAGGTTCTTGAAGAAGTGGATGTCGGTGTCGTCGTGGTGCTCGCGAAATTTACGCATGCCGCGGGCGACGTCATCCGAGCCGGCATCGGCGTTGGGCCACAAGGCCAGCGTGGGGATGCCCAATTGATGGATGGCCAGCAAGGTCTCCGTGATCTGGCGTTCGCCATCGCCGTATTCGGTGGTCACCGGGTGCTGGGACAGGATCAGGAAGGGCTGGTCTAGGTCGAAGACACCGCCCACTCCCTCAGCGAACAGGTCGGGGCCGATGCCGCCATCGTCCTTCTCTAGGACTTCTTTTACCAGATCGATGCGCGGGCAGCCTACCAGGTGAACGCTTTCAGGCGCCTCCCCCAGCTTGAGGATGCGGTCGCGGGCTTGCGTGCAGGCGGGGAAGTGGATGTGGGCCAGCTTGGTGACGGCGTGGCGGATGCTCTCATCCACCGTGCCGCTGACCTCACCGCCCATGGTGTGAGCCAGCGGGATGTTCATGTAGGTGGCGGCCACGGCGGTGGCGATGGTCTCGAAGCGGTCGCCCACCGTGAGCACGATGTCGGGTTTCAATTGCTGGAAGGCGGTGGGCAGTTTGAGCAGGCTGATGCCGGTCGATTCGGCCATCACCGCTGGTGTGCTGCCCTCCAACAGGGTGGGCAGCTTCACGTCGATCTCGAAGCCGTCCCCCTCGATCAGTTCGCTCACCGCGCCGTAGCGATCCAGCAATGCTGAGGCGAAGGTGACCACCTGGAGCTCAAGCTTGGGATGCTCCTGGATGGCGCGCATCGCCGATTTGATGCTGCTGTAGTTGGCCCGTGAGCCGATGACCACACAGATTTTCTTCATGTTGGCAACTCAAATAGATGCTGGGCTCGAGCGCTCACTCGAAATCGTCCTCGGAGAGCATCTTACCAGATTCGAGCTTTCGGCGCGCCTTGCGGCCCAGGAATTCTTTCAGGCGGGCGGCTGGGATGCCGGTGCCGGGCTTTTTCACGGCGATCATCTCGGCGGTCACCACCGCACCGGCGGGGATATCCTGTGCAGCGACCAGGCTCTTCTCGAAGATGGCTTTCATCTCCTGGAAGGGGCGGGTATCGGCCTTGTCCACCGGATTGCCTAGCATGGTTTCGATGACACGGACCCCTTCCACCAGTCCGGCGAACTCGGCGGGCTCCAGGGCGTGGGCTGCATCGCTGCCGTACATCTTGCGGCTGAAGGTGAAGTGCTTCTCGATCACCTGGGCACCCAGGGTCACGGCGGCGAAGGCGGCGTAGTTGCTCATGGTGTGGTCCGAGAGGCCCACTGGCAGCCCATAGCGCTCGCGCATCTCCAGCATCACGTTCAAGCCGACCTGCTCGTAGGGCGCGGGATACTGGCTGGTGCATTGCAGCACAGTGATGTGATCGTGGTGGGCGCGCAGAGTCTCCACGGCGCGGTCCAGTTCCTCCCAGTCGCTCATTCCGGAGGACAGCAACACCGGCTTGTTCAGTCGGGCGATTTTCTCCAGCATAGGCAGGTTGGTCACCTCACCGGAGGGGATCTTGTAGCGCGCCACCCCCACCTGCTCCAGCAGATCGACCGCTTCTTCCGAGAAGGGTGAGGACAGAAACTCGACGCCTTGCTCTTCGCAGTACGCCTCCAGCCTTTGCCATTGCTCCAAGTTGAAGCCGGTGCGCTGGAAGTATTCGAAGCGCGGCTCATCCTTGAAATAGGCGGGCGAGGGCGCCTGGGGCAGGGTCTCGGCCTCGGCGATGTGGGTTTGGAATTTGACGGCGTCGGCGCCGCATTCGGCGGCCGCCTCGATCAGCTTGAGGGCGTTGCCCAAGCTGCCGTCGTGCACCGATCCAACCTCGGCGATGATCGTGCATTTTCTCTCTTGGCTCATGGGTCACACTCGTTCGTCTGGTGGGCGCTGGATTGTCAACTCCTCGATCACATCCAGCACCCGCTGGGTGGCCTGGCCATCGAGCAACGCCCAACGCCCAGCTTGTGCCTTTTGCGCCTCGACCAAGTCAGCATAATGGGCGGGATCGTTGAGCATGCGCTGCAGGGCGGGCTCTAACTCGTCCTGTTGGCGGACGATCTCCACCCCGGCACAATCATTATAGAAGGGAAAGCCCAAATCGGTGAAGTCGACGACCACGGCAGGTTTGTAGGCGCCGATGGCCGCCACGACGGTGGAGGAGTAGGTCGCCACGAAGACCTCGCACAGCGGGATCAATTCATAGACGCTGGCATCCTGGGCCACGATTGCGCCGTAGCGTTGCGCCCGCGGCTGGTAATCCTCCAGGCGGCTCTTGGGATGCAGGGAAAGCACCACTTGACAATCCTCGAAGCTCGTCAGGGTGCGCAGCAGGAAGTCGATTTGCTCCCAATGCTCATCCCAGGAGAGCAGCTTGTGCTCGCCCAATTGCGGCGGTGAGTACAGGATGATCCTTTTGGCCGGATCGATCCCCAATTGTGCGCACCGTGCCGCGCGTTGCTCACTGGATTGCGCCAGCAAATCGACGATGCCATCCATGCTAGGTTTGCCAGTGACCACCATCTTGCTCTCCGACACTCCCTGCGCGGCAAACATCTGCTTGAGGCGCGGGCTTTCCACCGCCATGCGTGTGGCGTGGCCGCCTCCCAGCGCCCAGGGGTTGGGCGGCATCAGGCCCAGCACCCAGGCGCTCAACGCTTCCCATAATGGATAGAAGAGCAGCGCCCGGCCCCGATACTCATAGACCCATCGCGGAAAGAGCTTGGCTGCCAGTTTGTGCAAGGGGCTGCGCAGCGTGTAGGCTTGGGAATGTGGCTGGCGCAGACGGTATTGCGCCGCCACCTCAGGAGCCGAGAGCGCCACCGGCACGATCAGGGAGGGGATGCCCCTCTCGTTCACCAGCCTCACCAGGGCGGTTTCCAGGCCAATGTGGCGGTCGCCCATCAGGATTAGCAGAACGGGTCGCTCTCGCACGAGCAGTTGCCTAGCCGTCCGCAGCGCCCGGAAATGTTTTTTGAGTATGCCCACTCTCCGCGATTGAGCTTGCTCCTCGTCTTCCTCAACGAGGTGATAAGGGATGCCGGTGAGTTCGCAGCGTCCCCGCTGCTCTTCCGTGACTGGAAAAGGGAAGACGAACTTGGGCTGGAAGTCTTTCCTATCCTGCAAAGCGACAGCGATGGGGAACATCTCTCGAAACGAGGAGCTGTTCTGGGGCAAGAGGAGGATTGTGCGGCCCAGGCCGGTTTGTGCTCGCATCATCTTTATCCGCGCTCCGCGCTCATTGGCTTACCCCTCGTCGCTCCCGGATGTCCCTCAGGACTGCGCTTATGCGCTGACGCTCCAGCCAGGCGATCAGGGCGATGAGCGCTACAAAGACCAAGGCCTTGATCCCCAGCCAAGCCCAACTAAAATCTCCTGGTTGGATTACGCCGACCGCTACCGCGATCGCTGCCCCGCCCAGCAGCAGCCCCAGCCGGGCGTAAGGCACGCGCACGCCGCGTTTGGTGGTTATCGCTGCCCAGATGAAATGGAAGACCAGCATGGCAATGTAGTTGGCGGCGGCACCCAGCGCGGCACCCAGGATGCCCAGCTGAGGGATCAGCAGCCAAGAGACCACCAGGGTCACGATGGCGCTGGGGATCAGGGTGAGCAGCGCATAGGGCAGCTTCTTCTCGTGGATCATGCGGTAATAGGGCACGATGGAGAAGGTGCGCACGAGCGCACCGAAGGCCAGGATCGGCACGATCACGAAAGCGGCGTGGAAGCTTTCCTGGGCGAACAGCACGATCACCTCTTTTGAGAACAGCGCCACCAGCGCCATCACCAGGATCAGAAGTTCCAGCAGATAGGTGGCGTGCTTACCTAGCTCCCTATCATCAGCGTCCTCACTTAGCATCTGGAAGTTCACTGGCCGCCAGGCGCCCTTGACGGATTCGTTGACCTTTAATTGCAAATCCTCGAACTTGGCGCCGAAGCTGTACAGCCCCAGCGCGCTCAAGGGCAGCAGGGCTTGCAGCACCCAGCGATTTCCCTGGCGCACCAGGTAGCCCAGCCCTGAGATAGGCAGCGTGGCCCACCCCACCTTCCAGATTTCGGAGATGATCTTTGGGCGCAACCGCGGCTTCATATCGCGCCAGGTCAGGGCGATCCCTATTAGGAGCTTGAGCGCCCCGCCGAGGATGGCGGCGTAGAGCACGGCGCGCAGGCCCAAGCCGAAGGCGATGAGCAAAATCAGTTGAACGGCGATGCGGGCGCCTTCGGTGCAGGTCACCAGGAAGCTGTAATGCTTGGCGCGACCGGCGGTCATCAGATAATCAGTGATTACTGATTGGGTGAGCAATAGTCCAGCGGCGATCACCCCTAGGCGCAGATAGCCGGCGAACTCGCTCTGCCAATCGGCTGCTACCAGGCTTCCGAGCGGCGGGCCGAAGAGCAGCGCCGCACCGTACCACAGCAGTGAGGATAGCCCTACTGTCACCAGCACGGTGAACAGGAACTCTTTTAGCTTGTCTCCCTGGTGGTCGAAATAATTGCGCCTCAGGCCTACCCCGAACCCCCAGTCGGCCATGATGTTGATGATCTCGACGATGAGCGCTACGACCGCCAGCACGCCGTAATCCTCCGGGCTGAGGTAGAAAGTCATCACCGGCAGGATCAAGAGGTCCAGCCCACGCACCGCCAACTGGGTGGCGCTGAACCAGGCGGTGTTGGGCAGCACGCGCCTAAAGAAGGAGTATCTCGCTTTCGAGTTTTGTATTTCCTCTTCCACAGTGCGCTCGATGTCTGGTGAAAGGTTCTTAGTTTGATGGCTGTGCCATCTTACAGGTGGAATCCTCGCATGGAAGCTTACCGCTGTCAAGCTGGTGGCCTATTCTTCCATTACGATGGGCTGCTCACCACCTGAGGCGGCCGTGTTCCGGCGTGTTCCGGGTTAAATTGCGGAAGACAACATTAATCAAAAGCTAATCTGGGGTTAAGCTGCTTTCCCTTGCGCAAAATCTTGTTTAGGGTACAATAAGACACGCTAAAAAAAGACGAGAACGTGCGGAACTTATTTTTATATATTCTTGTTACAGCCCCATGTGACCAGCAGGTTATCCGTAAACGCCATTCATTTCGCCGAGGAGAAGAAATTGGATCGCAAACCTGTTCTCGAAATTAAGAACCTGCGAACGACTTTTGATACCCACGATGGCCTAGTACAAGCAGTCAACGGGATCTCATACACCCTGCATGAGGGGGAGACGATCGGGATCGTGGGAGAAAGCGGCTGCGGGAAGAGCGTTTCGATGCTCTCAGTTCTGCGGCTGCTCGACGAACCCCCCGCAAGCATAAATGCAGATGGCATCAACTTCTTCGATATGAATCTGCTCGATTTCTCGCGCGAGGAGATGCAGAATGTTCGCGGAAGCCAGATCGCCATGATTTTCCAGGACCCGATGACCTCCCTGAACCCGGTGCTGACGATCGGTTTCCAGCTCAAGGAGCCGCTCAAGATACACCTAGGCTTCAGCGAAGAGGAAGCTAATGAACGGGCGGCAGAACTGTTGCATTTGGTGGGTATCCCGGAAGCCGACTCTCGGCTGGATGATTACCCACACCAGTTTTCCGGCGGTATGCGCCAGCGTGCCATGATCGCCATGGCCTTGGCCTGTAACCCGCCACTGTTGATCGCCGACGAGCCTACCACAGCCCTTGATGTCACCATTCAGGCCCAGATCGTCGATCTGGTCAAGCGGCTGCGCGATCAATTCGGCATGGCGCTGATCTGGATCACGCACGACTTGGGTGTGGTTGCTGGCTTGGCAGATCGGGTGATCGTAATGTATGCCGGTTACATTGTGGAAGATGCGCCGGTGGATGAGCTTTACAACAACCCGCGCATGCCCTACACAATCGCGCTGATGCGCTCGCTGCCTAGCATAGATGGCCATCGAGCCCAACAATTGGAGGTCATTGACGGGTTGCCACCGGACTTGATCGACTTGCCGCCAGGATGCCCCTTCGCTGCCCGTTGTGCTTTTGTCAAGGATAAATGCCGGGAGGAGGTACCTCCATTAGAGGAGATTTTCCCCAATCACAAGATCGCTTGCTGGGTAGATGTGGAGACAGGTGAGCTTCGATGAGTGAAAACAACGTACTTGTAAACGTAGAACACCTAACCAAGTATTTCCCTATCACCCGCGGGCTGATTGTGCAACGCCAAGTTGGCGCGGTACAGGCGGTGGACGATGTATCCTTCGCGATAAAAGAAGGCGAAACCCTCGGTCTGGTGGGCGAGAGCGGCTGTGGCAAATCGACCACCGGCCGCACGATCTTGCAGCTGTACGAACCCACCGAGGGCAAGGTTTATTACCGCGGCCAGGATCTCACCGAAGTCAAGGGCGGTGAGATGCGCAAGTTCCGCCGCAACATGCAGATCATCTTCCAGGACCCTTACGCATCGCTCAACCCTCGCATGACCGTTGGACGCATCATCGCCGAGCCGCTGGAAGTTCACAATATTGGCACTCGCCGAGAGCGCGTCGAACGCGTGCAGGAGTTGCTGCACTTGGTGGGGATGAATCCGTATTTCATCAATCGCTACCCCCACGAGTTCTCTGGTGGTCAGCGACAGCGCATTGGTGTGGCTCGCGCCCTGGCACTGAATCCCGAATTCATCGTTTGTGATGAGCCTATTTCGGCGTTGGATGTCTCTATTCAGGCTCAGGTGGTCAACCTGCTGGAAGAATTGCAGGAGAAGTTCAATCTGACCTACCTGTTCATTGCTCACGACCTGAGCATGGTGCGCCACATTTCGGATCGCACCGCAGTCATGTATCTGGGCAAGATCGTTGAATTGGCTGACCGGGATGAGCTGTACGGCAATCCGTTGCACCCCTACACCCAAGCGCTGCTTTCAGCCGTTCCCGTGCCAAATCCAAGGCGCGAGAAGACGCACCAGCGCATGATCCTGAAGGGCGACGTACCTAGCCCGGTCAACCCCCCAAGTGGCTGCCGTTTCCACCCGCGCTGCCCGTTGGCCGAAGCGATTTGCGAGCAGCAGGTGCCGGAGTGGCGCGAGGTTGCCCCCGGCCACTGGGTGGCTTGCCACCTGGTATAGCAATTATCTGAATAGAAACTACTCAAAGGAGGTGGTGCTATCGAAATGCCCGCAGAAAGGGAATCACAGATTCCACAACGTAGTGTACAGTCGTTAAAATATCTCTTAACGGAGGAGAAATATGTTTTCTCGCAATAACCTGTTTAAGGCCTTCGCTCTGCTGATCTTGGCTAGCATGGTCCTGGTTGCTTGCGGTGGCGGCGCAGTTGAGACCGTCATCGTTGAGAAAGAGGTGCCGGGCGGGGTCGAGACGGTTGTGGTTGAGGTTGAACCCGAGGTAGAACAGGTCGTCACTATGGACGGCTACTCGACCACTGACATCCCTGAGCTCGACCCGCAGTTGACCACCGACCAGGTTTCGATTTCCTACATCGAGAACCTGTTCGTACACCTCACCAACTTTGACCTGGTGACATCCGAGATCGTCGGCGAAGCCGCAACCTCATGGACCACCAGCGAGGATGGCTTGACCTGGACCTTCACCCTGCGCACCGACATCCCCTGGGTTTACCACAACCCGGTGACCGGTGAGACCACGCAGGAAGTGGATGCCGATGGCAACCCCCTCTTCGTGACCGCTGAGGACTTCGTTTACGCCATCAAGCGCGCCTGCGACCCGACCGTTGGGGCTGCATACGGTGGGCTGATCGCTCCCTTCATCAAGGGCTGCACGGACCACATCACGGCTGATGACTTCAGCCAGGAGCTTGATGACGCGGTTGGTGTTAGCGCCCCGGCGCCTGACACCCTGGTGTTCGAGCTTGAGTTCCCGGCTGGGTACTTCCTGTCGCTGACCCCGATGTGGGTCATGGCAGCCACCCCCTCCTGGGCCATTGCCGAGCATGGCGAGGCCTGGACCGAGGCCGGCAACATCGTCACCAACGGCCGATACGTGCTGAGCGAGTGGGTGCACGGCGTGCGCCGCATCATCGTTCGCAATCCGCTGATGCCTGCTGACATGCAGGGCGGCGGCAACATTGAAAAGATCGTCATCAATGTTGTTCCCGACACCAGCACCGGCTACGCACTGTGGCTGAACAACGAGGTTGAGACCTCTGGCGTTCCTGCTGCTGAGCTTGAGGCCTTCCTGGAGCAGTATCCCGACGAAGCCGATCAGATCTCCGACCTGGCCGTCTTCTACATGGGCTTCCGCAGCTCCAAGGCGCCCGTAGATGATCCTATGGTTCGCCAAGCCCTTGCACAGGCCATCGACAAGGAAGCTTTCATCGAGGTGGTTCTGCAGGGTCAGGGTGTGCCGATGATCCACTTCACGCCTCCGGGGCTGTTTGGTGCGCCGGCGATCGATGAAGTGGGTGTAGGCTATGATCCGGCTGCCGCGCAGCAACTGCTTGCCGACGCCGGCTACCCCAACTGCGAAGGCTTCCCCCAGACATCTGTGCTTGGTTACAGTGGTCAGTCCACGCTGGATTGGCTCACCTTCGTGACCGGCCAGTGGGAAACGAATCTGGGCTGCTCCGCCGATCTGTTCACGATCGAGCAGCAATCGTTTGGCGAGCTCTTGGATACGGTTTCCGAGGAAGCTCCCGACGACCAGGTTCCCTCTCTGTGGACGCTTGGCTGGGGTCCTGACTATGCCGATGCCAACAACTTCGTTGGTGACGTGCTTCGCTGTGACGTGAGCGACTGGGGCTTCAACCGTGAGTGCAACGCGATCGACGACATGATCACCGCTGCCCGCGTTGAGCCCGATCCTGCAGTGCGCATCGACCTGTACACCCAGATCGAAGAGGCTTTCTTCGGCGATGGTGGCGAACACCCCATCATCCCGCTGTGGCTGCGCATTGCTTACACCGCCCGCCACTCCTGGCTGGACCGCATCCCCTCGACCTTCGGTGGGGAGCAGTGGTACACCTGGAACATCGACTGGGAAGCCAAGATGGCTGCTCAGGGACAGTAGTCTACTCGTCCTGAAAGCAAAGACTTGGTAACCTAGTGGGGGAGCGGCGCAAGCCGCTCCCCCAACCCCACCTTATCGCTTTTACGGAAGTGCGCCATGATAAAGTACATCATTCGCCGTCTTTTAGTCTCCATTCCGGTCGTTTTTCTCATCATCCTGGTGGCTTTCCTGCTGGTCCAGGCAATGCCTGGTGGACCCTTTGATGCATCGAATCAAAAACCCATTCCAGCAGTAGTTCGTGAAATCCTCGAGCGTAAATACGGCCTCGACAAACCGGTATACGAGCAATTTTTCAACTATTTTGTCAATCTTCTCCAGGGCGACCTAGGCCCCATGCTGCGGCAGCGCGGCCAAACGGTCAATGATGTCGTCGCCCAAACTTTCCCGGTCTCATTCCAATTGGGAATGCTGGCCATGATTCTGGGATACGGCATTGGTGTACCCGCGGGTATCATCGCGGCTTTGAATCACAACTCAACTCTCGACTACGCGGCCACCTTCGCGGCAGTCGTAGGGGTATCTGTGCCCAACCTGGTATTGGGCCCGGTGCTGATCCTGTTGTTCGGCGTCTCTCTCGACTGGTTCCCGATCGCTTTCTGGGGCGCCGACCCGCCGTTTATTTTGGGGCTCTTTCCTACGCCCAACGCAGAGTTCTGGTCGCACGCTGTGTTGCCGACTGTGGCCCTGGGCACCGGCATCTCTGCCGGGGTGGCACGGTTGACGCGCGCCGGCTTGCTGGAAGTGCTCTCTGAGGACTACATTCGCACAGCACGCGCCAAGGGTCTCAAAGAGCGCATGGTGATCTTGATCCACGCCTTGAAGAACGCGCTCATTCCGGTAGCCACCGTCCTTGGCCCGCAATTGGCGGCTATCCTCACCGGCACGCTGATCGTGGAGCAGATCTTTGCCCTGAATGGCATGGGGCGAAGGTTCATCCATAGCGTGCAGGAGCGTGAGTATTTCCTGCTCGTAGGATTGACGTTGATCTACGGCGTCCTGTTGATCCTGGGAAATCTAACGGTGGATGTCCTTTATGCTTGGTTGGATCCGCGCATACGTTATGATTGATAGAGTTATTAATCGAGGAGAAAAGGCATGACAACGGCGGAAAAAGGCTTAGAGCAACTGGCAGGCGATAAAGTCCTGGGCAAAGGGAGAAGCCCGGTCCAAGACGCGGTGCGGGAGTTCCGCCGCAACAAGATTGCGGTGGCCGGGATGGCCTTCATTATCTTCGTGGTGTTGGTGGCAATCGCTGCTCCGCTTTTGACTCCCTATGGTTTTGCTACTCAGAATCTGGACTATCCTCGGGCGAAACCGATGACCTCTGTTGTCATCACCACTGAATTTGCCGAGAAGTGCCACTGGTATGATACGCCCTTGGAATGGGGCTGCACCCTGATCTTATTTGGCTCGGATAATGTCGGCCGTGATCTGTATAGTCGTATGATCTACGGCACGCGCGTCTCACTCTCGGTTGCCGTCGTAGCCGCTTCAGTCAGCTTGTTGATCGGCTCGGTGTACGGGACGATCTCTGGCTTTGCTGGCGGCCGGGCTGACAACTTGATGATGCGCATCGTCGACTTCCTTTACGCCATCCCTACTCTACCGATCATTATTATGATGACGGTGTACTTCCAGGCGATCTCAAGGATGGGGATACATACCGGATTCATTGGTGCCCTGATAACCTTGAATCGCGCCATGGGCGGGTTGTTCTTCCTATTTGTCGCCATTGGCGCGCTCAACTGGATCGGCATGGCGCGTATGGCGCGCGGCCAGGTGCTATCTTACAAGCAGAAGGAATTTGTGGAAGCGGCGCGCGCGGTGGGCGCCAGCAACGGGCACATCATTTCCCGTCACTTGTTGCCTAATATCATCGGCCCTCTCCTGATCGCCGAATCGCTGGCGATCCCTGGCTACATCTTTCTTGAAGCCATCTTGAGCTTTATTGGCTTGGGCGTTCAACCGCCAACGCCGAGCTGGGGCTCGATGATCAATGAGGGCTACCAGGGCATCCTCTCTAACCCTCACCTGGTGTTGGTCCCCGGAATAGCCCTGGCGTTGCTGACGCTGGCTTTCAACTTCATGGGCGATGGCTTGCGCGATGCTTTCGATGCCCGTTTGCGCGGTCGCCAATAGCCTAGCCTACATTTTGTAGCGAAATCTGGAGAGGACACGCTCTGATATGAAGACACGCACCACCACCGCTTTTCTCGGCATCCTGGCCCTGCTTTTATTCCTCAGTCTGGCCTGCAGTAAGGCCGGTGTGATCGTTTCGAAGGCTGAAGCCACTCAAATAGCAGAGCAAACCTCTGCTCAACCGACAGTGGAAATCGTTGATGTGCAGGATGACGCAGAGGGACCGCAAGAAGGGGACACTGTCGTGCTGACCGGGGTATCCTACCTGGTGGCCTTCTACGATGCTCCAGGTAGCAATAAGATCATCACCAATCAGGAGCGCGGCGTTGAGGGCGTGGTGCTGCAAGTCGTCCTCCTTGAGGGAGATAAGTGGTACCTCATCGATGCTCCGGCTGGAGAAGGCTGGCTGCCGGAGAAAAGCGTTATGCTCCCCGAGGAAGATGCGGGAGAATAGCGCCTTTTGAGACCGACCCCCATCTGGGGAGGTGATGATTGCATTGCCTCCCCTTTTTTATCGCAACAGGATTCCCGCTCAGAATGAAAAACATCCCACGGATTGTCTGCACGTCTTTGATATTGGCGTTTTTAGCCCTGGTGTTATCTGCCTGTGGTGGCGTAGTGGAGCAGCTTTGGCTTCAAGCACCCGATTGGAGCCGCGCCCAATTCGTGACGACCACTTATGCGTCTGAAGCTGTGCCGCTTGCCTTGGATGACGAGGGCGGCATTTATCTTTTCTCGGTCGCTTCTGTGGGGGATATCCTTAGGCCGAACGTGGTGGCTCTAGGGCGCGATGCCTCGAATATCTGGGAGAGCGTGCTCGATGTCGAACTTAGCCATCCGGACCATCTGCAGATATTGTGGGTCGAGCAGGCCCTGCACCTATTTTGGATAGATAGCGGCGGGCTTTACACGGCCGTTCTCGATAAGAGCGGCAGCCTGGTGACGGCGTCAAAATTGCTTTCCGGTGAAACCGCAGTCAAGTTTTACGCTGTGGCGCCGCGAGCGGATGGGACGCTCACGATTTGGTATTCTGGCTCCCGCCACAACCCTGGCATTTATGCCTTGCCAACAGTTGAGGGGCAAGGGCCTATCTTGATCGACGAGCAGGGGTTGCTGCCGAGCTTGCAGTACGACCAGGCGGGCAACCTGCATGCGGTGTGGCATTATTACCCCATAGGTTATGGGAATATTGAATTCTATTATGCCGTTTACCCAAATGGCGAGTACGCACGTGGGCAAGCCGAGCTTATCTATCAGGCCAGTTGGAACCCTTTGAATTCCCTGGTGGGGCCCTGGCTCGGGCTTGATCGGGACACGGCCTACGTGCTGTGGACGATACGGGGGAACGTCGGTCTCTCCGCCGGCAAGATCGTCAGTTATTACCACAGCCAGCCGCTTGGAGAAGCGCAGCCGATTGCCAAGCCAACTCCGTTGCTGTTCCCCTATAACTATGTGCTGCCCTATGACGAATTCGAGGATGGCGTCTTTCAAGTTGGCCGGCGAGTTTCTCTGGAGAATTTCACTCTCTCCTCGACTTCAGCTTTGGCAAATCCGTTCTTTATCACGACGGTTGGCGATGAGTGGGCTATTGCCTTCGATGCTCAGGTTGAGTATCAGTGGCGCAAAGAGAAAAGCCAGGTCGCCATCCTGTTTTTCCAAGATGGACCTCCGACATCCTACCAATTGTTGAGTTTCACCACTGCCGAGTCATCGACTCCTGCGATCGTCAGCGATGATTCGAATTACTTGTATCTCACCTGGCGCGAGCGCAGCGGGATGGATGGGCAGTTGATCTACTTTGCCAGTACCGCCCCGGATGTGCGCGCAGCCCTCGAAACGCTCTCGGGGCAGGATATAACTCGAATTGTCATCGAGACTTTGTTTGGCATGCTCAGCGGCGCTTTGCTGAGCCCGATCGTCGGCGCACTTTGGCTGATCGTTCCGATCATCTTGGTGGCTTTGACTTCCTTCTTGCGGCGCTCGAACAAGCCCAAACTGAATCTCGCTGGCCTGATCTTCAGCCTGGCCTTGGCTTTTGGGGCCTTTTGGGCCATTAAGCTCTCTAGCCTTGAGGCCTTTGGCGCTAGGGGTTACGTACCGTTCAGCACCTGGATACCGCTCATTCCAGAAAGCATGTATGGCCCGCTGCAATGGATCGTGCCGATCCTCATTGGGGTGATTGCGGCTGCGCTCACCTGGGTTTTCACTTATCAAAGGGATTCTGAGACCTCACCGTTTTACGTGGTGCTGATCTATGGTGCCATCGATACCTTGTTGACCATGGCAGTATATGGCACACTGGTGTTTGCGGTCTATTAGCTCGTCGCCAAGGTGACCGACTTATGTTTCTCCCGGCGGCTCTCCAATGCTATATTGAGAGGTGGGCCGCTGAGCTTTTGTGAGGGCAATGATACGAAGGGATAAAGGTGGTATTTCATTCGCTTGGCTAGTCGGCTTGCTCCTCGCTGCCTCTTCATTGTTGGCGGCCTGTGGCGCTTTGGCTGAGCCTACGGCCACGCCGACAGATACCCTCCCCTCGCCTACGCCCACAGAAGAGCCAGGTTATTCAGAGCCGCTGGTGATCTGTCTGGCGGAAGAACCCAAGACCCTTTACCCCTTTGGTGAACTCAACCTGGCTGCCCGACAGGTCCTGGCGGCGGTTTACGATGGGCCTGTTGATCACCGTAATTATGCCTATCAAGCTGTGATCTTGGATGGCGTCCCCAGCCTGGCGAATGGTGATGCAACTGTCCAAACGGTGAGCGTGCAGAGCGGGGATCGCGTCGTCGATAGCGCTGGCGAGCTGGTGACATTGGAGGAGGGGGTGTGGGTGAACCCGGCGGGCTGCCGTAGCGCTGGTTGTGCCCAGGTTTATGCTGGCGGCGAACTGCTCATGGATCAGCTGGTGGTTATCTTCCGGCTGCTCCCTGATCTTCTATGGGGGGATGGAGCCCCACTCACTACCTATGACTCGGTCTATGCCTTCGAACTGAACAAAGACTCGGCTACCCCGGCTTCGCAGCACAAAGTCGCCCGCACGGCTTCTTATCAGGCCCTGGACGCGCAGACCGCCGTCTGGACGGGCTTGCCTGGCTATCTCGATCCCGATTACCAGGCGAACTTCTGGCCCCCGGCCCCGCAACACCTGTGGGGTGAGTACGACGCCGATCAGTTGCCGACTGCCACGCTCTCCAGCCAAACGCCTTTAGGCTGGGGGCCCTACAACATCGAGGAATGGGTGAGCGGAGAGCAGATCGTGTTGCGGCGCAACCCGTACTATTTCCGCACCGACGAGGGCTTGCCCTATTTCCGCAGCCTGATCTTCCGCTTTGTCGGCGAGGATGGCGATGCCAATTTAGATGAGTTGCTATCCGGCGCCTGCGATCTGCTGGTGCCAGGAGCCGGGCTGGAAGACCAGGCCGAACGGGTGCTGGAATTGGCCGAGGCTGGAGAAATCTCTCTGGTTTTCAGCGATAATGGCGTCTGGGAACACCTTGATTTCAGCATCGTGCCGCAAGGCCACGATAACGGTTACACCCCTTGGGCCGACCGGCCTGATTTCTTCGGCGATGTGCGCGTCCGCCAGGCTTTCGCCCAGTGCATCGACCGCCAGGCTTTGGCCGACCGCTTCGCCTTTGGCGAAACGAGCGTGATGGATACTTATCTGACCGCTGGGCATTCGCTCGCCAATCCGGATGTGGCGCGTTATGCTTATGATCCCGCGGCGGGCCTCGAATTGCTGGAGGCAATCGGGTGGCGGATGGGTGGTGAAGGGGTGCTGTATGCCGCCAGTGTCGAGGGGATCGTTGAAGGCACAGAGTTTGCGCTCACCTACTACGCCGCGGAGGACGAAGTCCATCAGGAGATCGCTGCCATGATCGCCGCTGACCTGGCCGCCTGTGGCGTTGCGGTGACCGTCGAGACGCTGTCTCCGGAGGCGCTGTACGCCCCTGGGCCGGGTGGCCCATTGTTCGGCCGCCAGTTTGATTTGGCCCAGTTCGCCTGGCCGTCCGCGGATGCCCCCTCTTGCCAGCTTTACCTGGGCGCTGCCACGCCGGGCAACGACCTCGCGTTGAACACCTATGGCTGGGGTGGCTGGAATCTGACTGGCTGGCGCAATGCCGAATACGACGTCGCTTGTGAACAGGCCTTGGCAGCCCTGCCAGGTGAGGAGGATTACACTCAGGGGTATTTAGTAGCGCAAGAGCTCTTCGCCGCCGAGCTGCCGGTGCTCCCGCTATTCGTGTACCAAGATGTGGTTGCCGTGCGCCCCGATTTCTGCGGGCTGATGTTCGATGCCACCGCCGGTGCGCTGTGGAACCTGGAGGCTTTCGGGTACGCCGAGTTGTGTGCGGAGTGAGCGGGCATGGGGGCTTTCACCTCGCCTTAATCTGGCTGCCATTGACAAACCCCGGCTTCTGGGATATAAACTGGTCATTCAAACGCTATTGAGGTTGACACAACCGCAGTAGCAAGATCGAAAAACTAAGAAGAGGGCGAGTAAGCGCCGAAACGGCGGCCCAGAGAGCAAGGAACAGGTGAAAGCCTTGCCCGCACGGCGGCGATGAATGGACCTCGGAGTCGCAGGGCGAACGGCCGAAAGAGCTGCCAAGTAGTCTGAGCCGGAGTTGCCACCGTTATCAGGGCAAAGGGTATAAGCGGGTCATCCCCGATCCGCCGTACCCCAACGAGTGAGGCTGGCCTCCTTTCCCCCGTCGCAACACCGGCGGGCGTTTTGCTTAAACGGCAAAGTGAGCGAGGCTGCCTAACCGGGGTGGCACCACGGACCTTTAGCGTTCGTCCCCAATGGGATGAACGCTTTTAGTTTAACGAGGCAATATGATGGATAGCAAAGGACGTATTCTCACCGGACACCGCCCAACCGGCCCGCGCCACATCGGCCATCTGGTCGGGACGCTGGAGAGCTGGGCGCGCCTTCAAGATGAGCACGAGTGCTTCTTCTTGATCGCCGACCTGCACGTGCTGACCACAGATTACGCCCATCCGGAGCGCATCCCTGGCAATATCCGTGATGTGCTGATCGACTGGCTGGCGGCCGGGATCGACCCTGAGCGCTCTACCCTGGTCTTGCAATCCGCTCTGGCGGGCCACGCCCAGCTTTCGCTGCTGTTCAGCATGATCACCACCGTGGCGCGTCTGGAACGCGTTCCCACTTACAAAGAGCAGATCCAGCAGTTGGGCATCAATCCCTCCTTGGGGCTGCTGACTTATCCGGTCTTGCAAGCCGCCGATATCCTGGCCTACAAGGCCGACTTGGTGCCGGTGGGCGAGGATCAGTTGCCGCACCTCGAATTGGCCCGTGAGGTCGCCAGGCGCTTCAATAACCTTTACGGTGAGACCTTCCCCGAACCCGCGCCTTTGCTCTCCGCGGCCCCACGCTTGCCCGGGACTGATAATCGCACCATGCACACCTCTTACGGCAATGCCATCTTCCTCAAGGATACGCCCGAGGAGACCGCCGAAAAGGTGATGCGTATGTACACTGATCCGGCTCGCATCCACGCTAGCGATCCGGGCACGGTGGAGGGCAACCCGGTCTTCGCCTACCACGATATCTTCAACCCTGACCGGGAAGAAGTTGCAGCCTTCAAGGCGCGCTATCGTGCCGGAGAGATTGGTGATGTGGAGGTCAAGCAGCGGCTGGCAGAGGTGCTCAATGCGTATCTGGCCCCGCTGCGCGCCCGGCGGTGCGAACTCGAGGCACACTCGGATGAGGCCGTCGAGGCTCTGCTGGAAGGCACAGCTCGGGCGCGTGCCTTAGTTGCCGAGACCATTCGGGAAGTCCAGGAAAAGATGGGCTTGAGCCTTGAACGTCGCGGCGAACCGCTTGTGAGTGTCCATTGACCTGCATGCAATCCATAGATTTCGTCCTGCTCAACACTACCGAACTTTGAAAGGAGAAAGAAGATGAGCGATCAAACCAAATTCCTGTTGAATGAAAGTGACCTGCCAAGCCGCTGGTACAACATCAGCGCTGACATGCCGGTGCCTCCGACGCCCGTGCTGCATCCGGCCACCTATAAGCCGGTCACGCCCGATTTCCTCTCGGTGCTCTTCCCCATGGAGCTGATCATGCAAGAGGTCAGCACCGAGCGCTACATCGACATCCCGGCCGAGGTGCAGGAGATCTACAAGCTGTATCGCCCCACGCCATTGCTGCGTGCCCGTCGGCTGGAGAAAGCCCTGGATACGCCCGCCCACATCTACTACAAGCACGAGGGCGTCTCGCCGACCGGCAGCCACAAGCCCAATACCGCCATCGCGCAGGCCTTCTACAACAAGGCTGAGGGGGTCAAGGCGCTGACCACCGAGACCGGCGCGGGACAGTGGGGGTCGGCGTTATCGCTGGCCGGCAACCTGTTCGATATTGGTGTGGAAGTGTACATGGTCAAGGTTTCCTATGAGCAGAAGCCTTATCGCCGCATCATGATGGAGACCTACGGGGCGGAGGTATTCCCCAGCCCTACTGAGCACACCGAATACGGCCGCAAGCTGCTGGCTGAATTCCCCGACACCCCCGGCTCCTTGGGGATCGCCATTTCGGAGGCTGTCGAGGCGGCGGCCACTTCTGGAGGCAAAAAGAAATACAGCCTAGGCTCGGTGCTCAATCACGTGCTCATGCACCAGACCGTGGTTGGTGAAGAGGCCCTCAAGCAGATGGACCTGGCGGGGGAGTATCCCGACGTAGTGATCGGCTGCGTGGGAGGCGGCTCCAACTACTCCGGCCTGGCGTATCCCTTCCTCCGCCATAACTTGGTGGATGGAAAGAAGACCCGCTTTGTGGCCGTCGAACCCACGGCCACGCCCACACTCACAAAAGGGCTGTATGCCTTCGACTACGGCGACACTGCTAAGATGGCGCCGATCGTCAAGATGTTCACCCTAGGGCATTCCTTCGTTCCGCCGCCGATCCATGCTGGCGGGCTGCGCTATCACGGCATGGCACCCAGCCTGTGCGCCCTCTACGACGCCGGCTACATCGAAGCCGTTGCCGTACACCAATTGCCTACCTTTGAGGCCGCCATACAGTTTGCCCGCGCCGAGGGGATCATCCCGGCTCCTGAAACGGCTCACGCCATCCGCGTTACCATCGATGAGGCCTTGGATGCCAAGAAGAAGGGCGAGAAGCGGGTGATCCTGTTCAACTTTTCTGGCCACGGTCACTTCGACCTCACCGCCTACGAGGCCTACCTGGCCGATAAACTACAGAACTACGAGTATCCGGAGGAAGCCATCAAGGCGGCCATGGCCGACCTGCCCAAAGTGGAAGACGTAGCCTAGTAACCGACCTTACCCCGCAGCATTACACTGCTGCGCTTCGTTTCTCCTCCTCCAAAAGCTGCCCGCAATCTTTGTGGGCAGCTTTGATTCGCGAGTTATGTGGGTTTCTTCAGCCTGCGTGTTGTTCTATTTCCCCCTCGATTTTTGGCGCGCTTGCTCGACGTAAGCCAGGCTTTGGTGGCGGAAATAGGTGTTGTAAAGGTGGGCGTAGTGGCCTTGCTGTGCCAGCAAGCCGTCGTGGTTCCCCTCCTCGATGATACGCCCATTTTCCAGCACGATGATGCGGTCGGAAGCCTTCACAGTGGAAAGCCGATGGGCGATCAAGATGCTGGTGCTCTTTGCCAGGATTAGATTGAGGGTTTGCTGGATCTGCCACTCGGTGAAGGGGTCGATGCTGGCGGTGGCTTCGTCTAGGATGAAGATCGCCGGATGCTGAACCAAGACTCGCAACAGGGAGACCAGTTGGCGCTGGCCCATGGAAAGGCGCCCGCCGCGCTCGCCCACTTCAGTGTGCAGTCCTTGGGGAAGTGTTTCTAGCCACTCTCCCTCCCCGATCTGGCGGGCCAACTTTTCGATCTCGGCCTCGCTGGCCTCCGGCCGGGCATAGCGGATGTTCTCGAGCACGCTGCCGGCGAACAAGAACGGCAGTTGCGAGACGATGCCCAGCTGGCGGCGGTACGAACTCAGGTCGAAACTGCGGATGTCGATGCCGTCGATCAGGATCGAACCCTGCTGGAATTCGTAGAAGCGGGCCACCAGCTTGGCGATGGAGGTTTTTCCGGCGCCAGTGTGGCCCACCAGCGCTACGCTCTCGCCCGGCTTGATGTGCAGGTTGAAGCCCTCGAAAACCTGCTCCTGTTCGGTGTAGCGGAAGCTGACGTCCTCGAAGCGGATGTCGCCGCGCAGCTTGGGAGCCTCCAGTTGCTTGTTCTGGGTGACCTTGGTTTCGGCATCGATCAGGGCAAAGCAGCGTTCGGCGGAAGAGAGCCCAGCTTGCAGTTGGGTCCAGAAAGCCGAGAGGTTGAGCATCGGGAACCAGAAGCGATCCAGGCTTTGCAGGAACAGGTACCAGGCTCCGGCGGTCACGACGGCCTGAGCGACGTTGACCCCACCGATATACAGCAGGGTGGCGGTGCCGACCCCGCTGAGGGCATTGAGTGAAGGGAAGACCATGGAGAGCACGAGGCCGCGTTGCATATTGACCCGGAACGATGTGGTGTTGGCGTCATCGAATTCGGAGAAGATCGCCTCTTCCTGGCGGAAATTCTTGGCGACGGCGATGCCGCTCACCGTTTCCTTGATCGCCGCGTTGACGTTGGCCATGGCGCGCATGCCGCGGCGGGTCACACGCCTAGCCAGGCCGCGGAAGGCCATCGCCACTGTGAAGACGATCGGCAGAAAAAGTAGGATGTAGAGCATTAGACGTGCTTCGGTCGTGACCAGCACTATGCCCACGATCAATGCTTGGGCCAATTGGGTAGATAGATCGGTGACCAAAACGATCACCTGGCCGAATTCGTTGGTATCGGAAGTGATGCGCGAGACCACGCGGCCGGAGGAAAACTCGTCGTAGAACGAGAGATCGTGGGCAGTGGAGGCCTCGAAGGCATTCAGGCGAACGGCGAGTACCACGTCGCCGATGGCGCGGGCCGTGAGCCGCCGCCGCGCCCAGTTGGCAGCCCAGACCACGATCCCGGAGCCGAGCACCAAGCCGCCGACCAGGGCGATCTCTCCTGTGCCGAGTTCTCCTTGCAGGACGTCGACGCTGCGCGACACCACCAGCGGCACCGAAGCGCCAGCCACGGCGATCACTACCAGCAGTGCGCTGATGATCAGCAGCCTGGTCGTCTGGGGCTTGAAATAGCTGGCCAGGCGGCGAACGAGTTCGCTGTCCTTGTATTGGCGGTCGTAGGGTTCGGTGGCTAAGCCGGAGAAAAAGCCCATTTTTGGTCGTTCCCGATTAATCCTGCTTTACATACAGTGCGGTCTTCATTCGCTGAATATCCTGCGGTAGGCCTCAGAGGTCTTTAGCAAATCCTCATGGCTGCCGGTGGCGGTTACGCGCCCCTGGCGCAGTACCACGATCAGATCGGCCCAACGGATCTGGGAGAGGCGGTGGGTGATGATCAAGGTGGTGCGGCCGCGGCACGCGGCGTAGATGGCTTGCTGGATCTCATCTTCGGTGGCGCTGTCGATGGCGCTGGTGGAGTCGTCCAGAACGAGGATGTGAGGGTCGGTGAGAAAAGCGCGCGCCAGGGCCAGGCGCTGGCGCTGCCCGCCGGATAGCGTGACGCCGCGCTCGCCGATCACCGTCTGGTAGCCGTCCTTGAAATCCATGATGAAATTGTGGGCCTGGGCGGCTTTGGCGGCCTGCTCGATCTGCTCCTGGCTGGCCTGCGGATTGCCGAAGGCGATGTTCTCGGCGATAGTGCGGGAGAAAAGGAAGATGTCTTGCTCGATGATCGAGACCTGGCGGCGTAGGCTTTCGAGTTGCCAATCGCGCACATCGACCCCATCGACCAATACCTGGCCCTCATCCACATCGTAGGTGCGGTTGACCAGCTTCACCAGCGTGGTTTTTCCGGTGCCGGTCTGGCCCACGATGGCGACGGTTTGCCCTGGCCTGATGTTGAGCGAGATGTCCTCCAGCGCCGGGTCATCGTCTCCATAGGCGTAGCACACGTTGCGAAACTCAATGGCGCCCTTCATGGCTTTCTCGGAGCCGGAGAGGTTCTGGTCTAGATCGGTCTCGCGGTTGATGAGCTCGAGGATGCGCCGAGCGCCAGCGAAGCCCAGCGAGACCTGGGAGTAGGCGAATAGCGAAGTGAAGGTGGGGAAACCGAAGAGTTGCAGTAGGCCAAAATAGGCGATCACGTCGCCGGTGGTCAGCAAGCCTTGCTGGAAGAGCAGCAGGGCGTGCAGCAGCCCAGCGCCCTGCGCCAGCCCCATCAGCAAGAGGGGCAGGAAGCGAGCCTCGATATCGCCCTGGTGCACGAAGGCATTGCGGAAGCGGAAGGCATTGCTCCTGAAGCGCTTGATCTCGCTTTGCTCTTGCGCCATTCCCTTCACGGTTTCGATGCCGTCGATGGCCTCGGCTAGACGGGTGTTGAGCGTCCCAAAGGAGGCGCGCACCTCATCAGTGATAGGGCGCAATTCGTGCAGGTATTGCCAGATGGCCAGAGCGTAAGCCACCACGAAAAGCGCCGGAACGAGAGCCAGGCTGGGATGGTATTGTGGTGCGGTAATTAAGGGCAAGATCATGAAATTGGCTGAACCGATCACCAAATTGAAACCGGGGTTGCACATCAAGTTGATCTCGCGCACGTCGTTGGTGGCGCGCGCCATGGTATCGCCCACCGGTTGCAGGTTGTGGAAGGTCATGCTCTTGCCCAGCAAGCTGACGTAGAGTTCGTGGCGGATGTTACGCTCCATCAGCTGGCCCAGCCACTCGGCGCCGAAGTTGCGCCCGAACTGCAGCACACCGCGGATGAGCTGGCTGAAGACGATAGTCCAGGCGATCCCGGCCAGCAAGCCCAGTTGGGTGGGGTCATCCAGGATCAGATTGAAGGCCCTGCCGACCAGCATCGGCACGTAGGCGGCCAAAGCCGCGTTGCTGAACGCGCCGATGAGCACCAGGATTCCGATCGGCCAGTAGCGCACGAAATGGGAAAGCAGCCAGCGCCCGGCACTGCGGCGGTCGGTTTTGTAGCGCTGGGGGAGGGTGAATTCAGCGACTTCAGCAGAGAGAGTTGAGGAGGTCATTGGGTCTCTTCATTCCGCTAGCAGGCACCCGGCGTGTTTTTTTTCAGTGGCGCCTGCTGGGCGGGACATGGTGCATAGGATACCATAGAATTAGATGAAGACCTAATAGGGTATGAACGCGTATAGGTGCTTCGTTTTCTGTGCTTACGAGCCGCTGTGGGCGGCGTTTTTTAATGGGTTTACACGCCGATTCTGACCCTTCAGAACCGAAAGGTGTGTAGCGTCCGGCTTGCTCTATAATGAGCCTAGATTGCTGGTTTACACCCATCCATTCTGATTGCTGCAGTTCAGCGAGCGATTTCTCTCTAACCAAGGTTATGCATCCTGCGACGACACTGGAGATCATTGAGACGCCTTGGCAGTGGTTCAAGGCTTTTCATAGCGGCTGGTTGACCCATTATTACCAGACCGGGCAAGTGGATATGGGCCGTTATGTCGGCCCGGTCAATCGGCAAGCGCCCTGTGGTGGCGGGATCGATTTGGGCGCAAGTCGGGTGCTGTTGGTCTCTGCCGGTGGGTTTCATCTGCGTGGGCAATCGCCGTTCAATGCTGCCAATAGCCCATTAGGGGACTATACCGTTCATCTCCTGCCGGTGGATACTCCCCAGGAAGAGATGGTTCACACCCCCTGTGAACACGATCCCTTGATCGCGCCTGCCGACCCGGGAATGCTGTTGCCCTTGGGACACCTGAATGACCTGGTTGCAGCAGGGGAGGTGGGCGCTTTGGCGCCCGAGATGGTGATCTTCAACGGGTATCAGCCAGATGCCATCCGGGTTGCCAAGGAACTGTTGCCAGCCGTCTTGGCGGCGGCCGAGCGATGGGCCGCCGATGCCGCCCTGCTGATTCCTGCAACTGCACTGGGAACGCAGACGGCCGGGTTGGTCGCTCGTGGGCTGGAGGTGCGAGGGGTTGCTACGGTGCTGCTCGCCTGGGAGCCTGAATGGGTGCAGCGGGTGGCGCCTCCACGCGCTGCAATCGTTGAATTGGGGGCTGAGGGCGCCGAAACTGTGCCTGATCACTCGGCGCGGATGCGGGAGATCGTCGCCGCGGCCTTGGGGCTGCTCGAAGAAGATGCGCCGCTCGAGCCGGTGGTTCTGAATCTGGGGGGATAAGCTCAGGGTTCGCCGAAAGGGATAGCCGGGAACTGAATCCGGCGTGTTATTCCTCTATTCCGGGCAATGGGCCGCCTGTGGGTGCGCCCAACGATAAGAAATGCGCCAACCAGCTTCCTGGCTCGGTCTCGGTGAAGCTAGTGCCCAGGGTGACGATGTGCACCCAGGTTTGACCGGGATCCAGGGGGATGGGATTGCCTTCGGCATCCACGAAGCGGATGGGGCGTGGCAGCCCGGTCTCTTTCTCATACTCGTTGCTGCGTGTCTCCCAGAAGATCTCGTAGACCTGTCCGTTGCGGAAAAGCAGCGCTCTCTCATGGTTATAGCGCAATTCGATGTCGATGATGTATTCGCGCAGTGGGGTGTGATCGGCGAACAGGATCACTACGTTTTCGAACAGCAGTTGCCGCCCGGTCAGGCGGTCAACAGCGGGGATGAATTCACCGGTGAAGGAAGTGTTGCCATTGGCGTCGACGGCAGTCTCCTCATAGAAGCGCTGGTAAGCCCCGGCGAGCGGATCGTAGATCCACTGCGTCTGGTTCAGGTTGGCGTACTTCATGATGAGCTGTGTGGCTTCCTGCCCTCCGGAGGGGGGCTGTTCACTGAAGGAGTTGCCGGAATAATCCACCTGCCAACCGCTTGAGTAGTACTGCTGAGCGGAGGCCAGAAGTTGTTCGCCGATGGTGCGCAGGCGGCTTACCGGCATGAAGGCGCTGTTCTCGTTGATCCAATCGTGGTTGACGTTGACGAAGCAGCCGGGGATGTACACGCTCCAGTGCTTGCCAGCGAAGGCCAGGCAGGCGCCGGGGAAGCGGTCGCGGATGTAGGGATAGGGCAGCCGCCCGGAGCGGATCGGGATGATGGAGACTTCCAAACCGGCGTCCCTGGTGAGGTCATCTTCTGTCAGGTAGAACGCCTCGGTGTTCTCCACGTAGGGGTTGTGGTTGTCCGTGTCGCTATCCAGGCTGTCGTCTTCGCCGGCATTGCTGTCGGTGAACACGAAGCCGGGCAGGCTGTAGAACTCGAGGCTGTAATGCTTGTTGGGGGTAATACCCGTAAAGCGATAGTAGCCTTCGGCGTCGGTGACGGTCGTAGCAATCACGTTCTGTGTATCCTGGTCGATCAAGTCGACCTGTACCCCAGGCACACCTGGCTCATCGGCGTCTTGCAAGCCGTCCCCATTCTCATCCAGCCACACTAGATCCCCGATGGTTGCGCCACTCGCTGCGGCGTCTCCATCATCCTGAAGGCTTTGGCCCAGCCAGTAGAGGCCGGCATCCAGCGAGAAGGTGTCACCTTCTACCATGACGACCGGGCTGTACCCGCTGGCGGGATCGAAGTCGCTGTCGGCGGCCTCGTCCTCGCCGACGTCCTGCGGGCTGAGGGCGAAATCCTCCGGGACGGTCACCGCCACCAGGTAGCGGATGCCGCTTTCCACGTTGAAGCCGTAATAGCCGTTGGAATCGGTCGTGGTGCTTTCTAGCAGGTCGCCGCTATCTGCCAGGTAGAGGTCGACCTTCACGCCGGGCAGACCCAACTCATCGAGAGCTTGCACTCCGTCGCCATCTTGATCGAACCAGATTTGATTCCCCAGGATTAGCCCGCTTTGCTCGAAAGGCTCGGTGCGCATTGGCTGGCCACCGGAGACATCGGCGGGCAGCTTGACGTGGGGGTAATCGCCATAGAATACCGTGAGGAAGCGCGTCATGCCCCCGCCGATGTAGATTTCGTACACGGTCGGCGCGAAGGAAAGGCCGGCTTGTGGCCTGGCATCCGGCGGGTGGTTGGAGATCGAGAACAGGACCGCCGGGATATCTAAGAGAGAGGGCTCGACCACCGGTTCCCCGGTCATCGGGTTGTAGCCGGAGGGGAAGTCTTGGAGGTCAGGCCCCAGGGTGAGCGGCTGGGTCTCGTCCCCCACCGGGTAAACCATCGCCGTGGGTGTTGGGGTGCTCGTTGGGGTTGGTGTGGCCGTCTTGGTGGAGGTGGCAGTGGACGTTGTGGCTTGCGCGCCGCTTTGTTCTGTTGAAAGGGCGCTGCTGCAAGCCGCCAGAGCGACGAGCAGGGTCACCCCCCAGGCAAGTTTGAAATGCGCGTTCGTATTCCTTGACATGGTCTTTGACAGGTCAGGCGCTTAAACTATGTTTAAGCGCCTAGGGGGTTAATTATAGCACAAGCATCGAGGGTGTCGTCGGCTGGCTAGCTGAAAGGGGTGGCGTAAAGACACTTTTTGATTTGCGTGTGCTATCTAGGAGTGGTTGGAACCCCCTCTTTTTCTTAATGAGGGATAGAATAACCGCATGTCTGAGGACCGGATACGTTTGCTTGAAGAACTGGCCGCCAACGCTTGGCCTGCTGAGAGTGTGCAGTACGTGGATGGCTGGCGGTTGCGCTATTCGAGTGGCAATTCCAGACGGGTGAACTCGGTGTGGCCCAACCTCGCTGGCGATACCGTATCCCTTGAGGAGCGTTTGGAGATCGTGGAGGGCTTCTACGCTCGCCACGGTGGTGTGGCCCGCTACCAAATTACCCCGGCGGTGCAGCCGGCCGAAGTAGAATCAGTCCTGCGGGAGCGCGGCTATCAGGACGACGCCCGTACGGCCGTTCAGCAGGCTTCGTTGGAAGCCGTGCTGGCGCGTACCACGGGCCAGCAAGAACAGGATATAAGCGTTACGCCGCAGCTCACCCCCCAATGGTTTGCAGCTTACTGTGATGCCCAAGGCTACGATTCTGACGAAGCACGAGTCCGGCGCGGGATCTTCGAGCGCATTGCCCCGGCTAGCGGGTTCGCCATGCTGGTGATGGATGGTGAAGCAGCGGCGCTGGGCTTAGGGGTGGCCGAACGAGGTTGGCTGGGGGTGTTCTGTATGATCACGTTCCCCCGCTTCCGACGCCAAGGGGCTGCCAGTACTGTGCTGCACGCTCTGGCTGAGTGGGGTCAGGGGCACGACGCCGAGCAGGCCTACTTGCAGGTGATGGAGAACAATCCCCCGGGCAAGGCCTTGTACGCCAAAGCGGGCTTCGAGACCTTATATCACTATTACTATCTAGCGCGTGATCTGAGTTGAGAGCCTACCGCTTCCCGCCCTAATCTTCTTCCCCTAACCGCAGGCGCACGTAAGAGTCGTACCTTTGCGGGTGGAGTTTTCCCGCTTCCAAGGCGGCGCGCACCGCGCAGCCCGGCTCTTCGAGGTGGGTGCAATCGCTGAACTGGCAGTCGGGCACCAGCGGCGCGATGTCGGGGAAATAGCCATCCAGTTCCTCAGGTTCGATATCCCACAGCGCCAGCGCTTTGAGCCCCGGCGTATCTGCCACGTAGCCCCCCTTTTTCAATGGGAACATCTCCCTCACCACCGTGGTGTGGCGGCCCTTGGAGGTGGTTTGGCTGACCTGGCGCACCCGCAGGCCAAGCTCTGGCTGGATGATATTCAACAGGCTGGTCTTGCCAGCACCGGAGGGGCCTACCAGCACCGAGACTTTGCCCTTTAGGGCGCGGCGCAGTTGGCGGATGCCACGTTTCTTTTTGGCTGAGGTGTAGAGCACCGGGTAGCCCAGGGGAGGGTAGTGCCCGAAAAGCGCCTTGGCTTCTCTCATTTTCACCAGGTCGGTCTTGTTGGCGACGATCAGGCTGGGGATGCCCTGCTTCTCGGCGATGATCAAGAAACGATCCAGCATGCGCAGATGTGGCTCTGGTTCGGCACAGGCGAACACGAACACGGCTTGATCGGGGTTGGCGATGATGATCTGCTCGTATTCGCCGCGGGCGGTGGGGGCCATACGGGAGAGCTGGCGCTGGCGCTCCTCCACCACTTCGATCATAGCCTTTTCCTCGTCTCGCAAAGAGACCTGCACCCAATCGCCGACAGCCACGATATCTTCGCTGCGCGGGCCTTGCTTTAGGCGCCCACGCAGACGCGCCACCACTGGCCCATCGTCGGTCTCGACGGTGTAGAAGCCGGATTGGGTGCGGGTCACCAGGCCGCGCAGTGTGTGCATAAGGAGGTCTTTATGGGGCTGGAGTGGCCTCGGTCTCTGGCTCTGGGGTGGCGACCACGCCGATCTGGGATTCCCACCAGTACAGGCTGAGTGGCCGGCCGTAGAAGTACGTCTCGACCACGCGCTTGAAGATCGGTGCGGCGTAATCAGAGCCGTCGCCCTGGTTCTCGACGATCACGGCCACGGCGATATCCGGGAGGTCCTCACGCTCGGCGAAGGTGTAGCCAATGTACCAGGCGTGGGGGTCGTTGGGCTCGTTCTGGGCGGTGCCGGTCTTTCCGGCGGTGGGAATGGACAGGTTCGCCAGGCGGCGGTAGGCGGTGCCGCGCGGGTTCTCCACCACCATTTGCATGGCGGTCTGGATCCAGGCCAGGTTCTCGGCGCTGACCGGCAGCGTCCCGTTGACCTGCGGCTGGAATTCCATGATGGTTTGCCCGTCGGTGCCCTCGATGCGTTCAATGAGCTGGGGCATGTAGAGCGTGCCGCCATTGCCCAGGGCGGCGACGTACACGGCGGCTTGCAGAGGCGTGATCAGGGTGGTGCCTTGGCCGATGGCCTGCTGCACGGCCTCGCTGGCTGAGGCTGCATCGACGATCTGTCCGCCCTCCTCGACGAGCTGGGGAATGCCAGTGGGGCTGCCCAGCCCAAAGCCGCGCGCCATTTCAGCCACCAGGGATTCGAAGCCATTGCTGTAAAGGCTGAGGCCGATATCGTAGAAGTACGGGTTGCAGGAGCGCATCAAGCCTTCCAGCAGGGAAAGCTCGCCGCTGGCGGGAAGCTCTTTCTCAAAGGTCCAGTCGTACAACGTGATTCCTGGCAGGCCGTTGTATTCATGGTCGCAATAGAACGTCGTTTGGGGCGTGTAAAGCCCGCTCTCCAGGGCGGCCGCTAACGTGATGGGTTTGAAGATCGAGCCGGGAGGGTACTGCCCCATCGTGGCGCGGTTGAAGAAGCGCCCCACCTCATCGGGGAAATAGCCATCCCACTGGCTGTTGTAGTCGGCTAGGTCGGCCCAGTTGGGGTTGAAGCCGGGCGAAGAGACCAGCGCCAGCACCCTGCCAGTATCGCGCTCCAGCACGACGATGGCGCCGCGGAAGTCCTTGATGGCCTCCTGAGCCTGCTGCTGTAAATTCTTATCCAGCGTGGTGTAGATCGAGTAGGAAGGCTGCGGGTCCTGTTCGGCCAGGTTGGTGGCGATGCTGCCTTCGGGGGTGATCACGTACAACGCCCCGCCGCGCTGGCCGGTCAGGTACTCCTCCCCCCAGAGTTCGATGCCCAGCCGCCCGATCTTATCATCTATGAGATAGCCCAGGCGGGTGTACTCGTCCACCTGCTCGGCGGGAATGGAGCCGTAGTAACCGACTGCGTGGGGTGCGGCGCCGCCACCGAAATACAGACGGGTGTCGTAATATTCCCAGCGGATGCCGCTGTAGCCGCTGATGTAATCAAAGCGCTGATCGAACTCGGCGGCCGATACCTCGGCGATGGGCACGTACCAGGGGGCGTCTTCGGCGAAGATCAACTCGCTGAGCACGAAGGTGCTCTGGCCGGTGAGGGTCGCCAATTGGTTCACCAGGCCATCGGCTTCCTCTTCTAGGACCTGGGAGGGGATCACGCCGATCGCCACAGCCTGGGTGTTTGCAGCCAGGCCGCCCCCGAATTGGTCGTAGATGTTGCCGCGCGGCGGGACTGCCCGCACCATGCTGAGGGTGTTGCCGCCGGCCAGTTCAGGCAGGATCAGGGTATCTTCCCACACCACGTGCCAGGCGCCGTTTTCCAGGCTCAGGCTCATGTCGGTCTGGCGGGTGATCTCGCCCACCAGCGCCGAATGCAAGGTGACCTGATAGTGAACCTCGGCGTTGCGTGGGTGGGTGAGCAATTGCAGGATTTCGTAGCTCACTTCGTTGAGGGCTGCTTCCGATGCCACGTGTTGGTAGCGGGCTTCGAAGTCCTCGTAGGGGAAGGCATCCTTGCTCAGTGTGGTGAGAATCTCGTACATGCTGGCGTAATCCCACTCGCGCCAGGCGTCCAGGTAAGCGCGCGCCGCCTCCTCGGCATCCGGGGCGGAGGAGATCGTCACCTCTGGCTCGGGCAGGGATTGCGTTTCGGCAGTTGGCTGGCTCTCGCCTGAGCCACAAGCGGCCAGGAACAAGAGCAGCAAGA
>Ga0209164_1001486_pt1 | contig 29891 bp, 26 predicted proteins | sample MTBNYHSulfiMetaG_FD_187458 | JGI IMG/M metagenome (GOLD analysis project Ga0209164, IMG submission 187458) | Enrichment culture microbial communities from rom New York Harbor, USA that are MTBE-degrading - MTBE-NYH (New York Harbor Sulfidogenic)... | ecosystem: Environmental > Aquatic > Marine >... | reverse complement strand
CAGCAGCAACCCGTCCAGTCCGAATTTCTTAATCTGTTCGTTTAAACTCCTGGTTCTTTCCCGCCGCAGCAAATCAAAATCGATCCGCCGCGTCCAGTCAATTGCAAATTCCATCGGTTTCCTCCTTGTTTGTGATGATAGCGTTAAAATATAATATAAAGGTGTAATTTATTGTTCGGGGTTGCGGCCCCCATGTTTTTTATTGGCTCATTTTCTCTGCGATTGCGCGGGCGACATCCGTTGTGGAGGATCGGCCCTTCAGGTCGTACGTCCGGACCTTGCCCTCCATCAGGACGGCAATGATCGCCTTTTCAATTTTCGTTCCCGTCTCTTTTTCTCCCAGATAATCAAACATCATTTTAGCGGCCATAATTGCGGCGATCGGGTTGATCACATTTTTACCCGCATACTTGGGGGCGGTGCCGTGAATCGGTTCAAAAACACCCATGGAATCGCCGATATTGCCGCTGTAGGCAAATCCCATTCCGCCGACCACGCCGGCGCCGACATCGCTTAAAATATCCCCGTTGGCGTTTTCGGCAAAGATGATATCGAATCGCTCCGGATGCATGACGATCTGCATGGCGCAGGCATCGATGGTCATGTCGTTGGCTTCAATGTCCGGATATTCTTTGGCCATCTCATAAAACATCTGCCGCATGGGCTCGTCCGTATAGGTGAGGACATGGGCCTTGTGGGTAAAGGTCACCTGTTTGCGGCCCTCCCTGCGGCCCAGTTCAAAGCAAAACCTGAGAATCCGTTCCATCCCCTTCCGGGTGAACACCCTTAAATTGACATAATAATCCTCGTCGATGTAACCGACGCCGCGATACAGCCCCTCGCTGTTTTCCCGGACGATGATCAGGTCGGCTTTTTCCCGGATGGCGCCGGAACCGGGCAGCGATTTGATGGGCCGCACATTGGCATACAGATTAAATCCCAGCCGGAATCCCATCAGGACTTTAACGGTATGCGGATTTCCGGCCGCACCGAAGAGGACCGCATCGGTTTGGGCAATTCCTTCCCGCGTCTCCCGGGGAAAGGGATCACCGTACTTTTCAAGCGCCAGTTCCCCGGTGTCCATCGGTTTAAAATCCATCTTAAAGTCGGCTGCGGCGTTGACCGCATCCAGGACTATCCGGGCGGCGCCGATGGCGTCGCGCCCGATCCCGTCCCCCGGGATGATTCCGATCGTGTATTTCTTTTTCATCCGAATCCTCATACCCAAAAAAGCAAAGCCGCCCGATCGTTTCAATATTGCCCGGCGGGCCGGCGGCGGCCGGTTACTTCACGACATAAATTTCCTGGGGCGTCTGATGCAGGCATTCGCTTACCCCCGTTCGGGTGACCATATAATTATCGCAGATATTCGCCGTTCCGTTTTTACTGATGGGCGGATGGATGGCAATCGTCATATTTTCGTGGATTTTCATGGTTTCCCCCACCTGGCAGCAGGGCCGCTCCACCAGATCGTACCCCTGGCCGTGGGCATACAATCTTTTTTCGGTGGGATATCCCCTGCTCTGTAAAAAGTCGTTATAATCGTCCAGGATCGCAACGGGGTCCGCACCGGGTTTCAGCAGATCGCGGGTGCGCCGGTAGGCCGTCATCATGTCTTCATAAACCGCTGCCAGGGGCTCTGGGATTTTCCCGACGCAGACGGTGCGATGCAGGTGGGTATAATAACCGGCCGGATTGATCGCCTCGATCAGAATTCCGAGGGAATCACCTTCCTGAATAACCCGGTTCATGGCATGAATGTGACTGTAGGGAAAATTCTTTCCGGGAGGCGCCGATCCGATTTGGATGAAGAGCTGCTCGGCCCCCAGCATTTTGGCTCTGAATCTGCCGACGGCGCCGATCTCGAATTCGCGGACGCCGGGTTTGATGAATTCGTAGCAGGCCTTCATGGCCTCGTCGTGGATATAACAACTGTCCTTAATATGCTCGATTTCTTCGGGGCTCTTGATGGCCTTGATCAGGTCGATTTCATCGGTGATGTCCACAAAAGCGGCGCTCTTCATGTTTTGCCGGATATGATTCACGAATCCGGCCCGGATGGCGCCCTCATTCACAAATGAAATCCGGCAGCCGGGATAGGGCTTGAGCTCTTCGACAATCTTTTCAGCATCAAAACTGCACGTAAAGTTCACCGAAGTCATGATGGGGGTGCTGACGCGTTTCCTGACGCCTCTAAGGAGCCAGGCGGCCGGGCCGGCCTCGGCCGGATCGGAAGAGCCGTGGGAGAAGGTGGTCATTTCATCGTCAACCGGAAAAATGGCCGCCAGGGGATAGGAATGCACCGCCGGCAGGTCCGTAAACCACTTGATATAGCCGCCCAGGTAGTCCGCGCTGTTTTCAATCAGGAGAAAGTCGACCTTTTTCGCCTGCATGACTTCGCGAACAGCCTTCCATCTCCGCTCGAGTTCTGCATCGGAAATGGGTTTAATCACCCTTTCTTTCAGCAGTTCGTGCATAGATACCTCCTTTTGTTCAGTGCCTGTTGGATCGGTTTAAGTTCGCGCCGCTCGCAATGGAAACGATGGAATGCCGGGGTGTCCGTGTCCGGGACATTCCTTTACTGACTGAAAAGCCTGACGAGATCAGCAGGAGCGATCGGCGTGTCGCTATTGCTGTCAAAACTCGTTAACATCTTAAACGTCTGATTCAGGTGCTTGCGGGTTATTTTCCCGGCGTTATCAGCGTCTTTCTTTTCGATCATCTCCAGGATACTGCGGTGATTCACCAGCGATCTTTTCCGGTTCTCCGGGTTGGTGGCAAGCATCAGAAGATATTTCTTGATATGTTCATTGAGGCATCCCATCATTTTATCGATAAAGATGTTCCCGGCTGCCTGGGCGACCTTGTTGTGAAAGAGAAAATCGAGCTCGCCGAACTTGAAGGGGTCATCCAGGACGGTTTCGCTTTCGTCCAGGATTCTTTTCAGCTTTTCCAGATCTTCACCGGTCCTGCGCTGGGCGCACAACCGCACGGCTTCGCTTTCGATCAGCATGCGGGCCTCAAAAAAGTCGATCAGGCTCTGCATATTCTGATTGGCGAACAGGGGGAAGAATACATTTTCCAGGCTGGATGCGTTCATCCCCTGGGCGATAAAGGCCCCCTTGCCATGGGTGATTTCCACGATGCCGAGAGCGCTCAGACGGGCCAAGGCCTCTCTCAGGGTAAAACGGCTCACGCCCAGCAGTTCCTGCAGCGCCCGCTCGCTGGGAAGCTGCTCGCCGGGTTTAAGGATCCCTTCTGCGATCTGTTTCTTAATATAGGCGACGGTGGCATCGACAACCGAAACCCGCTTGATTTTTGTTAAGCCCTCTTTCATGTCATTATACACTTATTACTCATCGTACCAGTTGTCAATTGATATTTGAAGGGTACAAGGACTCCAGGGATCACAGGTTCACTTTTCTCATCAGCCATGCCATGTTTTTTCCCAGGGACTGCATGGTTTCGATCCCTTCCCGGTCGGACTCAACCTGCCCGGGATCACCCCCTATGCCCAGATTCCAGTAAACGGAGCCGGGAACGATCATCTCGCTGTACAGGAACAGGTGGTTGAGGGTATCAAAAGTATGCACCGCACCGGCCCGCCGTACGGCAACCACGGCCGCTCCCACCTTGCGTCGTAAAAGTCCCCCGTTCGCCCCGGCTACGCGTCCGCTGCGTTCAATCAGCGCTTTCATGGAAGCGGTTACATCCGTAAAATAAACCGGCGACCCCAGCAGGATGCCTTCCGCACCGGCCATGGCGCTGAAATAGTCGTTAAAATTGTCCGACGGAATGACGCACCGGCGGTTCCGGTTTTCTCTGCACTGATTACAGGCCTGACATCCTTTGAGAGAAGTTCCGGCCAGCTGGATGAGTTCCGTCCCGATTCCTTCCGCTGCAAGCTCCTTTAGAACCGTTTGAAGCAATACGGCGGTGTTGCCGTCTTTGCGCGAACTGCCGTTGATGGCCATAACCTTCATGATCCTATTCTCCTTTATATGAAAATCCCCCCCATCCCCCCTTTGCAAAGGGGGGCCACAGGGGGATTTCATGATTCGTTGTGACCCCCCGGGCATGGGGATTGGTCAAAGCTTTGTGATTAGAGTAGAAATGAGCATCAAACCTGCTAAAGCTTCTTCTCCATCCGAACCTCCTGAGGAAAGATCTGCTATTCCGGATGTGTATTATTGACGCAAGCACGTGGTTCGAAGATCGGCCGCACCGCTGGAAAGGATAAAATAAAATAGCGAAAGGTCCCTCCGCATGTCAAGGGGCATTTTTGTCCGCAAACGGCAAACTTTGAAATGTTGTAATAGTTTAGTTTTTTGAAAAAATACGGTAAGCCTGATTGGGTTTGGGCCGCAGCGCACCGCAACAAATGAAACCGTACCTTCGCCCAACGCCCCCAAACGATTTAGAGCTATAGGGTTCATTGAGTTACTCGGGTTCGTTGAGTTTGTTAATTATCAATTGAAAATTCTCAATTTTTATTGTCAGTCCGGCAAGCCCTTGGCCGGAATCCAGAAACCCAATAAAACCTATAATATGCTGCCGTTGCAGAATCCTGAGTAATATTGTTGCGATGCGCTGCGGCCCAAACCCAATCAGGCGCGATGATTCAACAAACAGCTAAATTGATACGAAATATTGACATTTTAGATCGGCTCTGTTAGCGAGACCTTAGACCTTGTTGTCATCGGGCTTACGGCACGGTTGTCGCTTTCGCAAGCAAGGAACGATTGCTCAACTACACCCGTTCCACAAAAAGAAAAAAATTAATCCGGATGCGGATGGGACTCAGAAGTCATTAAAAACCGGGAAGGTTAAAATGGAAAAGAGAATCGGGTTTATCGGACTGGGAGAAATGGGGAAATGGATGTCCCTCAACATCGTAAAAGCCGGATATGACGTATCGGTTTACGACATCAGCCCCGAAGCGGTTAAATTTCTGTCCGCTCAGGGCGCCAAGGCATCTCAACATCCGGCCGATCTGGCAGGCAAAGTCGACTGGCTCTTTCTAAGCCTGCCGGACACCCAGGTGGTTGAAGCGGTTCTGTTCGGAGAAAACGGCGTGCTTCAGGGCGCCGCAAAGGGGCTGACCGTTATCGATCTGAGCACCGTCGGTTATCTGCCGACCCTGGAAATCCATCGGAGACTGCAGGAAAAGGGCATAGTTTTCGCCGACGCCCCGGTATCCGGAATGGAAGCCAGGGCCAAAGAAGGACAACTGACCATCATGTTCGGAGGAGACCCGGAAAACCTTGAGATGATTCGACCGGTTTTGAATGCCATCGGCAACAAAATTGTTTACATGGGAAAAGTCGGCAGCGGCCAACTGACCAAGCTGATCAATCAGCTCCTGTTTAATATCTGCTGCGCGGGAGTCGCCGAGGTGCTCCCCATGGCGGCCAAGCTCGGGCTTGATCCGGAAAAGGTCACCGACGTCGTAACGACGGGGACCGGCCGCAGTTTTGCAGCGGAATTTTTTGCGCCCCTGGCGCTGGAAAACCGTTTCGACCAGGGATATCCCCTGAAGCATGCCTATAAAGACATGATCAGCGCCGCCGAAATCTCGGCCCGCCGCAAGATTCCCCTGCCCCTGGTGCAGGCCGCCACGGCAACCTTTCAGATGGCGCTTCTGCAGGGTTTGGGCGACGAAAGCAAAGGGGCCCTGATAAAGGTTTTTGAACGCATGTTAAATGTGGAGTTTCGTAAAAATAAAGGAGCGTCGGCATGAATGCACACCGGGGGAATCCGGAAGATATCACTGAAGCCTATTATCGCGGCCTGATGCATTCATCAGGGTACCGCCGCAAGGATCTCGACAAACCGCAAATCGCGGTGGTCAACTCCTGGACGGACGTCAATCCCGGGCACCAGCCGTTAAGAGAATTGGCCGGCCGGGTCCGGGAGGGCATCTGGGCGGCCGGCGGCTCCCCCGGGGAGTTCAGCGTCCCCGCGCCCTGCGACGGCATGGCCCAGGGCCCCGGAATGCATTTTATTCTGCCCCAGCGGGATCTCATTGCAGCTTCCATCGAAGCGATGGTGCGCGCCCACGGCTTTGAAGGAATGGTCATGCTCGGTTCCTGCGATAAAATACTGCCGGGCATGCTGATGGCGGCCGTCCGCCTCGATATCCCGACCCTGTTCCTTACCGCCGGCGCCATGCTCCCCTGCCGTTTGCATGACCGCACCGTCACCACGCCGGATTTAAAAGAAGCCATCGGCAAACGCCGCAATGCCCAGATCGACCAGGAAACGTTCCTGGACTGGCAGGAGCGTTTCTGCGCCTCGGCCGGGACCTGCTCGATGATGGGAACCGCCAACACCATGGGCTGTTTTCTGGAGGCCACCGGCCTGGCGCCCTTCGGATCCACCACCCTGCTGGCCTTTGACGGCGCCAAGGTCCGGCAGGCCCGCGATGTGGGCGAACGCATCGTTGCCCTGGTGCATGAAAAAAAGTCCTTTTCAATGTTTTTCAATCGCGCCGGCCTTGTAAACGGAATCAAATGCATATCGGCATCCGGCGGCTCCACCAACGCCGCACTGCACCTGATGGCGCTTACCCATCTGATGAAACTCGATCTGGACCTGAAAGCCTTTGACCGCATCCAGGCGTCCGTCCCCCTGGTGGCAAAGTTCAAACCATCGGCCGAATTCAATATCAGCGACTATCATGCTGCCGGCGGAGTCCTCAGCCTGATGAAAAGCATCGGGGATCATCTGGACCTCGACGCCCCCCTGGCTATGGGCGGCAAGCTGAGAGACGCCCTGCAAAACGCCATCGAACCGGACGGCCGCATTATCCGGCTTGCCTCGGATCCGCTTGCGCCGGACGGCTGTTTTTCAATCCTGTACGGCAACCTCGCCCCCCGGGGCGCCGTCGTCAAAAAAAGCGGGGTGGAACCCCGCATGCTGGTTCATAAGGGACCGGCTTGCGTGTTTGATTCGGAAGAAGATGTGCGTAAATTTTTACTGGAAAAAGAAGTCAAGCCCGGATCGGTGCTCGTCGTCCGCTACGAAGGCCCCAAGGGTGGCCCCGGGATGCGGGAATTGTCGATCCCGGCCGCCATGCTGGTGGGAATGGGGCTGCATACTTCGGTCGCCATGGTCACCGACGGCCGTTTTTCAGGGGCCACCCGGGGACCCTGCGTGGGCCACGTCTGTCCGGAAGCCTGGGACGGCGGGCCCCTTGCCCTTGTCCGCGACGGCGACCTCATTGAAATCAACATCCCTGCAAACCGCATCGCCTGGCAGATATCGGAAGCCGAACTGCGCCGGCGGCAAAAGGAAGGATTCTTCCGGCCCGATCACCCTGCCCCGGGTTTTCTGGAGGCCTACCGCCAAATGGTTTCGGGCGCCGATTCAGGCGCTGTCTGGCTGTAAACCGATGCGATTTCCAAAAGACGACCGTAAGGAACCAGCGCCTTTGCCGGCCTCTCCGCTCAACCCCGTCCGGACATCCTATCGCTGGCTGGTGCTGGGGCTTGTTTGGCTTCTGTATGTCTGCCATGGCGCCATATTGCGATCAGCCTCTCCCCTGATAACGCCCATGCTCAGAGATCTCCAGATGTCCTACAGCCAGATGGGCTTTGTTCTGGGGTCCTGGCAACTCACCTACCTGGTGGTCGCCATCGCTGCGGGAATCGTTATCGATAAATGGGGGCTGCGCAAAGCCCTTTTCATCGGCGCCGTTATCATGGCCTTATCCGCGGCTCTGCGCTATTTTGCGCTGGGTTTTAAAACCCTGCTGCCCATGGTCGCAATTTTTGGTATCGGCGGATCGATGATCTCGATCGGGGCGCCCAAGGCAATCGCCCTGTTTTTCAAAGGAAAAGACCGCGGCAGCGCCGTCGGCATCTACACCACCGGTCCCTGGGTCGGACAGATGTTCGTTTTGGCGGCCACCAACACAGTGATCATGCCCCTGGCAAATAACAGCTGGCGCCTGACCTTTGCACTTTACGGCCTGTTTACGTTTTTAGCCGCGCTGCTCTGGTGGTTTCTGGCAAAGGAATCCGAACCGGTTGAAAACGCCGGGAGCATTAACTTTTTCGGGATCATCAGGCACCTGCTGAAGGTGCCCAATGTCCGCGTCGTTCTCCTGGTAGGGCTCCTGCTTTTTACGATTTCCCACGGATTCACCGGCTGGCTTCCCAAACTCCTGGAAAATTCCGGATTTTCACCGGCTTTAGCCGGAATATTTTCGGCGATACCCTATCTCACCAGCATACCGGCGGTCCTGCTCATACCCCGTCTGACCCCAAGCCGCTGCCGAGGACGCATCATTGCGCTGCTGGCATTGCTGGCCGGCTTTACCATCATACTGACATCCACCCTGACAATACCCCTGCTGTTCAGTTTATTTCTGTATGGCATTGCCAACGGCGCGCTTCTCCCATTGATTATTTTGACGCTGATGGAAACTCCGGAAGTCGATTCCGAATACATGGGAGCGGCCGGGGGGTTGTTCTTCTGCATTTCTGAAATCGGCGGCTTCTTCGGACCTTTTATCCTCGGTTACCTGGTGGACCTGACCGGATCGTTTATGGCGGGAGCTTTTCTGCTGGGATTTCTGGCAACGATTATCGCCGGGTTGATGATACGGTTAAAAACCGCACCGGATTCTGCTTGAAAGGATGATTGATGGCCGGCAGCATTACCTTCCGGCATGAATACCTGCAGCATAACCCTATCGTTGCAAAAGTCGGAGGGCTCCAGAGCCAAGGCATCCAAGGGCGAAGCCGTAGTCTTTTACTGCGAGCCCTTGGTAACGTAGGATCTGGAGTCCTCCGGCTTTCCCGAAGGGTAAACAACATGGCAACAAGTGACCCATTCCTTAAAATGCACCAGGGGTTGGAACTGAAAATGAGGAGTGTTTGAATGATTATCGTTAAAATATCAAATTGTTGGTTGCTCTTTGCCATGTTGTTTATGCAACATCAGGGATAATTCAGGCCGGTTGCCCCTTGCCGCGGCGGACCTTTTTCACGTCAACTCTAACTAACTGCCATGTCTGGAGCAAATCCAACGAAGCATTACCCCCCGTCCCCCCTTTTCAAAGGGGGGTCAAGGAGGAATTTTCATATAAAATTTTTTCCAATTCTACCCGGTTGCCGGTTCGGGCGGATTCAATCGCAGCCCGAACATAACTGAGTGCGGCCAAGGCCGACGGGCCGTCGGTTTCCGGGCGCTTGCCGGTTTGGACACATTCGGCGAACTCTTCGATTTCCTCCAGAAAGGGGTCCGTTTGGTCGATCGCAATGTTTTCAGGTTCGCCGCCTTTATCGATGACTACCAGGCGGGTGTAAAGGCTTTGTTCCATATTGGCCTTCAGATGCTCGTCAAAAGGTACATCCGGAAGCGCGATGGTCAATTGGATATTGGCCTTGGTTCCGTAAACGTACATCCAGTTTGCCTTGCGCGAGACATAGTTTGTTCCGAGATAGCCTAAAATGCCGGATTCAAACCGGCAGATGGTCGTGTTGATATCCTCCACATCCGCCTTGACAAAAAGTTTGTTGAAAATCGCCGAAACGGAATGGACCGGACCGAAGAGATAATTAAATACATCGACATGATGAATGCCCATCGTCATCAAAGAACCTGCCGGACAGCCGGTGTCGTCGCCACGCCAGCGAAATTTATCAGGCGTCAACTCCAAGCCCAAATGATTGGACACATTCGCCTCAATCATGACCGGGTCTCCGATTGCGCCCTTTTCAATCAGCGCTTTTACTTTTCGATTGCCGGCGTTTCGGCGTCTGTAATGACCGACCATCAGAACCACGTTTGCCTTGTTGCAGGCTTCGATCATCTTTTTTCCGTCGGCAATGGTATTGGCAATCGGTTTTTCAACAAAAACGTGCTTGCCGTTTTGTGCAGCCAAAAGGGTCTGCTCGGCGTGATTCACATTGGGGCTTAAAATAAAAACAGCATCCACATCATCCCGTGCGATAACCGCCGCAACGCTATCTTCCATGTCGCAGCCGAACTCTTGGCTGCATCTTTTACGACTTTCCGGAATGGGATCGAAACAGGTGACCAGCTTTGTTTTTCGGCATAATTGAATTTCAGCCGCAATGATATTTGAAAAACTGCCGCACCCGATCAGACCGGCCCGTACGATATTTTGTTCACTCATGATGATTCGATCCTGATTTGCCGAAAATGTTCGCAGCCGGCGCTGGCGGCCGGCAATGCAATGGGTCCTGTTTTCTGTTAATAATGCGACTTGAAACTGATCCCTTCGCGCCTGACCAGTTCGTCCAGGCTGATGAAGGATCTTCTGGTTTCCTTGTCAACCGTGAACTGCATCTTGCGGTCGCTTGCGGTTGTCGCGCGGATATCCAGCAATTCAAGCCCCTCTTTAACCTGCCATTCGTGCGCCCCGGCGATGCCGGCCGGCCCATAGATGATCGACCCCGGTCCGACCTCATATTCCTTGTTGTTGATATCGCGCACGGTCGCGTGACCGGAAATCACGTAATAACAGGCTTCAATCGGATGCCAGTGCATCTGTTCATAGGTTCCGGCTTCAAAACTTGCCCGGCCGATCCGGACCCGGTCGGTCGTCACGACTTCCGGGCAGCCGATCAGCCGCCTTTGCGTCTGCCCTTTGGTTACGCCGGGATGTGCCTTAATGTCGGATTCATGAATTACTTTTAAGGTCGATTCTATTTCCATTCTCTATCCTCCTATGGCCGAACCCCGGGCCGCAGAAAATTATTTTTATTTCAAATTCACTTTCTAACTTCAGTGTTTACCAGGTTTATCGGAGGTTCGCCATTAAAAACCCGCAAGACGTCTTGGGAGATTATCAAAGAGGATCGTTTGCGGGATTCACGCGTCGAACCGGCCAAGTGGGGCGTGCTCACCACATTTTTGAATTGAAGCAGTTCGCCGTCGGGATCCGGCGGTTCGCTGTCATATACATCCGTAGCATAGCCGCCGATTTTATCCGCTTTCAGTGCCTGAATCAGGGCCGCTTCATTGATGACTCTGCCTCTGGCCTGGTTTACCAGCAAAACCGTAGGCTTCATGATTTCGAACTGGGGTTTATCAATGAGATTCAATGTTTCATTTGTCAGGGGGAGATGAAAACTGATCGAATCGGATTCTTTTAAAAGGGTTTCAAAGGGTACATATTGAACCTTTTCGGTATTCTCAAATTCAAGATCCCGGCTGCGTTTGAAGTAAAGAATCTTCATCCCAAACGCCTTGCATCGGACCGCCACTTTTTTTCCGATTTTTCCCAACCCGACTATCCCATGAACTTTGTTATTCAGTTCGATATTATCGCTAAGCAATGCGGCGCGTTCATTCCACCGGCCGTTTTTGACGGTGCGATCGCAGCGGGGAATATTTTTGGCCAGGGCCAGCAATAACGCCATGCTGAATTCCGCAACGGAATCGGCGGTTATTTCGGGCGTATTCGTAACAAACACGCCCGATTCGGTAGCCGCTTTCAAATCCACATTGTCAACTCCTACACCGACCCTCGCGATGTGCTTTACCCGGGAGGCTGATTCAAAGAAATCCCTTCTGAAAAAAGGCCTGGGCCCGATAATTACGGCGTCGGCATCCCGGCACTCGGAAAACAGCGAGGCCTCCGAATCGTCGGCCGGGATGGCGACCACGGCTGCCGCCTCCATCATCCGAACGGCCTCTTCCGTAAACTTGACATTGCTGGCGATTACTATTTTCTTCATATCGGCACCCCCTTCGAAACCATCAGGACGATCAATTTATCAAAAAGATATCGTTGTCGTCAAACAGGTTTTTATAGATGGGGACCGCACCGGAATTTGTAATAACATAAGTATCCGCCAGGCATGCGACCGTATGGTCTTTGCGGGCGTTCGGGTGCAGTGAAATCACCATGCCGGTTTCGATGGCAGCGGGCTCTTCCCTGCGAATGACCGGTCTTTCAACCAGATCAACACCTTGACCGTGGGCCGCCACGCGTGCTTCCGGCGGATACCCTTTGCTTTTCAGATATTCATCGCTGGCATCCAGGGCAACAGCGGCCGGCAATCCGGGTTTTAGATTATCGGCCATGACGTTGCGCGCTTCTCTGGCAACTTCATAGGCCGCTTGAAGCGCCTTCGGAATGCTGCCGATACAGAGGAATCTTCTAAGATCATACCAGTAGCCGCCCGCGGCGCTTGATTCGATCAAAAAGTTGACGACATCTCCATTTTTAAACGGCCGTCTTACATAGTGGCGGTCCCAGCTGACCTGGGAATAGGGCGGCGTTCCCGGCGGCCCGAAGGCAATGACCAGCTGCTGCACTTCGCTTCCCGCCATTACCTGCGCATGCCGAACTTCTTCAAATACTTCCGCAGCGGTTACACCGGGCCGGATAACATTTTTAGCGACATCATAACCGATTTCATGGATATAAGCGGCATCCCGGACCAGTTTGAGTTCCTCTTCGCTTTTGATCATTCTGACTTCGTCCACAAGATCCGTCGCATTGACAATAGCGACTCCCGGCAACCCTTTGACCAGGTTTTCATACATGGCGGCCGACATATTTCCCAGCCCGACCAGACCGACTGTTTTCGGTTTTTTGCGCATGATCACGTCTACGGCTTTTTCAGCGTTCCAGGCATCTTCCCACCACACATTCGGAAAAGCCGGGACATTGATGCGCTCTTTTACGCCCCGCAGGGCCCACTCCGGCGGGCCGGTGGGTGCCGCCGGCGCCTCAGGGCCGTGTGAAATGATGGTCATATCGTCGTCCAGCGGGAAAACGGCAGTGATATTGAAATTCGTTCCCGGTATATCGGTAAACCAGAGGAAATAACCGCCGACGTATCGCTGCTGGCTCTGAATAACGAGATAGTCGATACCCTTTGCCGCCATGCGTTCACGTACCGCCTTCCATCTTCTTTCAAGCTCGTGTTGAGACAGCGAATAACTCCGCCGATCTTCTCTGTCCAGAAACTGCTCAATCCTGTCAGACATGTCAGACTCCTGTTTTTATTTTTTAAAATGTCATCGGTTTTATTTTTTCCCGGGGTATTTTTCTTCAGCCTTTTCGGCGCCCTCAACCAGATTATAGTCCTCGGCAAGTTCGCCGGTCTTGCCTGCGGGCGATTTAACCGTAAAAAAAACGGCCGGTCCGTCAACCGGGCGGCTGCGGTGATTGGTATGCCGTGGAATATGGATAAGATCCCCCGGTTTTACGATGCAGTCTTCATCTCCCAGAATATAATGAAGCTTTCCTTCCAGGATCAGGGTAAATTGTTCTTCGTTGGGATGCATGTGGAGCGGGGGTCCCTCTCCCTCCGGCTTTCTTACAATTCCGGCCTTCATCAGTTCTCCGACTACGCTCTGGCTCTCGATGGCGGGATTGACCCTGGCTTTTCTTTTTTCAATGTCGGCAATGTGATAGATCGGCATTCGAATCACCTCCAGAATGAGTTGTTTTTGATAAGATAAATTTTGAATCCGCGTGTCCTTACGTTGCAAGTTTAAAAATGAAAGTCAAGTAAAATTTTCATTTGACAAGCTATATTATATAGAATATAGCTTGCGTACAATTCGGTTTCATGCTGATATTCAAGCAGATTGCGGCCGCTTCCCAATGGTCGCATGAAACGACTGCACAACCTCGGTACAAAGTAGTATTTTTAACCCGAAATCCTATTTTCAGTAAAGAGAGCTTGTTATGTCTGCTGCATTAAACTTCATGGATAAAAGTTACGCCCGGGTCTGGGGCTTAATCAAAGGAATCCGTCACGAGGTCCTCCGGGCGGTGATCCTGTTCGGCACCGCAGCCACTCTCGCCTTTTTCGTATTGTATCCGCTGGGAATTCTCTTAAAACGAAGTCTCTATGATTATGCCGCCGACGCCTGGACGCTGGCGAATTATATCCGTTTTTATTCGGAACCTGAGCTTTACGGCGCGTTCCTGACTACCGTTAAACTGGCTTTCGTATCGGTTGTCGTCTCCCTGCTGATTGCCTTACCCATGGCATGGGGGGTTTCCCGCACTTCCATGCCGGGTCGAACGCTGATCCGTTCATTGGTGGTGCTGGTTTTTTCTACGCCGAGCTTTCTGGGCGCCATCGGTTGGGTCATCCTGTTGGGACCGCGGGCCGGGTTGCTTAATAAACCGCTTCAAGCAATTTTCGGTCTGAATTACGGCCCCTTCAACATCTACGGCTTTTGGGGCATGGTGTTTGCGCTCTCCTTTTTTCTTTATCCTTTTTTGTTTTTTTCAGTTGCGGCCGCCCTTGACAATATGGATCCGGGCTATGAGCAGGCAGCCAAAATTCTTGGGGCCGGCAACCTGAAAGTGTCGCTCACCGTGACGCTCCCCCTGGTCATGCCCTCAATCCTTTCCGGCGTTGCCCTCGTTATTCTGGAAAGCTTTGTCGTTTTCGGCGCACCGGCCGTAATTGGCGCCCCCGTCCATGTTCACACCCTGTCTACAATGGTATACCGTCTTTTTTCCGGCGATCCGCCCCAGTTTCACATGGCCGCTACGGCCGCGGTTCCGATCGTTCTTATGGCCGGTCTTATTCTGGTTTTTCAAAAATTATATTTAGGCCGCAAACAGTATCAAACCATCACAGGAAAATCTCCGCAGCCGGAACTGGTCGACATCGGACGCTGGAAATATGTGCTTTCGGCCTTTTCTTTTACCATCGTATTTACCGGCATCGTTCTGCCGCTGCTGGCCCTGTTGCAGGCTTCCATCATCAAGGTCTGGGGAATGCCCGTTACCTGGGACAACCTGACTCTGAATCACTACATTTCCATTTTTACGCAATCGGATATCGTCGTACGGGCCTTCCGCAACAGTTTTGTTCTGGCAGGAGGCACCGTTGTCGTCTGCGTCCTGTTCACATTCGTCATGGCCTGGATTGTAGAGCGCACGACTTTCCCGGGTCGCGAACTCCTGGCATTCCTTTCCATGATCGCGCTGAGCATTCCCGGCGTGGCGCTGGGTCTGGCGCTGATCCTGGCATTTGCGGGCGCACCTTTTTATCTGTATGGATCCCTGTGGATTTTCCTGGTCGGTTATTCCGTCAAGGCGACACCGATCATGTTCATGTTCGCCCGGTCGGCCTTAAAACAGGTTCACGAAGAACTGGAGCAGTGTGCGCGCATTCTTGGCGCGCACTGGGCCAAAACCATGAAGGACATTACCCTGCCGCTGATGAAGAAAGGACTTCTGTCCGTCGGCACTATCGTTTTTTGCATGAAGTTTCGGGATATGCCGACATCCATCATGTTATACATGGGGGGTCTCGAGGTGGTGTCGGTTCTGATTTATGAGTTCTCGGAGGAAGCCAATATGAGTTCCCTGGGCGCGCTTTCTTTTCTGGTTCTGATCATCAATCTGGCGCTGGTGAGCATTTCCCGGAGGCTGGTCGGAAAAGGGGCTTTTGAATTGTAATTTTTGAAATATGACTGAGGAGAAAAATTGTGTCGCACCTTCGCATCAACGAGTTGACCAAAAAATTCGGCTCGACCATTGCAGTCAATAATTTTTCGATCGATATCAAAAAGGGGGAATCCGTCGTGCTGCTCGGCCCGAGCGGTTGCGGGAAAACGACCCTTTTGAAACTGATTGCCGGTTTTACGAAACCGGATGAAGGCCTGATATCGGTCGAAAACAAGGTTATTTCGACGCCCTACGAGGTACTGCCTCCGGACAAACGCCAGATGTCGATGGTGTTTCAGTCATATGCCATCTGGCCTCATAAAACGGTTTTCGAGAACGTTGCCTACGGTCTGACGATGCGGAACATGCGCAAAACCGAGATTCAATCCAGAGTCAGAGATGTTCTCGAACTGGTTCAGCTTACCGGTTTTGAAGAACGCTACTCCACCCAGCTTTCGGGCGGCCAGCAGCAGCGCGTCGCTTTAGCCCGCGCCATGGTCGTCGAACCTTCCATCCTGCTGTTGGACGAACCCCTATCGAATCTCGACGCTAACCTGCGGGTCGAAATGCGCGAAGAACTTTCGGCCTTGCACAAGCGGGTCGGAATCACTTTTGTCTATGTCACCCACGATCAGGCCGAAGCAATGGTTCTGGCGCAACGCATTGTCCTGATGAAAAACGGCCTGTTGGTTCAGGAGGGAACGCCGAAAGATCTATATGAAAAACCCAAAAACAGTTTTGTTGCATCGTTTATCGGAGTGGCGAATATCTTCTCCGGTCGTCCGGAAAGTTCAGCTCTCGATGAAAAGAATCGCATCAGAATTAAAACATCTTGCGGTTCGGTCCAAGTCGGTCGCCAGACCCAACAGGCCGATTTATCGAAAGACAAAATATTTTTCTGCGTCCGACCCGAATGGGTCGAATTTCCTTCAGGCGCTTTTGATCCCAACGCCAACCAGTTTAAAGCAAAAATTTTAAAACGGCAATATTACGGAAAAACAATTAACTATGAGGCGGCCATTGGAGAGCAGGAGATCAGCATTGAGGCAAAATTTAAACATGATTTTCCGGTAGGCGCAGAGGTCACGGTAGAACTACCCCCGGATCGTTGCGTCTGCCTGCAGGAAAATTAGAATTTGAGAGATAAATTCTCTCTGCATCCTATCAATCCCGGTTCTCAGGGAGTAAATCAACCAGTCAAAGGAGGCTATCAGATGGAAAAAGAGACACGCGCGCAAAGGGTCAAGCGTTTGATCGAGAAACATGTCAGAGACCGGAACATGGATCCTCGTTCCATTGATGAACAGTACAGCAAAATTCACCACGGCATCCAAATCGACCCCGACTTTTTTGAAATCCGATTATCCATGGGTTGGGGCTTCTTTAAAGACGAACCGCGCCACCTGGACCATATGACCCGCCAGATCGTCATTTCCTGCCTGCTGGCGCACCGGGACCGGCCGGGCTGTTTTCACCAGGGCAAAAAAGGGGTAATGATGGGAGTCACCTTTGAACAGATGATGGAAGCATATGAAGTGGCTTCCTACCCCGGCGGCGGGCCGGTGATTACAAACGGGCTGCCGGCCCTGAAGCGAATGGTCGAGGAAGGCATCACGCCGGGTTGCCAGCCCGGCCCGTGGAACGGGGTGTGGTTGAAGCTGGGTCCGTATCAAATGCCATTAAAAGAACCGCTAAAAACTTCTTTCACGCCGAGCAATTCCGGCTCACGATTCGATCAAATCATGGAAAAAATCAAACATTATAATCCGGATGAAACCGGAGAGTTCGCCAGGGATTTTGCCTACGGCGTCAATCTGGATCCGGTTTATTTTGAAGGATTTGTGAGATTAAGCTGGAGTTTTGTCGATGAAAAAGAGCGACAGCTTGATCCGATTCGGCATGAATTGATCATGATTCCGATCTTTGCATACCGCGGGATGAGCCAGGAAGTTTACAATCATACGAAAAAGGCTCTCTCTTTGGGCGCCACGCCGGTACAAATTCTGGAAGCCCTTCAGGTGGGTTGCGTCGGAGGCGGCTCACAGGTATTAATGGAAGGGCTCCGGGCGCTCAGGCTGATTCATGAGGAACAGGCCGGTTCCTGATACACGTTATTCAACTTGCGCAATCTTTAATTATTCATGAACCGCTTTCAGGTTCACTTCATTAACCGTCAAGACAGGGGAGGTCATCCATGAAAAGAATTTTCATCAACAGTTTCCTCGTTTTTGCTTTTTTGCTGCTTGGAATGAATTTGCAAACAGCCGATTGCGCCGATGCAGGTCTTGCAAAACTGATTGAGGGTGCAAAGGCAGAAGGCTCCTTGATACTTTATCACAGCATGGAGCGCGAGTCTCTGGATGCAATGGTCGCCAAGTTTAAAGAGCTTTATCCATTTCTCAAGCTTGAAGTAACCCGCAAAGGAACCGGCGGAATCACCCAGATGGTCGAAGCCGAGCGCCTGGCCGGCATCTTAAAGTGTGATATCGTTTCTACCGGAGAGGCATCCACTTTTATTCGATGGGCCGAGGAAGGGCTCCTGATGAAATATGAAGCCTCCGGCCTTAAATCCATCCCCGATTACCTGAAGGAAAAAAGCGGTTATACAACCCCTTCCCGCCTGGTTGCCACGGGTATCGGAATTAATACCCGGACCATAAAAAAGGAGGACGCCCCTAAAAGCTGGATGGATGTATTGGATCCAAAATGGAACAGGCGCATCGGAATTCCCGATCCGACCTCAAGCGGGCCGAGCTGCTATTGGATCAAAGGGATGGTGGACCGCTTCGGGTGGGAATATTTTGAAAAACTTGCTCTCAATAATCCCCTTATCATCAAACAGGCGCCGGCCCTGGTCAGCACGCTGGTAACCGGGGAAGTTAATTTGGCCGTTCCGGCTCTTGAGTTTAATATTTTGGAAAGAAAATACAGAGGCGAACCGATTGAATTAATCATTCCGACTGAAGGAATGGTATTCAAGGTATCCCCGGTCGCCATTCTTGCAAAAGCCAGAAATCCGAATGCAGCAAAGCTCTGGGTCGAATTTGAGGCTTCGTTTGAAGGCCAATCCGTTATGTCGGAATTTGGTAGAATTCCGACCCGCAGCGATGTCAAGCCGAAAATCCCGCGCCCGGATAATGTTTATCAAAATGTTATAACCGTGGATGAAATCTGGCTTGCAGAAAACAAGGATGAACTGGTTAAGCAGTTCCATAAAATCATGTCCCAGAAATGATAATCAGAATTTTCCGTTCCGGCCTTTTGCATAGTTTCCGTTGCCATCAACATTAAACGCAATGCCCTTAAGATTCCCACGGATTTTTATCCGTGGGAATCAACACAAAGCAACGTTCTGCTGTTCTTCCGGGCAATAGGAAGAAAAATCCGCTGTGAAAAAAATCGATTTTACTTTTTTACTGGGCCTGGTGCCGCTTTTTATGGTAGCACATTTCAGCCACCACGTCCTGGCCGCTCTGATCTCGCCCCTTTTACCTTACGTCCGCAGCGATCTTGACTTAAATTACACTCAGTCCGGACTGCTCGTTTCGGCCTTCACGGTTTCCTACGGTTTCAGCCATTTGCCGGCCGGCTGGATCGCCGACCGGGTTGATCCGCGAATAATCATTCTGATCAGCATATGCGGCGTCGCCCTGGCCGGTTTTTTCATCGGTCTATCCCATACCTATTTCATGATGGTTGTATTTTTTATCATGATGGGGACCCTGGGAGGCGGTTATCACCCCTCCGCCACGCCTTTGATATCCGCCGCAGTCGATTCGAACAAAAGAGGTTTTGCGCTGGGACTCCATATTATCGGGGGCAGCGCCAGCTTCTTTTTAACCCCTCTGATCGGTGTCGCCATTGCTACCTATTGGGGCTGGCGCAACGCTTTTAAAATTTTATCGATACCTACGATTATCGTCGGAATTATATTATTCATCATTCTGGGGCGGTACGCTCAAGAAATGAAGAGAGAAAACCGGGTTCCCCGCGGCGATCAAAGCGGCGCGCCCGTTAAGCAAGTCCTGTCCGCAACCGTTATTCTGTTTCTTTTTCTCAGCACGTTTACCCAGGCAATTATCGTATCGACAATCGTATTTATTCCCCTGTACATGGTTGATCATTTCGGCGCCGGAAAAGAATCTGCGGCCATATCCCTGGCCATTATTCATTCAACCGGATTTTGGGCCGGACCGTTGGGCGGCTATCTGGCTGACCGTTTCGGAACCTTGCGGTTGATGCTATCCTTGTGTTTCATCATCGGTCCGACCATTTACCTGATTAATATGGCAACTTATGGGCCGGGTTTTTATATATTGCTGATAATTATCGGCATGGTTATGAAAATGCGCCAGCCGGTCTCGGAGTCTTATTTGGTCGGTCAAGCCCCTGCGGCTTACCGCTCGACCCTGCTTGGAATTTATTTTTTTGCCGGGATTGAAGGCGGCGGCGTCCTGACCCCATTGGTCGGTTATTTGATAGACACACTCGGTTTTCAAATGACCTTCAGCATCTCCGGCGGTTCGGTGTTGATCACAACGATTATCTGTTCATTTTTTTTAAAGGATAAAAAGACAGTTCACAATAAAGCAGTATAAATATGGCATTCTTTCAACCAATGCCGCGGTTTCGAAAAATTGAAAAAATGGAGATTTAAAAATGGGTTTTATTAACTGGGATGAATTGCCGGAACAAATTCGAGGACCGGGACGATACGCCAGACTGATAAAAGGGGAGCAACTCACCGTTGTTTTGATGGTTCATGAGGGCCCTATGGGGCATGAACTTCACAGGCATGATGGGATTGAACAGGTTATTTATGTTCTGGACGGACAGGTGGAATACACGGTAGCTGATGAAGTGCGAATTCTGCAGAAAGGCGATGCCGTGATCATTCCCCCCGGCGTAGCCCATAAAACAAGGGTCAACCCGGGAGAAAAAGTCGTCAGTCTTAAATTGTTCAGTTCTCCCCAGATGAAAAAGACAATGCTTGCGGGTAAAACCGGCCAGGGCAGGTAGCGGACTGGCGCGTTTGAAAGAAGGTCATTTAAAACAAATGGCGTTCCCAGCCCCGCCTACCACTCAATCGTAATGGCATCGCCGGGGCAGTCCGCCTGACATGACTGACAAAGGAAACAATCGTCCTGGTAAGTCGGAACCGCAATCTTTTTCTTTCCGATCTTTTTAATCTGATAAACCATGAATGCGCAGACCCGGACGCAATTACCGCAGCCGATGCACTTTTCCGGATCGACGGTTATACGCTTACTGACAATTTGATTCCAAATTTCAACGGAACTCAATGGGTTTTCCCCCCTCTATTTGACAACCGGTTCGGTCCGGACCTGCAATTCATTCCCTTTTTGATATACGATGACATTTTTAAGCCAGTTGTCATCATCTTTATTTAAATAATCACTGCGTTGATGGGACCCCCTGCTCTCGGTTCTGGTCAGGGCTGAAACGGCGACTATTTTTCCGCAATCCACCAGGTTGATCGCCTCAAGGGCGTTCCTGAGAGCCAAAAGCCTTTGGGTTTGCCGTTTGCCGGACAGGCATATTTTGGGAAGATCGTGTTCTTCTATCTTTGCAAGCCCATCCAATAATGACTTTAAACCTTTTTCATCTCTTTTAAGCCATGCCTTCTCCTGCATCAGTTTTTGAATTTTACTTTTAACCTTCAGGGGAGAAATACCGCCCTTATAATCGACAATGTCGATAAGTTTCCGGCGCTCTTGCCGAACCTGATTTTCATCGATGCGGGGCATGGCGGCAACCCTTCGCTCTGCAGCGGATTTGCCGGCGGCGACACCCAGCCCCAGGGCGGAAGCCACCCCATTCCCCCCCAGCCGGTTGGATCCGCCCCATCCGCCGGAAGCTTCCCCACAGGCATACAGGCCCTTTATGGTTGTCGATTCAGCAAGCTCATTGATCCTTACCCCGCCCAGATAAGTATGATTTCCCGGAGCAACTTCCATCGGCTGCCAGGTCAGATCGATTCCCACTCTTTTAAAATGCGATACCATGTCTGCGCGCGCCGTCATCATCCAATCTTTCGGGACATCCGAGCAGTTCAGGAATATCATCCCATTTTCCGAGCCGTGTCCGTCCAGTATTTCCCAGGCAACCGCCCTGCTGATTTCCGTTCTGAGGCATTCGGCCTCATGTTGTCTATGGGGCAAATACTTCTTAAAAAAACGCTCGCCATTTCTGTTGATCAGGATAGCGCCTTTGGACATCCAGAAAGCACAGTTGGGAGGATAGCCGAACAACTCCTGCGGCGCATAGGCGCCTAACTGAAAATCGCAGAATTCCATATCCACCAGTTCGGCGCCGGCCCGATAAGCCGCACCATAGCCGTCGCCGGTTATATAGATCGGATTGTCCGTATATTGATACAGGTGGCCCGTACCGCCCGTTGCCAGTATCACCGCCTTTGCATTGAAAATGATAAACGTTCCGTCCCTCCAGTCGATACCCACCGCGCCTGCAATTTCACCTTCAGCTACCAGGAGACGGGTTATCATCACATTGCTGATAACCGGAATGCCCCGTTGTTTGATCTGGGGCTGCAACGCATCCATAATTGTTTTGCCAATATGGGAATAATCACCGGAAACCCCGACAAATCTCGGAGACGTATGGCCGGGACGGGGTTTATCCCCCAGGTCGCAACTGCCGTCGGGACGTTTTTTAAAGGCCGCCCCCCAACTCAGCAGGTCGACCGTCGCATCGACATTTCCGCGGCACATGGCCTGTAGAACCTTTTCATTTCCCATATTATCGCCGGCTTTGAGCGAATCCTGCACATGTCCGGCAACACTGTCGGAACTGTCCTGTTCCCCCATTGCAGCCGAATATCCCGCCCTGGCAACCATGGTACAACCGCCCAGCCAGGGAACTTTGTTGACAATGTGAACCTTTGCGCCGGAATCATGCGCTTTGATGGCGGCAAAACAACCCGAGCCGCCGCCGCCGATAACAAGTATATCGGTTTCCACCCTCTTTTCAGTCAATATCGTCATATAAAATTCTTCTTTCCGGATAAGCTGAGAAAACTGAATATTCTTTTCAGGATCCGCTGTCGCAGGGACCGCAATTATTGGTCGTCTTTATAATCCTTTAAGCCTTTCATCTGCCCCTGTTTTTTTAATTTCATTTACTTGGTCTTGAATATCGATGGTACAGCTCTTTAAAGGAAATATATTGACTGGCTATAATCACAGCGCTTATGGTGATCATAATTGCAGAAAGCGGCCGTGTAATAAAAATCATAGGATTACTGTCTGATAGGATCATTGCCTGTATTAATGATTCTTCAAAGAGTGGACCCAGAATCAAGGCGATGGCAAGGGATACGACCGAAAGATCCAGTTTTTCCATAAAATATCCCATCAGGCCGAAAAATATAATTTGCCATACCTCGAAAACATCGAATTTGACACTGAAAGCGCCTAGAATCGACACCACCAAAATAATCGGATAAAGAATGGAATAGCGGGTAACCGCAATGAGCTTGGATAGAACGATTGCAGAAAACGGCATCACAACCACCAATGTCAGGACATTGGCCAGGTACAAGCTGCTGATCAATCCCCAGGCCAGCGTCGGCTCGTTGGTCATGAGAAGGGGTCCTGGTTTAATTCCCATCATGACGAGCGCCATCAGCATCATGGCGGTCGACTTTGATCCGGGCACCCCGATACTGAGCATGGTAATCATGGCGCCTCCGTTGGAGGCGCTGTTTGCGGCTTCCGGCGCTGCAACCCCCTCAATAGCACCTTTTCCAAATTTTTCCGGATGTTTAGAAATTTTTTTTTCCACAGCATAGGATAAAAAAGTGGCATTCATATGCCCGGTTCCAGGTAAAATTCCCATTAAAAAACCGATTCCGGAAGCGCGGATGATGGGCACCAGGCAGAGTTTTAAATCTGAAATGACCGATTGAATCAACAGAAAAAGGCTTTTTCTTTTGACCCGTTCACGTCCTTCTTTGCTTACTTTAAATTCCAAACCTTTTTCTGTGTTTATGAATATATCGGTGATTGCAAACATTCCGATTCCAAGAGGTATGAAATTGATGCCGTCCAACAAACTGATCGTGCCGAAGGTAAAACGGAAAATACCGCCTGCCGGATCGGCTCCTATAGTGCCCAACATAAGGCCAAGTACGGTAGAGATCAACCCCTTAAGTATGTTATCACTTCCTAATGCAGCAAGCAGTACCAAAGCCATTATCATAACGGCGCAGTATTCCGGCGGGCCGAAGCGCAAGGCAAATCTTGAAATGGGGAGCGCCAGAAATGTCAGCAAAAGGACACCGATTGTCGCCCCGATAAATGACGCCAGACCGGACATAGCGAGGGCTTCGGTTGCACGCCCCTGCTTGGTAAGCTCATGGCCGTCTATCATCGTTATGACAGAATTGCTCTCCCCCGGAATTCGCAGCAGAATAGCTGAAATGGCCCCACAGTAGGTCGACGCAAAATAAATGCCGCACATGAGAATAAGGGCCGTCAAAGGGGGCTTCCCGAAAATAAGCGGCAGGAGAATAGCAATCGCCGTAGCGCTTCCGATTCCCGGCAAAATTCCCACCAGGGCGCCGACAACGATTCCCATCAACAGGTAAAAAACGTTAAAAGGATCGCTAAGAACGACAGTAAAGCCATTAAATAAATTCGCTATTACTTCCATCTTAAATACTCCCGGTGAAAAGCATGTTTTAGAATGGTAAAAATCCTTTGGGCAGATATACATTGAGCCCGTAGCGGAAAATAACATACATCGAAACGCTGAGAACAACAGAAGCTATGATTGAGAAGCGTAATGAAAATTTTTCATATAAGAACCAAATGGCACCGGTAAGTAAAATAAGATAAAGTAAAGCGCCTATTACATTAAATAATGATGTGCATAAAATTAAAATCAAGATCATGATCATAGTGCTTCGATCTGGAAATAATTGTTTCAAAGATATCTTTTTTTCCAATTTTCGATTCGAAATGAACCAGAATACTGTCAGGATCAATAGAAGGATGCCCAGAAGCATGGGATAAAACCCCGAACTGAACGTATAATCGCCCATCAGTGGATACTTTCTGTTTATAAAAAGGTATGTCGCTGCAATGAGGGCGATAATAATTGCCCCAAAATCATTTGCGCCTATTCGCTTCATAAGAGTTACCTCACGTTTCGAAGGTGCCTGAATAAACCTAAACCCGCGATATCCGTTTTTCAGGGGGCAGCGCCGTTTCCCTTACCCCTTTTTAAGAGCTTACCCCATCCGCACGCAGACGGGGTAGGCTCAACAGGATATTACCGCGTTTTTCCCGGAGATTTAAACCCAATCGATTAACAGGTTTTTGACGGGTTTGAGTTTCAGACCGGAAAAAGTTACTCTATACTTATTATTTCCATCAATCGGATCCTAAAAAATCCAATGCAGCCAGGACATAAATTTTGGTTGCCTCCTCCAGCCGACTGATTTCTACATACTCATTCGGCATGTGGGCATTAAAGATGGAACCCGGTCCGAAAAAAACAGGCAATATTCCGGCGTCCAAAAAGTAGACCGCACCTGTCGACATGACTCCCGGAAGGTACTCGGCCTTGCCGACAACGGTTTCCATGGCTTTTGCAACCGATCGGACGATCGGGCTGTCAGCAGGTGTTTGCTCTGATTTCTTGATCGAATTGGGCATAATTGCCATTTCAACCTTCAACTCTTTGTCCTTTTGCATCAAATCGTCTAAAGTCGACTGAATCTTTTGCGTAGCCTGATCAGCGCTAAGCCCGGGAATCGTCCGCATGTCCGCCTTGATTACACATCGGGCAGGGATCGAACTGCCGACATTAATCCCGTCTATACTCGTTATCGCCAGGGTAACATCTCCCAAATCCGCATCAGGCGATTCCGCAAACCGGATTTTCTTCAATGCTGAAATCACATCGCACATTTTTTCGACGGCATTGATGCCCAACTCAGGATCGCTGGCATGGGCCGATTTGCCGTAAACGCTGAATTCAAACCAGACCCTTCCTTTAAAGGTTCTGACGATCTGCATGTTGGAAGAATCCGCAAGGATGGCGACGTCCGCTTTGGGGAGCAAGTTGTGCTGGATCAGACTCAGGGGTCCTCCCGGCTGTGCACTTTCGGCAGCCGTTGAGAAAAGAATAACGATTTTTCCACCGAATTTTATACCGGAAGTCTTTATCGCCTTGATTGCACCCATTACCCCGGCAACCCCCCCCTTGGTATCGGCGGAGCCGACACCATAAATGCGTCCGTCGATTACTTCGGCCCCGAATGGATCCGTATTCCATAAGCTGGAATGCTGCTTGGTAACTTCTATCGTATCGGTATGCGAATAGAGCATCAAGGTCGGTCCGGGCCGGTCCCCTTGAATTTCAACCATAATATTGGGGCGACCTTCTACCACCGTCAGCAGTTTGGTTTCAAACCCCAGCTTTTTGAATTCCTCGGTTATGAGGTTTACCATGGGGGTTCTATCGTTACGTTCATCAGGGGCAGGGCTTTCGGTAGGTATCCGAATTAATGCCTGAGTCAGGGATGCAACATAGTCAACGTCAACAAAATTTAAGACTTCCTCCGGTTTCATCTATTTCCTCCAATGAGTAAAATTAACTTCGATTTCTATCGCCACTCGTCCAGGATTTCATAAGTTTCGACCACTAAAAGAGATGTCGTCACGCCTGAAGGATTCCTCCCCCTGTCTATTAGAAAATCAGCTTTTCATTTTTTTTCAATAAAACCCTTTTCATTCAAAATTTTCGCAAAGTTTTTGTTGGTTTTATCGAGATATGCCTTGAATTTTGTTCTATCCATAAGATAAGGCGTCAGGCCCTGGTCTTTTATGAATTTTTGAAATGTTTCGGTTTCATATGCTTTCCTGAAAACACCTTCCATGTATGCCACTGCTTCGTCAGGTACATCAGGACCCATCACAAAACCCCTGAACGAATAAATTGCAACGTCTATTCCAAATTCTTGTGATGAGGGCACCCCCGGAAAATCAGAATGTCTCTCTTCGGCCATTATGGCAAGGATTCTGGCTTTCCCGGCTTCAACCTGTGGAATAATTTCACCGGGATTGCAGAGCGTTGCATCCACATGACCACCCAGTAATGCGATAACGGCTTTGGCCGAAGCCTGCATCGGAACCTGCTTAATTTGCGCACCGCCGCCGATGGCATCTTCAATCAGATAGCATGTAAGTGAATCAATAGCGCCCGGCAGTGAAGTGGCGACCGTAAAAGTTCCCGGTTTCGTCTTGGCTATTTCAATTACATCTTTAAAGCTTTTGTAGGGAGAATCGGCTCTAACCGCAAAGACATTGACGTCAACTGCAAAGTTAACCACAGGAGTAAAATCTTCGTGCTTGGTTTGCCCTCCGGTCCTCAGCATAACGGTCATATGGGAGGGCGCATATGTCATCAGGTAATGGGGATTCCCCTTTTTCCGAACTAAGGCTGCCCTGGCCTTCCCACCCTGGCCGCCGGCCATGTTCTCGCCCTGCAATGTTACGGGAAGAAGCTTATTGTCATTGACAGTCCTGATTATGGCGCGAGCGACCATATCGGTGCCGGATCCGGGGCTTCCGTGAATAAATAAAACGACATCTTCACTCGGAGCCCATTGCGCTTGAGCGGCTCCCCATCCGAACAATAAAATGCTGATAACGAAAATTGCAATTGCCAGATTCTTTTTCATAATCAATTCCTCCTCTTTAGTCGTTTGCGAAAATTCATTTTTCCGGGGCTGCTACTGTGAAGCAAAGAATTCATGAAAGTTTGATTGCGATAACACACTGATTATATAACTGAATATGGCATTCGATGATATATATTATATAGAATTTAGATTCATCATATAAAAATATCACACAATGTCAACAAAAAAAACATTCAATATCCCAATTGTTTATTTACCACGTTCACCAACGGTTGACCGTTCAGGTGTCTTTGAAGGTTTTCGGCAAATATGGCTATCTGGCGTTTCACTTTGTGCGGGGTAAAGTTGCTGGCATGCGGTGTGATGATCACATTACCCATATCCCACAGGGGTGAATCCGTTGGCAGCGGCTCATTTTCAAATACGTCCAGACCGGCGCCTGATATCCGGCCCTGCTGAAGGGCGTCAATTAGGGCACGTTCAACGATCAAAGAACCTCTGGCAATGTTGATGATAAAGGCCGACGGTTTCATGGTTTTCAGTTCAGCTTCCCCGATCATTTCTTTTGTTTCAGGCGTCAGCGCCGCTGCCACAACCAGCCAGTCCGACAGGGCCAGCAGATCCGGTAGCCCCTCCGGTCCATACATCCGGCTGACATAAGGCGCCGTCCGCTCCGGATGGCGCCGCAAGCCCAGTATCCGCATGTTAAGGCCTTTAGCTTTCTCCGCGATTTTTTCTCCAATTCTACCGACACCGATCAGCCCGATAGTCGCGCCTTCAAGTTCAAATACCCTTCCATGACGATCCCAGGCGTGCTTCACCTGGTTTTTAATATGTCGGCTAATTCCTCGCGCAAGGGACAACATTATTGCCAGGACATGTTCGGATATGGGTATGGCATGCGATCCGGATGTATTTGTCAAAATAACATCGCTTTCTACAAGCTGAGGAGATTGCAGCAACCAGTCCGCCCCGGCGCCGGTCTGTTGAATCCAGCGAAGGTTCGGCAGTTGCTGAAACCAGTTGGCAGGCCTCCTGGCAAACAGGACCTGAACTTTTGGAGCAATCTCCGCCTTCCGTTGATCCCACTCTTCCTGATTCCGGATGATGATCAGTTTTGCTTCCGGGGCCGCCTTTCGGATTTGTTGCAGGTGTTCATCCGACACCGTAGCGTCATTCAGCAACTGGTCATATACCATCATGATCGTGTCAATTAAGTTTGGAGCCATGTTGTCAGAATCCTTAACGATTTATCAAATGGTATTTGCTTATTAGAGTGCCGTTCCGCAATTATCCTTCTGAATGTTGCCGAGAGTAGCAACGATTTTGTCGAAACGTTCATAAAGACGCGAATAGTCCGTGTCTGTCATACCGTTGTTGATTGCTGTTTTAAGGAAGTCTCGGGTGACGGTCCCCAGAGGAACCTTTGTTTCGAGCGCTGCCGCCAATTTTACCGCCATCGACAGGTCCTTGTGGAGGTTGTAAACCCGCGAACGGGCATCCCATTTTCCTGAAAGAATGTGATTTGGAAATCGCAATTCACTGGCATAGCTGCGCGCATTGGACACGTTGAAAACATCGATCATATCCCCCAGCGCGATTCCGGCGGATTCCGCCATGCGCCCGCCTTCACAGGTTGCCAAAAAAATTGTGTGGCAGACCATGTTGTGAATCAACTTCAACGTATGACCCGCGCCGCTGCGTCCAAGGTAGAATATCCGTTTCGCGATTAATTCGAGCACCGGACGCGTATGCTCGAAAGCCGCTTGATCCCCCCCGATCATCAAGGTCAGGGTACCGGCATCGGCGCCGGTGGCTCCGCCGCTCATGCCGGCATCGAGATAAGCGATGTTATGCGTCGCCGCACGCTCAGCAAGTTCCCTGGTCGCATTTGGATCCGATGTCGTAAAATCGTAAACGACAAGACCTTCAGACGCTTTCGCCAAAATGCCGTCCTCGCCTTCAAAACACGAAATAATTTCCGGCGTTGCCGGAACGACGAAAAAAACGACTTCGCAAGTCTTCGCCATTATACCCGGCGCTGCGACTTCGGTATTTGCCAAACCTTTAAATGGTTCACAGGCGTCTGAAGAAACATCCCATACGGTGAGCGCTGCGCCCGCTTTATGAAAATTACGTGCGATCCCTCCGCCCATGTTGCCCAATCCGACAACGCCTACTTTCTGCTTTATCATGTTGTTCTCCTCGCTTAGAATGTATTTGATATAATGATATTTTTATACCTGCTGAATTCTCAAAAAACTATTTAAGCGCCTGACCCGATATAGTGAAACGCTTACAAAGACTGTTGGAGAGAGTCAAGCGTTTTTCACTCTTTTGATTTCATTGCCTTTCTTTTTTTCTGAACGCAGGATTCCACGGAACCAAATTATGATTGGTATTCTCTATTAACCCAACATGTTATACACTGTTCGCAATGGTGGCATGACCGGTTTTGGATTCTACCATTTTTTTGTTTGAAATTCTTCTTGACAAAGTCTGCCGGTTTGGAAGAACTTATATGGAAGCATAATTTCTTCTTTTCTCAGATCTTTTCTATATGAAATTACTTCATCAGGTATGAATACATTCAATCCATTTACGGATTCTATATAATATATTTTTAGGATATAACTGATAATATCGACTCAATCCAAAACCCGATAAAGGAGGAAACCGATGGAATTTGCAATTGACTGGACGCGGCGGATCGATTTTGATTTGCTGCGGCGGGAAAGAACCAGGAGTTTAAACGAACAGATTAAGAAATTCGGACTGGACGGGTTGCTGCTG
>Ga0209164_1001485_pt1 | contig 29939 bp, 29 predicted proteins | sample MTBNYHSulfiMetaG_FD_187458 | JGI IMG/M metagenome (GOLD analysis project Ga0209164, IMG submission 187458) | Enrichment culture microbial communities from rom New York Harbor, USA that are MTBE-degrading - MTBE-NYH (New York Harbor Sulfidogenic)... | ecosystem: Environmental > Aquatic > Marine >... | reverse complement strand
GTGACCAGTTGCACTGCAGTAAACTTAAACTCGCGAGTAAAATGACGATTCTTTTCTCCCATATACACGCCTCCCTTTCAAATCATACAAATTCTTAGGCGTGTCCATCAATTCGGGGGAAGCTCAACTGCAAATCATCATTTTCACCGGTGTTGGGTATACTGCTTCGTGAATTTACTCCTCGTTCAGCGTACACTATTTGCACTGTTGACTTGATGAAGGAAGAAGGGAACCGTCGAAGCGGCGGCGAACCAAGGTTTGGACCCGTATTCAATAGAGTCGGCGAGAAGTCTGCACTGAGGACTTTCAGGTGTATCATGAATTTTGGATGATATGACCAGCCTGTCCGGCTTTTCATTGAGCAGCGCCGGGCGCATATATCAGTCTATTTTTGATAAAGTAGAGCATGATCGAAATCGATGGCAGTTACAGGGAAGGGGGAGGTCAGATACTCAGAACGGCGCTCAGCTTTTCCTGCCTGTTCCGGAAGCCGTTCAGGATATTCAACATCAGAAAAAGCAGGAAAAGGCCCGGGCTTATGCCCCAGCATCTTACCTGTGTGCGGGCCTTGCAGCTGCTTTCCGGAGCGGAGGTTAAAGGCGACAGTGCCGGCTCCATGGAATTGATCTTTTCGCCGGGAGAAGTTCAGGACGGGGATTATGTCTTCGACATCGGAACCGCCGGTTCGACATCACTGGTGCTGCAGACGCTGATTCCGGCGCTTATCTTTTCAGAAGGAAAGTCCACTGTAATACTGAAGGGAGGAACACATGTGCCTTTCAGCCCTTCGTTTCATTACCTTGGAGAGGTATTCGGTTACTTTATGGAAATACTCGGGGTGGAGATTCATCTTTCCATAGAGTCCTATGGGTTCTATCCGAAAGGCGGAGGCAGGGTGAAGGCGGAAGTTGTCCCGGCAAAGACGGTCAGACCCCTTAAAGTGACTGAAAGGGGGGAGATAACGGGACTCGCCGGTTATTCATGCGTCGGAAACCTTCCCATGTCCATTGCGGAAAGACAGAAGAACGCATTGACAGAAAAGATCAGTTCAGAGGGAATCCCTCCACGGCTATTGTCGAAAGGGTTTCCCGTCGATATCGAGCTCATTGATATCCCTGCCTTCGGACAGGGTACTTTTGTATTCCTGAAATCGCGGGCAGCGCATTCCATTGCAGGCTTCACATCTCTCGGTGCAAGAGGAAAGAAAGCAGAGGCGGTCGGGGAGGATGCTGCCCGGGAGTTCCTGGACTATTACTCAACCGGAGCTGCACTTGACCCGTATATGCCGGACCAGATCGTGCCGTACCTTTCGCTATGCGACGAAGAATCCATATTTTCCACTTCCAGACTGACGGAGCATCTCACAACAAATTTATGGGTCGTTCAACATTTTCACAAGTATCGGTATGCGGTCGAAGGCGAGGTTGGAAGACCGGGGGTAGTGAGAATTAACTGACAACCGAAAGCAGCCTTATCTGACGGTAACCAGGGAATCAAATTCCGGCGGCAATCTCCGGGGTTTCCCATCGGTATTAATACATGCGAGCTTTACCGTTGACTCTACGAGAAGCATATCGTCCCTGAAAATATCCTGTCTGAAGGTGACGGTTACATTTGTCATTTCAATTAACTCAGCGGTTATTTCAATAATGTCGCCAAGTCTTGCAGGTCTTTTATAGTTTATATCAACATGAACCACAGGAAAGAAATAGCCTTTATTGTGATACTCCGCAACATCAATCCCCCTGTCTGAAAGGAATTCCGTCCTTGCCCTCTCCATATACCGGAGATAGTTGGCATAATAAACGACACCGCCCGCATCCGTGTCCTCGTAATAGATTTTGACCTTCATTCCCTGAACTACCCTGTCTTCAGTAGTATATATGTTGCCCCCAGGCCGCCGTCGCAGTCTTTGGCGGTAGTGTATGCCAGAACCCATTTTCTAAAGGAACCCTGAAGCCACCCTGGCAGCGCCTTTTTGAGTACAGGCCCATGCGGAGATCTGAGTCCTCTTCCGTGTATCACTTTAACGCAGAAGAGGCGCTTTTTTACGGCCTCCCCCATGAACGAACAGAATGCCTCTTCAGCCTGGACGAGAGACATGCCGTGCAGGTCGATGCAATCCTGCACGGAAAAGTCGCCCTGATGCAGTCTCGGTGCTATACATTTTCTTGCGCCGGGATGAATCCATTCCATATATTCACCTGTATCCGGCAGGTTTATTTTGATATGCCCGCTGATTATCCCCTCAAGTGTAGCAAGGGAATCGTCTTTCCGCAGACGGGAAAGCTTGAACTCGGGAGGCTTTTTGGGAGGGATTTTCCTGAATTCTTTAATCTCTCTCACATCAGCCATGGCATCGATGAATATCTCTTCATCGGTCTTGTCCCGAACGGATTTTCGGGGAACAGGGAATTCCCTGTTGGCATCCAGGATTTTTTTCAACCCCTTAAACGGAGCGAATGACCACTCCGACGGTTTCCTGCTGTTGGGTCCGGCCCTGTTTTTTATCCTTTTAACTCTGTTCATATTATCTATTTCCCAAAGCAAAACTGATTCAGTGTAAAACAAGTTGCATAATTTTTCAAAGGGCGTTCATTACAATAGACATATAATGGTATATTTCTTATAGTACGTAGTTATGACTCAAACAGGACATTTTGACTAAAATATTCATTATATTATGAAAAATACAAAGATACTAAAAAGGGCTTTAGCCCTTTTTATCCTCTTTTGTCTGTTTGCCGGGGCAATCTTCCTGTCAAGGTCGACTTTTCTGTCGAATGCTCTCATGGGTATTATCGTCCCTGAACTGGAAGAAGCATCGGGGCAGACAGTTTCTTTTGAGGAGATTTCATTCCATATACTGCCGGTGTTTGTGGAAGTCAGAGGGATACGGGTAAGCGATCAGCATGGCTACGCCATAGTGACTGTAAAACGTGTCAAAGGTAATATCGACCTTTTCGGCCTTTTAAGGAGGCATATCTCTCTGCGCAGACTTTTGATAGAGGGACCTGTAATCTCCGCGGACAGGGAGGAGATCGAAAAGCTAATAAGCAATATAAAGGCATATCTTGAAACAGAAAGAGAAACCGCATTCAAGGTCAAAATTAAGGTCGTGGAAATTATCCACGGCTCTGCAAACCTTTCAGATGCGGTTCTTGGAGCAAAGGCAGGCATAAAGGGGCTTGCCGGTGAACTGATCATAGGAGAAAACCAGAGGCTGAGGGCTGCCGTTGACGAGCTTTCAATAGAAAAAGAAGGATGGCCGGGGATCAAATGTGATGTGGATGCTGCCCTGGTGCTTGGAAAGGACGGAGTTGAGATAAAGAAGCTTGAAATCGGTTCGTATGGCACGCGGGTAAGGACGGAAGGTTTTTATTCGAAAGATAAAGGCATCCTCAGGACCGAACTGGCTCTGCTCGTTGATTCCATAAAGCGTATTTTCAAACTTAAGCAGAAAGGAGAGGGAAGGATTTCTGCGAAGGGCGAACTCAGGCTTGCCGAGACCCGGAGTCCGGAGTTGAATGCTCAACTGTTCGATAAAATTTTTATTGACCTGAAACTCAGCGGCGATTTCTATCTTCAGACCCTTATGGAGTTCCTTAAGGTCGAAGACCGCCTGGAAGGAAGCATAGATGTAAAAGGAGAGTTGACCGGGCGTCTCTCCGACATTACAGGGAAAGCAAAGGCCAGGCTGCGCAACGGTAACCTTTACGGCGTCGATGTCGATTCGCTTGTGTGCAATGTCTTTTACAGTGACGGCGTGATGGAGTTTAAAAACGGCTCTGCTTCGCTTTACAACGGGACCGCGCAGGCGGATGCATCTATCAATCTTCCGGTCGTTGATTTTTTTAGCCTGAATGTGAAGTTCACTGCTGTTGACAGCAAAGCCGCCCTGAAGCTTATTGGATGGGAACCGGAAATACCTCATGGAAAGGTGGACGGCGAACTTGCGACGTCCGGACATGAATTCAGTCCCGAAGGATCGTTTGTCTACAGGTCTCTGTCTGCCGGGCAGAGGATGCTATTGAAAGGACAACAGCCCCCGGTTGACAATGTTCTGAACAGGATCAGGGATATAAAGGGAAATTTTTTATTACGCAGCCATATCCTTTATCTGACGAATCTCCAGCTTGACACGCGCCTCTCGAAGTTGTCTGCAAGCGGGTCGGTCGATCTTGGTAGAAAGACACTCCATCTCAAAAGCAGACTATATACCGGTGACGTATCCGATCTTTCCCTGCCGTACTACAAGGAGATTAAGGGGAGGGGAGAATTCTCCGGAGAGGTGGCCGGCACATTCGATAACCCTGGAATATCCGGAAGGGTTAAAATAACAGGCGGAGTAATCGAAGGTTATAAATCGGAAAGCATCACGTCCGACTTTTCATATGAAAAAAATCTCCTCGATATCCGCGAAGCGGTTTTCAAGGCACACGGTGAACAGCATGTAATAAAGGGCAGGATATCTTTCCCCGGGGCAGAGGAACTCTTTGATCTCGGCATGCCTGTTTATAACCTCAATGCGTCTCTCACAAATGCAGAACTCGGGGGTGCCATCAGGATTTTTTATAAGGAATTCCCGGCAAAAGGGACTTTGAATGCCGATATCAAAATAGGCGGAAGAGCTGAAGACATCGATGTCTCCGGCAAAGCTTTAATAAAAAAGGCCTCTGTTTACGGGATTCCTTTTGATTCCGCCTCTGCAGGTTTCGCCTTCAGAAAGAGAGAATTTTCTCTAAAAGATGCGAAGATATCAAAGGGCAGATCTGTTGTAACCGCAGGTGGCAGGATATCCCTTGACAGGGAGTTTGCTTTCAGCGCCGCATCGGACAAATTCTTTGCCGGTGACACAGGTCTTTCTTACCTTCCGGAGGACGTCGTTTTCAGTTTCCGGTCCGATGGCCGCGGAACGCTGAATGACCCCTCCATAACACTTGACGCCAGGGTAGTCGGCGGCACGTTTAAAGGTGTCGGTATAGGGAGCGGAACCGTGAAAGCCGCGCTGCGGCATAGACAGATAAATGTGGATGCAGCGCTCTTTAATGAAAAGATGAAACTAAAGGCAGGCGGTTACCTTGATGAGACCCTTCCGTGGAGTGCCGAACTTATTATGCTGCCCGGAAGGTATGACCCCCTTATCAGTTCGGTTTTGAAAGATGTGCCGGAGGACCTTCAACTGAATCTGGAAGGCCGCATTGAAATGAAGGGGGACAGGAACAATATTGCGGCTTCTGCAAATATTAACAGGTTGACGCTCTCGCTTTTCGGGCAGACCTTCTCGAACGACGCCGACATAAATTTTACGGTCAATAACAGAAACCTTTCGTTCACTGCTGTTGTCATCAAGAGCGGCACGACTTCTTTCAGACTTCAGGGCGGATTGGAAATCGGCAGGGAATACGACGTAGTTCTCGACGGCAGTTCTTCCCTCGCGCCGCTGAAGACGATATCAAAAAAGATTGGGTACCTGAACGGTGACGCCAAATTTGTCTTCTCGCTCACCGGCAAATGGGACAAGCCCGAGATTAAAGGCGGCATGGAGGTGACAGACGCGTCTTTCGGGCTCAGAGACTATCCTTCCTACATAAGTTCAATAAACGGTTATCTCTATGTAGACGAAGACAGAATCGTTTTACAAAGGCTCTCCGGCAAAATAGGCGGCGGAAACGTCAGCATATCCGGACTTGTCTATCTGAAAGGGTTTCTCATGAAGAGATTCTATCTTGAAGCTGCTTTAAACAATATCACAACATCGCCTTCAAAGGATTTCTCCGTAAATTTTGACGGAAATATCCTGTACAAAGGCGCATTGGAAGCTCAGACCATTACCGGCGACATAAAGATAAACAGGGCCAGGTATAAGGAAATGGTTGAGTGGAGGTCCTGGCTTTTGACTGCAAGGGCAATAGAGAAACCCAAGGCGGAAGCGACTGTTTTTGAAAAGGCCGAGATGAATATCAGGATCTCAGGCGCTGAAAATATTTTCATAGACAACAATTTTGCCAGGGCTCCGGTGAGTATAAGAGGAGATATGATAGTGAAGGGAACGATAGCCAGGCCCATTCTCTACGGCAGACTTGAAGCGAGTGAGGGATATGTCTATTTCAGAAATAATGAGTTCAGGATCATATTTGCCAGCGTTGATTTTGCGGACCCCAACAGGATAAAACCTCTCATAAATCTTACGGCCGAGACGAGCGTTAAGGGATATGATATCAGGTTAAATCTCGAAGGGCAGACGGACCGTTTCAGTCTTTCATTGTCGTCCGACCCGTATCTTGAAGAGGTTGACATTTTAGCCCTTCTTACCGTCGGACAGGTGGCGAAACAATTGAAGGGTATGGAAGGCGGCATCGGCGCCGGAACTGCAACCTCGTTCATCACCGGCAAGGCCCAGGATGTCATCGAGGAAAGGGTGAGGACGTTGACGGGGTTGGACAGGTTCCAGGTCGAGCCTTATGTCTCGAAAAAGACGAGTACCGTTGAACCGAGGGTGACTGTATCGGAAAGACTTATCGGCGACAGGTTGTTCGTAACCTATACGACTTCACTGAATTCCACGGAAGAACAGGTGCTCAAAGTCGAGTATCTTCTCGACAGGAATATCTCCCTCGTAGGTGTGAGAGACGAGAAGGGGGTCATCGGCGGCGATATAAAGTTCAGGTTCGGGTTCAAATGATATGAATGTCCGGGAAAAAACAGGGGATCATGCATTTGAGATGAAAACTATTTCAGTCCTTGTCCTTTGCTGCCTGCTCCTTGCCGCTTTTTCCCTGCTGTTTTCTGCTGCCGATGCAGAAGGCGTGATGGTCGGCGAAACAGAAGTTTATGGCCTCTCCTCAATAGGACAGGACGAGTTGCTCTCTCTCCTCGATATCACCCCCGGCGAACAGATTGATTCCGGGAGTGTCAGAAAGGGCATCAAGAGGGCGTTTCTCAAAGGGATATTTGAAGATATCTCTGTTGAAGCACTCGATGGGGATAAGTCCAGGGTCATAGTACGCGTGAAGGAAAGGGCCCGTGTACAAAAAATCTATATTGAAGGCGACTTTGACCTTCCGCGAAAAAAACTCAGGGAAATGTTCCTTATAAAAGAGGGACAGGTCTTCCCCTGCAATATACTCGGTAAAGCCGTTGCAGATATAAAACCGAAGCTGGCATATTCGGGATACCCGCGTGCAAGTGTGAAAGGCGAGATCGAAAGCCTGAAGGAGCCTTACGGGATCAATATACGTCTATTTGTGAATACCGGCGAACCGGAAAGGATCAGGAATATAACAATATCCGGTGCGGATGATGAAATCAGGGACGTGATGAGATTATCGGAAGGCGATGTATACGACCAGTCGGCCCTTAAAAAAGACCTTGAGAGGATTAAAACCTATTATAAGAAAAACGAATATTTCAGACCCGTTATCGGGTCGTATGCCTTTGGCAACGGTACGCTCTTCATTGCATTGAATCCCGGTGAACGCCTTCGTATCAATTTTGAAGGAAATGACAACATCTCCACAAAAACACTGCTCGGGGAAATGCCTTTTTTCACAGCCGAGGAGTTTGATGATGCGATTGTCGAAGAGGCGGTGCAGAAGATATTGTCCGCATACCATGCAAAGGGATATTCTATAGCTCAGATCGCGCCTGTTGTTACGACAGGCGACAATCTCATAACGCTCAAGTTTTTTGTCTCGGAAGGTCCGCGGGTAAGAACAGGGAGCATTGCTTTTGCCGGCAATACACTGGCTGACGAAAGTCTTCAAGCGGTTATGTCTCTTAAACCCGGCGGTCTCTATAACCCGGATCTTATTGATTCAGACATGGATACACTGGAAAATTTGTATAATTCATTAGGTTACCTTAAAGCCGAAATCCGGGATTTCGAGACGAAGTATGATGACCGGAACAAAAAAATGGATATTACAGTGCAGATAGATGAAGGACTTAAGACTGTGGTGGAATCCGTCAATATTACGGGCGCCTTGCGTGTATCCGAATCGGAACTGCTGAGGATAATCAACATTAAACCCGGAGATCCCTATAATGAGGTCAACATTTCCGATGCCCGGGTAAGGGTTCTCGAATTTTACGGCTCAAAGGGTTTTCCGGACATTACCGTATCGGTCAAGAGCGACATCGCCGATCAGAAGGCATCAATCACTTTTCAGGTCAGTGAAGGGGAGGTAGTATTTTTCGGGAAAACAATTATCACCGGAAATACAAAGACGAAATACAGGGTCATAGAAAGAGAGTTGTTGCGGCAGGAAGGCCTGCCCTTCGACTATGGCGCTCTCGCCAGGGAAAGGCAGAAACTTTACAAACTCGGCCTGTTTACAGATATTGATATGGAGGTGCTCGACAGATATGAGGACAAGAGGGATGTGCTCATGAAATTGAGAGAGGGTGACGCGGGTTCTGTTGAGTTCGGCCTCGGGTATTCAGACTATGAGAAATACAGGGGATTCGTTGACTTCAGCTACCGGAATCTCTGGGGCATGAACAGGCAGTCTTCGCTGAGATTTGAACTGAGTTCCCTCGACAGGCGTTTGATTTTGCAGTATTATGAACCCTGGTTTTGGGACAGGCCCATCCCTTTCAGGGCTTTACTGCTTACCGAGGAAAGAAAAGAGGTCAATGTTGATACCAAAGAGACCCTTTACAGACTTAAAAGGAATACCGTTTCCGCCGGGTTTGAAAGAAAATTCAGCGAGAAGGTAAAGGGTGAATTGTACTACGAATTTTCTCTCGTTGAGACATTCGATGTTCAGCCGGATATCGTTTTAAGCAAGGAAGATACAGGGACGCTTATTATCAGCGGGCTGCGGCTCGGAATGATTTATGATTCAAGGGACAACCCTTTCTATCCTTCAAAGGGAATCCTTTCAGGAATGTTGGTCAAACTTACGTCGCCTATTTTCTTCTCCGAGACGGATTTTGTGAAGCTCACGGCATACGGCAATGTCTATTATGAGCTTATAAAAGGTTTTGTTCTTGCCGCATCGATAAGAGGCGGTCTTGCGGAAGGGTATAATAAAACAGCGGAACTGCCTATTGTAGAGAGGTTTTTCCTTGGCGGCAGGACCACTGTGAGGGGCTATGAACAGGACACCCTTGGACCGAAAGGATCTGACGGAAACCCTACCGGAGGAAACGTCTTCCTCATGGAAAACCTTGAAATGAGGATTTCCATGGGAAAGGGAATAGGTCTTGTCGCCTTCCTCGACGGGGGTAATGTATGGCAGAAAATCAGCGATATGGAGATTTCGGATATTAAATTTACCACCGGACTCGGTGTACGGTACAATACCCCGGTCGGTCCTTTGAGGGTTGATTACGGATATAAGCTGCAGAAGGAAAAAGGCGAAAGCAGCGGAGAGCTGCATTTCAGCATAGGACATGCTTTTTAGGACAGTTGACAGTATGAGATTAAAAGTGAGAAGCAAAGGACAGAAAAAATCCCCTTTTCTATTTGGCGGCTGCCTTCTGCTGTGTTTGGTGCTCTCTGCCCCATACCCTGTTCTCCATGCGGAAGTAAGGGACCGGGTTGCCGCTTTTGTCGATGACATCGCGATAACCCTGAGTGAACTGGAGATCAGGCATGCCGGGACTGTCAAGATCACACCGGATGTCACTAAGGAAGAAGTCTTGAACACAATGCTCAACAGGGTGCTGCTGCTGAGAGAAGCAAAGAAGATCAGGCTGGAGGCGCCGTCCGAAGAGGAACTGCTCAGGGATTATATTGATCTGAAGATCAGGGCATTCATAAGAATAAATGACGAGGAGATAACGGATTTTTACGATAAGCATACCGGTGATTTCGGAGGTAAGGAGTTGGATGACGTAAGAGAGGATGTCGAAAATTATCTAACCGAAAACGAATTGAATAAGCGGCTCAAACGGCATATCGATGAACTGAGGGAAAAAGCCTGCGTCAATATTCTGTTATGAACTTATGCGTCCCGTCCAATTGAGTCCCATATTGTGAATGATAATCATACCTGTATGTCGGGATACCTTTTCCCCAGGATATCTCTGGCACGTGCAATGTCTTCTCTGATCTGCTTTCCAAGACCGGCCGCATCGGGGAATGTACGCTCATTGCGGATACGGTCGATAAAATACACCTTCAGGTTCTCACCCAGAAGATTACCGGAGAAGTCAAAGAGATGCACTTCATAACTGACGTCCAAACCGCCGAATGTAGGGTTTTTGCCGATGTTTGCAACTCCCTCGTATATATTCTTTCTCCAGCCGATTCTGACTGCATATACGCCTTCTTTAGGAGCTATTTCCACAGGTGTCGTTATGTTTGCAGTCGGTATCTGCAGGATGCGTTCTCCCCGGCCTTTCCCTTTTATCACCTTCCCCTCTATCGAATAGGACCTTCCGAGGAAAGCCGACACTTCATTTACTGCCCCTCTCATAAGGAGGCTCCGGACACTGCTGCTGCTGACTACCTGTCCGTCCACCCTTACATTCCTGACCGCCCTGACCCGGAACCCGTACTTCTTCCCACGGCGGCGCAAAAGTTCCACAGAGCCTTTCTTGTTTCTGCCGAATGTATAGTTTGTGCCCACAATGACTTCTTTTACGTTTAGTTTGTCCACAAGCACTTTCTTTATAAAATCATCGGGGAGCATACCTGCGAATTCTCTTGTGAAGTTTATCAGGAGAAGTACGTCTATCCCCATTGCGGCTATAAGCCTTATCTTTTCTTCGGGTGTTATGAGAAGTTTTACGTCTCTTTCCGGGGCAAGGACTTTCAGCGGATGCGGTTCGAACGTCATGATCATCGAGGTCCCTTTCATCTCTTCAGCCCTCTCCATCACGATCGACAGTATTTTCTGATGCCCGATATGGATTCCGTCGTAATTGCCGATGGTGAGCACCGTATGAGGATAGCTTGTGTGAAGGGCTTCAATCCCTGAGATTATTTTCATCTTCTGCCTCGCGTAAAAGTTTTTTATACAGCAGGTTCACCTGTTTTTCCGTTTCTTCGATGGAACCTTTATTATCGATCACAAAATCAGACCGCCTGATTTTTTCCTCAATCGGGAGTTGAGACCCCATCCTCAGAAGAGCATCCTGCCTGCCGATCCCTTTTTTCTCAAGACGGTCCAGGGCAGTTTCAGGAGCGGTGAACACTGTGACAGTCCTGTCGAAACCGGTCTCGTATCCCCTTTCGAAGAGCAGCGGCACTTCGACGACAGCGACTTTATTTTCCATTTCCCTGTCCTTTAAAAGGAAACGCATCCTTTCGAGGACAAGCGGGTGAAGGATATCTTCCAGGGAACGCCTTAACATTTCATCATGAAAAATTAATTCTGCCGCCATTTTCTTATTGAGGCTGCCGTCTTTATGGAATGCATCGTCACCGAGAAGAGTCCTGATTTTGTCGAGGATATCCGTCCGGCAAAGAAGCGATTCAACAATCTTATCGCTGTCGAGAGCGAATGCACCGAGCTTCTCAAAGAGGGAAAGGATTCTGCTCTTCCCCATGCCGTAATTCCCTGTCAGCCCGACAACGAGCATAGGCTATTATACATCAATTTAAAGTTGTCGGGCTTATTTCACTTTAACAAAAAGGGGCAGGGGCTGTTAATGGAAAGTCAGTATTTGAGAAACAGCGGTTTGTGCATCTTCGGCTTCCCGCCCTTTTTCCTTTTCGGGACGGATGTTGAGCGGCACAATATGCAGCGGGCCTCGCTGCAGCATTGGCAGAAGTCACAGTCAGGGCAGGGATATTTCTTCTTCGGTTTACTCTTCTCCATCTCGTATTGTAATGCCTTGGCCCTGGAGTTCACAAAATAATGATTCCTGATCAGGCGGGATTTTCAGGTCTTCAGAAGATTTATTATCTCAGGACGACTTCCACCTTGTCGCCGATTTTTAAACCGAAATCCGATGCGGCGCTCCCTTTATTAACAAACAGTTCAAGATAGCTGAAACTGTTTATCAAAGAACAAAGCCTGTTGTCTTCGGCTTCTGAATAAAAGTTTTTCAGCGGCGCTTCCTGACCCTTCACAATAACGTTAAGCCGGCCATCCGTTTTAGCGTCCGTCAATTCATCTATCTTCCGGGCATGGATATTTGTGGTCAGATTGCCGAAACGGTCAATGTAGATCACCTCTCCCCCGATCATGGTCTCCTGCACGAAAACCGGCGCAGGGAGGGGGAGTCTGACGTAGTCGGTAACCGCCTCTCCGAATCTCTCTATACGGATACCTTTCGACAGCCACGCAGCCGCTGGCGCGAAAATGTCCCTGCCGTGAAAGGTTGAACTCCTTCGTGGCAAAAAATAATGCTCGGCAGTGATATGTATGACGGTAAAATTTTCGCTGATGCTGTAGATGTTCGAAAAAACGCCGTTGTCAGGCCCTATGAAGTAATGATAGTCGGCTGCGACAAGGAGCGGCCTGCGCGCGGACCCTACTCCGGGGTCGATGACGACGACGTGAACAGTTTTGTGAGGGAAATACAAAGAGCCCATCTCGAGTGCAAAGGCTGCTTCGGCGATGTTTTGAGGTTTGATATTGTGGGTCATATCGACTATATTAGCGATAGGATTGATATTCAGAATTACCCCCTTCATAATACCGACGAAAGGGTCTTTGGAGCCGAAGTCAGTTGTTAAGGTTACTATGGATTGATTCTCCATTTACGCCGCCGATTATATCTTTAACATTACTTATACCTTTTTTGTCGAGGTATGTCCAGAGTCCGCTGATGATTTCCACGGTGGCGGTTGGCCTCAGGAAATTCCCTGTGCCGACCTGTACTGCTGTGGCGCCGGCAAGCATGAATTCAAGGGCGTCATCGACGTTCATAATGCCCCCGACCCCGATTACCGGTATTTTTACCGCGCGAGACGCCTCCCAGACCATCCTTACCGCAACAGGCCTGATCGCCGGACCCGATAGGCCGCCTGTGATATTGGCAAGCTTTGGCTGCCAGGTCCGGGTATCGATGGCCATCGCCGGGATGGTATTAATCAGGGTTATGGCATCGCTTCCGTTCTCCTCGGCAATCACCGCGAACTTCGGAATATCCGGTACGGTAGGCGAAAGTTTTGTAATTAGGATCGACTGTCTGACCGCCTGTCTAACCTTCGCTGTCAGGTTTGCGAGGGCTTTCTTGTCGGTACCGAACATGATGCCCCCCTTTTTGACATTCGGGCAGGATACGTTCAGCTCAATTCCGTCCACACCGGCCTCATCAAGCGCTCCTGCGAGCTTTACATACTCCTGAACTGAGTTGCCCATCACATTCACGATAATCTTTGAATCGAATGCCCTGAGATAAGGCAGCTTTTCTTTAAGGAATCGCTTCAGTCCTACATTCTGTAGTCCGCCGACCGCGTTCAGCATGCCGCAGGGTGTCTCGCAGATTCGTGGCGCCGGAGTCCCTTCCATCGGCTGCAGTGATACGCCGGTGGCTATGACGGCACCAAGTTTATTCAGGTCGATAAATTCCGCGTACTCCTCCCCATACCCGAATGTCCCCGACGCCGTCATGACCGGGTTTTTGAGTTTGAGTCTCCCTATGTTAACGGATAAATCCATACCTTGAAATAAACACTAATTACCAAATCACAAATTACAAATAAATCGCAAATGCCAATGATCAAATTCGAAACCCCGGACGTCACACGTTTGATTTATTGAATTTTGGCTATTAGGCATTATTTGTAATTTCGTGTTTGTTTGGTCATTTTTAATTTTATTTACCATACAATATCCTCTATCGGAAAAACTGGCCCTTCCTTGCATACCCTTTGATACCCGTGGACTGTTTTAACGACGCACCCCAAACACGCGCCGAAGCCGCAGGCCATACGTTCCTCCATCGATATATATCCTCTTAATCCCACATCAGCAGCGATCCTCCACAGCGCTCTAAGCATCGCCCTTGGCCCGCAGGCATAAAGTACACGCGAGACAACGTGTGATATCTCGCCACTTAACAGGTCGTGAAGAGCATCGATCACGGTGCCTTTCAAACCGCATGAGCCATCCTCTGTGCAGTCGATGCAGACGATGTCCCCTTTTTTCGAGCCCTTCAATTCATCAATGAGTACCATGTCCTCTTTGCATCTCGCTCCATATATCATGTAGGCTTTTTGAGATAGGTGTTCGGCAAGCGAAAATACTGGCACTATCCCAGTGCCGCCTGCTATCAAAACAGGAGTGTCTTTGCGCCTCGGTTTCGGAAATCCCCTACCTAGGGGACCGATTATACTCAATATCCTTCCCGGCTCAAAATGACTCATCAAAGCTGTGCCTTTGCCTCTTACCGCATAGAAAAACTGGATTCCTGCGGGAGTCTTGCGAAGATAGCTAAAAGGCCGCTTAAGAAACGGGTCATGGGTTCGGCCGACCTCCATCATATAGAACTGACCAGGTCCCGGTTCGAGTGTCTGCTCCAGAGGCTGGAGAGTGAGAAGGAAATTGCTGTTGTTCAAGCCTACGTTACTTAGTACTTTTGCTCTGAAGTATCTATTCACATCTGATCTCTAAAATCTCGTGCGCCAGAGGTTTCGCATCCGCCGTCGGAACCTGCGAATTGTACGTTATTCTCTTTGAAATAACGGCCACCGCAACTTTGATCCTGGTATAGGGGCTAATTGTTTGGGTTCCTGTCTTTTTTTACCGAAATTCATTAATAAGAAGATCATTTGTTAGTAATGACTTTGCCAACAAGGTCGTTGATAGCGGAGAAGCCCATATTGACTATCTCTTCTTTGAGATCATTCAGTATCTTCTTAACAGTAGATTTGTATATTAACGTACTAGTACCTATTTGAACAGCCGTTGCTCCGGCGAGAACAAATTCAATTATATCATTGGCAGTTTCGATACCACCGACGCCGATTAGTGGTATTTTATGCTCTTTGGAATATTGATATGTTTCATACACTTTATGGATAGCAATCGGTCTTATTGCAGGACCAGACAAGCCGCCGGCGTTAGCACCCAGTTTCGGTCTTCTTGTTTTTGTATCAATTGCCATAGCACTGACAGTATTTATCAAAGATAAGGCGTCTGCTCCGCCCTCAACTGCAGCGTTAGCTATTTGCCGTATGTCTGTCACATTAGGCGACAGTTTGACTATTACTGGCAGCCTTGTTGATTTGCGAATTTTATCGGTGACAGATCGTGTCATTCGAGGATCTGTGCCAAATTGCATGCCTCCCTTTTTTATGTTGGGGCAAGATATGTTTACCTCAATGGCATGAATTCCCTCTGCATCGTCAAGTCTCTTCACAATTTCTTGATACTCCTCTTCGTAATAGCCAGCAATATTAACTATAATGTTTGTCTTATATTGCCGTAGCAAGGGAAGATAGTTCGCTAAGACATAGTCAACGCCGGGATTCTGTAAGCCTATTGAATTGATAATTCCACAATCAACTTCTGCTATTCGAGGAACTGGATTGCCAAGAGTCTTATTCAGGGTAGTTCCCTTCAGTACTATAGCACCCAATTCATCATGTGAGAATCCTTTTAATTCTGCAAACTCAGCGCCATAGCCGAAAGTCCCAGATGCAACCATGATCGGATTGTTCATCTTGATTCCAGCTATATCGACTTTCAGATCTGCAATTTTAGTAGCGATCCCAGGCAATTGTTTCTGCGTCAAAGGTCGGACCCTCCATACAAATTCTCTTAAATTCAACCGGATCATTCTTTGTCGGGCAGACGCATGATAGACAAACTCCCAATCCGCAGCCCATTCTTTCTTCAAGCAACACCTTATGAGGCAAATTGAACCTGTGCGCGATCTCAGCCACTGCTTTTAACATTTCTTTTGGGCCACAGGAGAATACGCCCGCATCTTTCAAACTATGCCCATTGTCACTAAGATAGGTCATCAAGGTGTCAGTTACTTTCCCCTGTCTGATCCCGGGAATTGATTCCTTTATGGTACATAAATACACATCTATTCCCATATCTTTAAATTCCTTAATCAACTTTCTTGCATCATATGTCTTCATAGCATATGCTTTATCAATGTGAAAATCGTACCCGAGAATCTTTAGATCTCGCTCGTCATACGTACCCAGAAATAAGACCACTTTTCTCCCAGTCCATCTCAGTTCCTCGGCGAGTGCATACAACGGCGCTATGCCGATGCCGCCAGCGACCAACAATGCTTCTTTTAGGTTTCTATCCACCTCTATAGGTTTTCCAAGCGGACCGATGATATCTAATGTTGATCCAGGTTCAACATGTGATAGCGCCTCTGTCCCCTTGCCAACGACTTTTACGAAGATATCAAAGCGGTCTCTTTTGCCGCTCCTTAATATTTTTGATAACTCCTCAGGTATCAGTCTTCCTCTCTTCAGAGTTTTGGGATCGAAATCCTTGTAATAAATTCGATGGATGCTTATTGGTCTCCTCAACAATGGTTTCGCAGACTCGACAGTCCTCTGTTCTCGAAGGTGCGTAATATACGTTGTGCCGGTATCGAAGACTCCGGTCTTTCGTTTAAAGCCATTGACGGGACATAGTATATTAATAAATTGTCCGGGTTGTGCATATTTCTGAATATGCGGTTCACTAAGAATGAGTTTGAAATATCCTATCTTCCCATCGACTTCATACTTTACTTTGTCAACAACAGTGGCTTTGACTCTTTTCTTCAACACGGTCGGCTGAATTTCGGGTTTCACAAAATAGCGGTCGACGATTCTTTTTTCGCAGAGTAACTTTTCAAGATCTTCGAGCCAAATATAATCCCAATGTGTAGTCATATTTTCGAATTTCTTCTCAAGTGATTGTGGTCTAATAATAATTCTGTAAAATTGCGGAAATTGCTTTTTTAATTTCTGACTCATTATCTCCGCCTGCCCATTGGGGTGTCTGCCTGTCATCGTTATATAAAACATGATCCGCGGGTTGGATGACTTGAACCAAATAACAATATTCGGAGCTTTAACCTCCGACCGGAAAGAATATTTTCTGCCCAAAGCGCTCAAATTCTTGATTATTTCTTCTCTTTTTCGATCTGCAACAAGCGACTGGTCGATGATCAAAACTCTCTCACCATTTGCTATCTCTGAGATTTCATTTAGTAGTCTGTAGACCCGCTGACTACTCACGACATATGGTCCTTTAAATTTATTCATAATAAGCTGAATATAATATGCAGGTGACTTTTGATTTTCATATAACAGAATTTCTTCTAATTCATTTCGGACGAGCATTTCTAAAGATTTTGTCGAATCAAATCTATCATTTGTTATTGTCCATTTCTGCCATAACGGATTTTTGTGAATTTCGTCAGATCTGCACAGTTCGTTTGAAGATTCCAATATTTTCAGAATATCAGTAGTAGAATATTTCCTGGCTTCATCAGCTGTCATTTGTTCGTAGAGGTTTAAAAAAAGGAATATTAGTGGTGTCGGCTCTTGTCTTTTTGAAATGATAGAAAATGCCGCCTTAATTATTTTTTTAGAAATTTCGTTGACATTATGTCTGTCGTTAGAGTCAAGATCTTTCTTGAAAGTAGAAAAATAGTAGCCAAGCAATAGTTTATGCTCGCCTTTTTTCATTAGGGATCTATACTTAGCACCGGTGCTGTATTTAACGGGCTGGTGAATAATCTTGGTTGCCAGAAACTCGGCATTAAGAGGCGACTGAATCATTGTATCCCACAATCTAATATCATCCGTTTGGTATGTAACAGTAAGCGATTTGCCTTTCTTCAATACTCTATGGATTTTTTTGAAAGCTTCAGTTAGTCTTAAAGTGTACTCATCGTGGGCCTTTTCACTGTAATTGATTTCTTTCTCGTAGTTAACATCTGTACCGAGCCATATGTGCCACAACTGTGATAGTTCTAAATATCTAATATCTTTCACAAACGGCGGATCAGCAATAACGTAATCAACGCATTCACCTGGCAAGTTGTCTATCCAATCCACAGAATCATTAACTAATAAGACATTGCCCCTCCCCGACAATAGGTCATCAAACGTGTCTACAATGTTGCACTTTAATATTGAACCATTACTATCTTTCTTGCTCAAAAAAACTTGCTGAAAGCTGTTGCAAAAATTAATTAATGGATTCTTTTCTGGATACGATCGCTGGATGTGAAATTTAGGAGCAATCCAACTCTTACTCCTCACCATTCTTGGTCCACGAACGTCGTCATCCAATGCCTTATACATTTCTAGTCTGCTACTATGCTCAAGTCTTGACGTAAATACTAGTTTCATCATCTCCTGTATCTTTAAATCTTCAATTTTCAGTATCTCATCATAAATGACAGACAACAAGAACAGATTACGAGGCGTAAAAAGATCAAAGTAATACTCCGCTTCAGATGGCAGACTCTTTTCTAATATCTTATTCCTGATGTTCTTGGGCGCTACAAAAGGTTTGTCAGCTTTATTACGATCTGATTTTATAGGAAAGTCGGTCTGTAGCCCACATTTGTCACATTTGTATGTAACCGCTATGAGTTCTCTTTCGATGTCTCCCTTAATGTCTTCAAGCCGAACTCCTTTGGCTAACTTTTCCCGATGCCATAAATAATGAATTACTTGTGAGGGCGTGCCACATTTGCGACATTGTGTGGAATATTCGTCGAAAAAAGTCTCTGAAACACTGTTCACTACTTCTTCAAAAGCGTGTTCAAACTTCAACAAATCGATCGGGGTAATCAACTGCTTTGTAATGAAAATCCCGATAGGATTGAGGTCAATTCCGATGACCCGTCTATTGAGTTTAAGAGCTTCGGAAAGCGCGATTCCGCTTCCGCAGAAAGGATCCAAGAAAATTTCGTCTTTTGACGGAGAATACTTGTTAATATATTCTTTAAGAATGTTCCAAGGTTTTCTCCCCCAATATCTATGGATTTTATACATAGGAGAAAATGGTTCGGGCAGGATAGAATAATCGATGCCTTTCATAATTCGTTCATAGACGTGTATTCATTATTCCAGAAAGATAGTTGGAAAAACAAGATAATAGCGCCTTCCTTAAATATTTTCCAACGACCGGAGAATGTTGCGAATAATCGGGTACAGAAAAAAAGTTGCTCTGAAGTATCTATTCAAAGCTGATCTCTAATACCTCATATTCCATTGTTCTTGCAGGTGCTTTGATGGTTACAACATCTCCGATATCCTTATTCAGAAGGGCTTTCCCGACAGGGGAACTGATCGATATCTTCCCGTTTTTTACGTCCGCCTCTTCCGGCCCCACGAGGAAAAAGGATTTCTCCTCATCGGTATCGATATCCAGCACTTTCACTTTTGCGCCGAATGCTGTCCTGCTCTGGGAAATCTTTGCAGGGTCGATGACATCGGCGAGGGCAATTTTTGTCTTTAATTCCTGTATCTTCCCCTCTATGAAAGACTGTTTCTCCTTTGCGGCATGATACTCAGCATTCTCAGAAAGGTCACCGTGCGCCCTTGCCTCTGAAATGTCCTTTATGTTTTTCGGCCTGTCAGTCTTTAAAAGCCTGTCAAGCTCGGCCTGGAGCCTCTGGAAGCCCTCAGGGGTTATCGGCATTCTTTTCAGCAAATGATTTCCCTCCCCCGAATGAATTAATTTAACACTTTTATGGTAAATTTTTCTATATTAGATGTCACAAGGTTGTTGAGAGAGTGAACTATTCCGTTTATATCAAAGGAGTGATTATATGCGTTTTTCGAAGATGCTGATCCCGACTCTGAGGCAGACACCTGCCGATGCCGAGGCGATAAGTCATATACTCATGCTGAGGGCCGGGTATATCAGACAGCTCGCAGCAGGACTCTATATTTATCTTCCACTCAGTCTCAGGGTTACGAGACGTATACACAAAATCCTCCGTGAGGAGATGAACGCCATAGGTGCGCAGGAGATTGCCCTTCCGGCGCTGCACCCTGCCGAGGTATGGCAGGAGACCGGAAGATGGTATGAGATAGGGGATGAGATGTTCAGACTGAAGGACAGGACCGGCCGTGATATGTGTCTCGGCATGACCCATGAAGAAATAATGACATGGCTGGCTGTGAGGGAAATACGCTCGTACAGGGACCTCCCGCAGGTGTGGTATCAAATACAGACGAAACTCAGGGACGAGGCTAGGCCGAAGAGCGGGCTCCTCAGGACGAGGGAATTCCTGATGAAGGACAGTTATAGTTTCGATGCCGACGAAGAGGGGCTTGAAAGGAACTATCAGCTCCACGCTGAAGCGTATCAGAAGATATTTTCGAGGTGCGGCCTGAAATTCCATATGGTACAGTCGGACCCCGGCATGATGGGCGGTGCGACCTCTCATGAATTCATGGCTCCAAGTCCGGCCGGAGAGGATGTGGTCGTCCTGTGCGATTCCTGCGGATATGCAGCGAATGTAGAACTTGCCCTCTCGAACCCGAAGAAAATAGAAATCATGGACTGGGAGTTTGGAGAAGTCCACACGCCGGAGAAACGCACGGTTCAGGAGGTTTCGAATTTCCTGAAACTCAAACCGGAATATTTCATAAAAAGCCTGTTGGTCATCAGCGACGACGGACCTGTCCTCGCCCTTGTAAGAGGGGACCAGGAACTGCACGAAAAAAAGCTCGGCAGGATTATCGGTAAACACAGGCCTGCCCAAAAAGAAGAGGTTAAAGATATCCTCGGTGTTGAAGCGGGATTTATAAGCCCCATGAACCATGATATCCGGATTGTCGCCGATTCCTGCCTTCAGGAGGGCGTTTACGTGAGCGGCGCAAACAAGCAGCATTACCATGCAAGGGGCATAAAACCCGGAAGGGATTTCACCGCTGAATGGCATGATATAACCCTTGCAAAGGAGGGTGACCTTTGCGCGGAATGCGATGCCCCGATAAAAATCGAGCGCGTGATCGAGATAGGAAATATATTTAAGCTCGGGAAAAAATACTCCGTTCCCCTAAAGGCTTTCTATCTCGATGAGAGGGGGGAGGAGAAGCCGATAATCATGGGGAGTTACGGCATCGGTCCTGCGAGAATCGCTGCTGCGGCCATAGAGCAGAACAACGATAAGGACGGCATTATCTGGCCCAGGAGCATTGCGCCGTTCGATGTCGAGATATTGCCCCTCAATATGACGGACGCAAAGACCCTCGAAATTGCAGAAAACCTGTACATGGATTTGACGGCGAAAAGCGTGGATGTTTTGCTCGATGACCGGGATGAAAGGGCAGGAGTGAAATTTAAGGACGCTGATTTAATAGGCATACCGACGCAGGTCATTATCGGGGAAAAGAACCTCAGGGAAGGTATCGTGGAGATTAAAGACAGGAAGACGAAAGAGATCGTAAAGGTGAAAGTGGCCGAAGTGATTGAAAGAGTGAAAGTCGAAGCCGCTCAGTAACCCGAAAATGGCAGACATCGTTCTCACAACATCTGCCATTTTCAAGCGTATTTCCCGGGTAAGCAATCTTCCGAAGCCTGCGCCGATACTGATAGTAAAAACAAGGCAACCTCGCTTTTTGCGAGCCTTATTCTTGCTTTTCTGTCCTGCCATGCTTTACCTTAGAAACAGAGGCATAGCCTCGGTTGCGGAACTTGACCAAGGGGCCCGGGAGCCCCGGGCCCAGCTGTTTCCGCCGGATTCCTTGTGGTCGGGTTATTACAATACGAGAAACTGACGGGGAGGACTGCATGAGGAAAAAGTTCGTCATTTTATGGTGTATTTTTGTTTTCTGTGTGCCACACCTTGCCTGGGCGGATGACTATGGCTCCGGAGTCAATACAGCCTTAATTCTGAAGACAACCACAACGACCGGCGATTATCCTGCTGAATACCTCAATGCCGAAAAACCGGAAATCAATGTTGTGAAAGTGGAGATCAGCCCCGGCGCAGAAACAGGGTGGCACAGCCACCCAGTCCCTCTTTATGCATATGTGCTGGAAGGGGAACTGTCCGTGGAATTGAAGGGAGGGAACACATACCATTTCTCTGCCGGCGACGCCATTGTGGAAGTCGTTAATGTCCCTCATAACGGGAAGAACCCGGGCACAGCACCTGTGGTGCTCATTGTTTTTTATACCGGGGAAATAGGCACACCCAACACGGTAAAGACACCTGCCGATCGGTAGTGGCGGCACTGAGTTCGTGTTTTTGCTGGCTTTCACACCCTCCGCGCTCAAGATGTCCGCTATTATGATGTCCCAAAGGGCGCTCATCCCCGTGACGTGGCCCCGTCGCCGATGGTTCGGTATGGTACACGGCTCAGAGGCAGGGCGCACTGGGCAGATTGATCCCCAGGACCGGCAATGCCTAACAGATTCCATTGGGCCAAGACACCGCAGCTGAACTGCGCAGTCTCTGATTTTATGATAAAATTGACTACGTACGAAACATTGTAAATACTTCCGAAGGAGGGAATATGGTAATTGTAACCATCCTTGTCATACTCGGGATATTCCTGATCAACGTCATTTTCGGCATAGCTATTTACAACAAGCTGATCCGGCTCAGAAACACGGTCAAATCCTCGTGGTCGGACATCGACGTTCAACTGAAAAAACGGTACGACCTTGTGCCTAACCTTGTCGAGACGGTCAGGGGCTATGCTTCGCATGAAAGGAATCTTTTGGAAAATGTTACGAAGGCAAGATCAACGGCCATGCATGCAGCAACCCCTGCTGACAAGGCAAAGGCCGAGAATATGCTGACCGATACCCTGAAAAGCCTCTTTGCGCTTGCAGAGGCGTATCCCGACTTAAAGGCAAATGCCAATTTCATGCAGCTCCAGTCACAAATCAAGGAACTGGAAGACAATATCGAATACGCAAGAAGGTACTACAATGCGGTCGTCCGTGACTTCAACATCATTATCGAGTCCTTCCCGTCGAATATAGTTGCAGGAGCTTTCGGATTCAAACAGGAAGAGTTCTTCGAACTCGAGGCCCCGGAGGTCGAGAGAAAACCGGTGAAGGTGAGCTTTTAGCTGGAATCCGATGGAGGACAATAGAAAAATTCTCCCTGACACGCCGTTGCTATATTTTTTTTTCTTTATCGTTCTATTATTGCTTCTTCTTCCTGCGGCTGCATACGCACAGGACTTCACAATCGATAAATTCCATTCCGACATTGTTGTTAACGAAGACTCCTCATGCATAGTCAGGGAAACGATAGAGGTGAGGTTCCACACTTCGAGGCACGGTATCTACAGGGAAATCCCGCACAAGTATGTTGACGAACGGGGCGGCACAATAAAAACCCCCCTGAAGGTTTTGTCTGTTACAGATGATTCAGGCAGGGACTGGAAATACACGGCGACGAAAAAGGGAAACGTCGTAAACATAAGGGTCGGCGACCCTGAGAAATATGTCAGCGGGATTCAGAAATACGTGATTACCTATAAGATCGAAAATGCCGTCCTTTTTTTCGATGACCATGACGAACTCTATTGGAACGTTACCGGTAATTACTGGTGGGCAACGATAAAGGAAGCCTCGTCGAATGTCCGCCTTGCAGTAAAAAATCAGAGCCGGAGCCTCTGGGCAGCGTGTTACACAGGGGCGCCCGGAATAAAAGAGGCTGCGTGCGGATATGAAACGTCCGGGAATATTGCCGGGTTTTTTACGGCGAGGGAACTCAGACCACGCGAGGGTTTTACCATAGCTTTCGGCTGGGACAAGAGTCTTGTTTCTCCTCCTTCCTCTTGGCAGAAGTTTATTTGGATAGTCGATATCCCGGAAAACTGGGTTTTCGTCATGCCTCTTTTTTCCATGTTTATTATGATAAACATGTGGCGGAAGCGCGGGCGGGACCCAAGGGTGAGGGAGGCTGTCACCGTGAGATATGAGCCGCCAGGATATAACAATGTCCCTCTGACGCCGGGAGAAGTGGGCGTTCTCGTTGATGAGAGGCTTGATTCGAGAGATATCACTTCAACTATCGTCGGCCTTGCCGAAAAGGGCTATATAAGGATCGAAGAGGCAAAATCCGAAGGTTTGATATTCGACTCGGCCGACTATTACCTTGCCAGATTGAAAGGGCCTGATGACAACCTGAGCCCTTTTGAGACGCTGCTCATGAACAGAATATTTCCGGGCGATTTGCACGGAAGGATGGTCTCTGATTTGAAAAACAAATTTTATGCCGACCTGGATTTATTGAAGAACGCCTTATACGGAGAAGTGGTTAGCAAAAGATATTTTCTTGTCAGCCCGGAAAAAGTGAGAAACGTGTATGTGACTGCAGGTGTACTCATCATTGTGTTGAGCGGGATCGTCTTTACGCTTCTTACCTTTTCCGGAAAGGGTGTGGTTGCAGCGATACTGACGGGCCTTCCTGTGGTTGCCTTTTCAAGGGTAATGCCTGCAAAAACAAGAACGGGGGCTTCCGCATACATGGATATCCTGGGTTTCCAGGAGTTTATGGAACGTGCGGAAAAAGACCGGCTGGAGCGTATGGGTGATAAAAACCTCTTCTCCAGGTTTTTGCCCTATGCCATAGCACTCGATGTCGTAGACAACTGGGCGAAGGCGTTTGAAGGTATCTACCAGGAGCCGCCCCGGTGGTATGCGTCACATGCGGAATTCGGAACGTTCAGCCCGCATCATTTTTCACGTTCTATAACTGCTGCAACTTCAAACCTTGCCTCAGCAATGTATTCCGCGCCGAGAGGAAGCGGCGTCAGCAGCGGTGGTTTCAGCGGCGGAGGGTCTTCCGGGGGAGGATTCGGAGGAGGAGGGGGAGGAAGCTGGTAACTTTCACCTCTTCTTGAAGAGTTTTTTTATGATCTCCGGCAACTCGCTCTTGAGTTCGGGATGCACCCTTCCGAGGAACATCTTGAGGGCACTTATCTCTTTTTTCAGATCTTCCATCTCTTTCAGGGTTTTGCTTATCGCGTCTAATTTCTCTGTAAGAGTTACCACTTCTCTATCGAGAAGCCTTATCTTTTCGTTCAGGACGATTTCTTCTTTCAAGGGTCCCTCCGTCATTTTCTAACATTATACCACAGCATCGTCGTACTTCAAATGCGACCTCTTTTTTCTTTTTGCTTTCTGCCTTCTTATCTTCTTATCTTCCCTGTCACGGGCTGTAACTACTCCTGAAAGACTTTCTATCTTCTTTATCAGCTCCCGCCTTGCGAGAAAACGGTTGACAGACTGGCTCCGGTCCTTCATGCATTTCACTTCCATGCCTGTGGGAATATGTTTCAGGTAAACGCAGGTCGACGTCTTGTTGACGTTCTGGCCTCCGTGTCCCGATGAACGGACGAATTTCTCATCGATATCCTTCTCAAGGATGCCGAGAGAATTCATCTTCTCCCGGAGCCATCTGTTCTTTTCCTCGCTGACAGCGAAAGTAAACATTGATCTTTTCCCGCCGTTATCCGGTTAACCTTCAGGCTTCAGCCTGTTAAAAAGTCCTTTTCAGTATTATAATTTAATTCATGATGGAGATTATAAAAATACTGCCGAATACGCTTATCCCCCTCTTTGTGGCCATGAACGCATTCATGCTGATCCCTATTTTCATATCGATGACAAAGGAGATGACACACCCCAAGAAGCAGAAGGTCATCAGGGACTCGATACTTACTGCCCTGATAGTCAGCCTCACATTTACCGCTCTGGGAGAGGCAATATTCAGGATACTGGGTATCACCGGAGACGATTTCAGGATAGCCGGAGGCCTTTTGCTCCTCATAATCGCTATCATGGAACTGACGCGGCATGCCGAGGAAAGAATCAAGCCGGATATAAAAATGGGTGTGGTCCCCATCGGCGTGCCGCTTATTGTAGGCCCTGCCGTGCTTACCAACATACTAATACTTATGGACCTTTACGGCATAATTCCAACCGTGATCGCGCTTCTGATTAATCTTTTTATAGTCTGGATTTCTCTGAGAAACGCCGACAGGATCATCAAAGTCTTTGGGAAGGGCGGCATCACCGGTATCTCCAAGGTGATGGCTCTTCTTCTCGCAGCGATAGCGGTTATGATGATACGACTCGGCATTGAGAACATCATTAAAAGACATGCGGGGATATATAGCCTTTATAATTCATGAATTCATTGATGAATGCGACGGACGCAGGACTTTCGCTCATTCTCGGGCTGTCGCCCTCCGAGGTAAATTCTGTTGCGATAAATCTCGACAGAATTTAATGCCGCTCAAATCCTGCATCCGCCGCACGGTACGGTCAGTTTTATGAATATAGGAGGAAGAAATGCTTATCGGGATAATGTCCGACACTCATGACAACCTGCCTTTTGTAAAAAAAGCCATTGATCTGTTCAATGAGAGAAACGTAGGTTATGTCATTCATGCGGGGGATTATACGTCTCCCTTTACTCTGAAGCTCTTTAAGGACCTGAAATGTAAATATGTCGGGATTTTCGGCAACAACGACGGCGACAAGCTCCTTCTTCAGGAGAGGGCAGAAGGGAATATCCGCAACCAGCCATACGTCTTCACGCTGGAGAGCAGAAAGATTGTTGTGATGCACGAACATTTTGTGGCGGACGCGCTTGCCGCCAGCGGTCACTTCGACCTGGTTATATATGGCCATACTCATGTTGCGGACGTCCGGAAGGTGAAAGATACCCTGATTGTAAACCCCGGTGAAGTGAGCACATGGCTTTATGGCAAGTCAACAGTGGCAGTAGTTGATTTGGATACAATGGAAGGGGAGATTGTGGAGCTGATATTATAATGACTTAACCCCCTCACCGGGGGAGGGTGAATCTTACACTGTAATCCCGTCTATCCTCTTCAACCCTGCATCAATTGCCATCTGTACTGCGTCTCCGTATTCCTGTGCAGTGAGCCGCCTGTTCAGCGGCGGGTGGTCCAATGCCTTAAAGCAGGGATGGTACTGGTCCATGATATTGATGTAAGTATTTCTGGAAATCTTTTCTGCAATGAATCTGACCGCCTCTGCAGTGCCCGCAATACCCTCCGGCAGAACAAGATGCCTGACAAGCAGACCCCGCAGGGCGATGCCTCTTTTGTCAATGATTAAATCGCCCACCTGCCTGTGCATCTCCTTTATTGCAGCCATCACTGCCTGCGGGTAGTCTTCGGCCTTGGAATATTTTTTTGCCGGAACCGGATCCGTATATTTGAAATCCGGCATATAGATGTCAACGACTCCGTCCAGTATGCCGAGCGCATGGAGTGATTCATAGCCTCCGCAGTTATAGACAAGCGGGACCCTCAGTCCCTTCTCCGAAGCGAGCATGACAGACCTGAGGAGCATCGGCATCTGATGCGTCGGGGTCACAAAATTGATGTTATGGCAGCCCTGTTTCTGTAGTGAAAGCATTATATCGGCGACTTTTTCAAAGGACATCTCAACGCCTTCTCCAAAATGGCTGATGGTGTAGTTCTGGCAGAAGAGACAGCCGAGATTGCAGTTCCCCATGAAGATGGTGCCGGATCCGGACCTGCCGACCAGCGGCTTTTCCTCACCGAAGTGAGGGCCGTAGCTCGATATGAAAGGCTTGTCACCGGTTTTGCAGAAGCCTTTTTCTCCGGAAGTCCTGTCAACCCTGCACTCCCTCGGGCATAACGTGCATTCTTTCAGAATCTCCTCCGCCTCCATGACCTTTTCGGCCAGTATGCCGGCAGGGAGCCTGAGATAAGCCGGTGTGAAAGAATAATCATCCATATTTTTAGTTTACCGCGGAGGCGGAAAATAGGGAAGGGCGGGTATTATTTGTCCAAAGGACTTCGGACTCCGAGGACATTCTTCGAAGCGACATGGGTATAGATCATCGTCGTCTGGAGGTTGGCATGACCGAGCAATTCCTGTATCGTCCGGATATCGTATCCGTTTTCAAGAAGGTGAGTTGCAAAACTGTGCCGCAGCGTATGCACCGATGCCTGCTTCGCAACCCCTGATTTACCCAGCGCGTCATGAAATGCCTTCTGGAGAGACGCCGGATGAACATGATGTCTCCTCATCCGAGAGGTATACGGATCGACCGAGAGAGCTTTGGAAGGGAAAAGCCAGAACCATGCCCATTCTTTCCCTGCATCCGGGTATTTCCTTTCCAATGCATCGGGAAGCCAAACGCTGCTGACATTTTCTCTTCTGTCTTTATCATGCAGAGCTTTCACCTCTGAAATATGCAGGATGAGGTCGTCTTTTAAAGACTCCGGCAGCACCGTCCTCCGGTCCTTATCCCCTTTGCCCGACCTTACGATAACAATATTCTGCTCAAGGTCAATATCCTTTATACGAAGTCTCAGGCATTCCTGGAGTCTGAGACCGCATCCATAGATGAGCATCGCCATGAGATGCGGGACACCGTCAAGATATTCAAAAATTCTTCCGATTTCCCCTGTTGTCAGCACAACCGGAAGACGGCGTCTGCTGCTTGCGCGAACCGCGTTCAATTCATTATCTATTTTTTTGTCGAGGACATTGCGGTACAGAAATACGAGGGCGTTCAGCGCCTGGTTCTGAGTTGACGCAGAAACATTCTTTTCCACCGCGAGATGACTAAGGAAATCCTGAAGGTCCTTTCCCACAAGCTGTGCAGGGTTCTTTTCTTTTATAAAGGCGCAAAAAGAGCGAAGCCATAAGAGATATGTTTTTTCCGTGCTATAGGCGAGATGTCTGAGCCTCATGGCGGTCCTCATCTTCTCTTCCACCGACAACCAGTCACCGTCTCCGGCGTATTCCGTTGAAGGCTTTTTCAGCCGGCGACAGAGAAAAAAAATAAAAAGCCTAAGGGCAGCATCGGCCTGTTTTACCTGCCAATCTTCATAACTTTTTGCCATATGTGACAAAAAATGATTTTTCTGTTCGGCGCTCAGAGGGGTCGTATCGGCGATGTCAAGAAATGAATAACAGTCTCCGACCCATTTGACATAATATGGGACGTAATTCGTTTTAACGGTTGTTTCAGAGAGCAGATATTGACGAAAATAATTAAGCATCCGTATTCAGCATATTCTGCATATTAATAAATATTTACTATTATATAGAAGAAGTTAGTGGTTAATCAATTCAATTTAAAGCTTTTGATACTATATGTAGATTGACTTATCACCCCATTCCTTATATAATGCATGCAAATGTGGAATACGCATAAAAATAAATGTTATGCTGCAATAATAAAAGGAGGGCATCATGGGTATCGGTCGATTTTTGAAAAGTTTAGTCAATCCAGAAGTCATGGGAGAAGAAATTATCGCAAATCAAGAAAAGGCATATATGAAAGCGAAAGAACTTTACCCTGGCGCTGAACCTCATGCGCTGCTTGCACACGTCTGGTTGACTCGTATGGCTGCGCATGGCAAAAATCCTATGGACGAAACGATGCAAACATTGGCTTTTACTGAAACAATGCAGTTTGCTTGTGTCCCCCCGCCTAATAATGTTCGCGCACTTGGCCTTTATTTTATTTATAAGGAGCAGCCCAATATACTTCAGACCTATCCGAAATTCGGAATTGAATTCGAGACAATAATGTCACCGGTATTTCAAGCAATGGAAAGCGGCAACCTCGATGCATTCTATAAACGTTACAACCCTAAAATGGCAAGTGAACAAAAATAATGCGAGAAATCTAAAATGAAAAAAGGGGGGGCAACAAATGGCATTCGATAAAAGAAATAATCACGCCTTGATATTTATTGGTGAAGGTTCTATACCTCGTCTCGTGATAGAAGAAGGTGATGAAGCAACTCTTTATGATAATGGGAACCTCGTGATGGCTAAGATTACGTCAATAAATGAGAAGCAAATCACTGGCTCCATTACCCGGTCAGCTTATGATCCTGACATGCATCCCGAGTTAGTTTCGGGCAAAACCATTACATTTTCAGAGGAAAATATTTTCGGAATATCAAGAAAACAAAGGCAAGCATAACACTTATAAGGCCCCGCACTGTCAAGAGAAAAAACGAACCTAATCGGAAATAGAAAGGAGAAAATTCTATTTCCTTATATTCTTAAAGACTGTCCGATAGCTCCGACTTGGTTTCCAAATAACGG
>Ga0209164_1001483_pt1 | contig 29969 bp, 24 predicted proteins | sample MTBNYHSulfiMetaG_FD_187458 | JGI IMG/M metagenome (GOLD analysis project Ga0209164, IMG submission 187458) | Enrichment culture microbial communities from rom New York Harbor, USA that are MTBE-degrading - MTBE-NYH (New York Harbor Sulfidogenic)... | ecosystem: Environmental > Aquatic > Marine >... | reverse complement strand
TTGCTGAAGAGAAGGTTCGATCCGATATTTTTTTTCCTTACCGATTTCAGCGTTAACCGAACAATGGACGGCAAAGTATTTCGTTCGATCTCTCCCTCGACATCCTTGATTACAACCAATACAGGGACGGATATCTGCGGTTCTTCCTTCTTTTACCTTCGTTAAGAACTCGGAATCAGCCAGGAGAGAACGACCTAAGTTAATGAAGTCCGCCTTCCCTTCCTCCAGAATTTGGACGGCCAATGCGGGGTCATTAATTCGTCCTACAGCCCCTACAGGGATATCGACATATCTCTTCAATCCTTCGGCTAATGGCACATAACACCCCCGAGGGCTAAACATCGGAGGAACTGGAAAATGATCTGATGAATTGGGGTCCCCGGCTGTTGCATGAATGGCATCCAATCCTGCTTCCTCCAAACGTTTCGCCATCAGACCGGTTTCAAATAAAGTTAACCCTCCAGGAATAAATTGGTCGATGGTCAATTTACACATGATCAAATAATCTCTTCCTACTTTCTGTCTGCATCTTCGAAGGATCTCCAATGCGAATCTGGCCCTATTTTCTAAGCTTCCCCCATAAGAATCCGTCCGATGATTGGTGAGAGGAGATAGAAATTGTGTGATCAAATAGCCATGGGAGTAATGTAAATCTACCCCGTCGATTCCTGCATCTTTCGCTCGCTTTGTTGCTTCTGCAAATGCTTCAATCACCCTCTCGATTTCCTCCATGCTTAAAACTTTAGGAGTCTCATGGGTGACTTGGCTCGGCACGGGGGAACACGAAACCGGCTGCATGCCGGTAATGGAAGATTTGGCGAGACTTCCGGCATGATGGAGTTGAAGTGCCACTTTGGCCCCCACCTCATGAATGGCTGAAGCGAGCTGCTTTAATCCTGGGATACAATCTTCTCGATCCACACAAAGCTCGTGAGCAATGTTCTTACCCACAGGTGAATCGATACAGGCACACTCAACGATGATCAGGCCGACGTTGTTCCTTGCCCGTTCCACATAATAGTCGATGAGTTGCTCTGTGGCAAGCCCTTCTTGTGTGGCAAAGTTTGTTGCCATCGGGGCCATGACAATGCGGTTCTTCAATAAAAGGTTACCAACTTGAATGGGTTCGAAAAGCTTCTTAAAACTTCTCATCCTCTATCTCCCCCGCCTCTCCACTATGACTCATTTATTCGTTATGACCTGGAGCCCACGATAGCTTCGATCAAGCTCAAACAGATCATTTGGAGTAACCCTATTATGATAAAATGACGAACCAATCCTCATGGCAAGGTTTCCACTCCTTTTGGGCTTGCAATGACATCTTTTGAGCATAGGATATGTAAACTATTTCATGTTCACCTTAATCACTCTGTCTTTGATCACTCCCCTTAAACGACTCTTTAAGTAATATTTTTGTTGGTAACAATGCATCTCGCCTTTCGCCGAAGTGATTAAAACGGGTAATGTTTATGGACATTCTGTTTGGGTGAATAATGATGCTTTTACAACATTTATTTTTATCTTAGAAGTTTGAACATCATTTAACAAAGATGATTTTTAATGTCAAGGCTTTTCTTGATGGGGTGTTGCACTGAAGTTCATATCCCGGTGATCGGTTAAGATAATTTCTTTAATCTTTTTCCCTTCCCCCATAAAATAAAATAGAAATAACAGAAGTTAATTCCCCCGGTCAAAGCTAAAAAAAGAAATATAGCCTGATAGCTTGTGAAACGAAGGATGAAGCCCGCGATCACCGGCCCTAACCCTGTTCCTAAATCCGAAATAGCTGTGAATGTCCCCATAGCCGGACCTCGAGAAGAACCCGAAAGTTCGATAGTATAGGCTACCAGGGTTGGAATGAGAAAGGCATTGCCAATTCCCCAGATCACCGCAACGAGAATAAACATTGCAAGGGTCTTGGAGAATGCAAGTATGATCATCGAAATGATATACGTCGTCAGGCAAGGGAGCATCACCCTTTCTCTACTATAGAGATCTAATATTCTTCCACCTAAAACACGCCCCAAAATGAGTATGACGGCGTAAGCAGTAAAGAAAAATCCTGGATTGTTTACTCCGTGATCTAAGGCATAAAGAGGAAAAAATGCGGTTAAGGCTCCCCAAATAATGTGAGCGAAGAAGATGATGATCGCTGGCGAAAGGGCTTTGCGACTAAACAAGGACTCGTTCTCAATGGAGGGATTTTCTAAGGAATGGACTTGTATCTTTTTCAATTGAGTAGTAATGAAAAGAGAGCATAACGATAAACCTGTACAGAATAAGAAGAGGAGGGTAAAGTTAAAATAATTAATAATGAACATTCCAAAAACAGGGGCCAAGGCAAAAGCAATATTGAAAGCCAAATAAAAATAACTGAGGCTTTGTCCACGATGAGCCACTGGGCTGATATTGGCAATTAATGTAATCGAGGCTGTATTAAAAAAGCCTAAACCAATTCCTTGAAAGATCCTCACCATCAAAAAAGGCCAAAAGGGAGAGGCTAAAAGATAAGTCATGGAGGTGAAGGCGAAAAGAAGAGCACCGCTCATCAAAAAAATTCTTTCAGGGGTTTTTAAAAGGGCTCTTCCTACAAAAGGCCTAATCACTAACGAAGAAACGCTAAAGATTCCAATAAGAATCCCAATATCTGTTTCCGGTGTTCCCTGTCTTGAAAGATAGATGGGGAGGGTGGGAATGAGGCTATGAAAGGCGGACGATAAGGCAAATTGTCCAAGAAAAACAAGAAAAAAATTACGGTTTAATATCCTCTTCATCGACATATATATTTCCGGTCACCTTTCACGATCGATCATTTATTAAAAATTTTTAGAACCATTTTCATGCCCTGTTCCCCACTGAAGTTTTTAGAGCATTTCACTAAAAGTCCATGCTTTATATTTCAACTCCTTTTCTCAGTTTATATCAATTATTTTGAAAGAGAAAAGCGGGAAAAAATGAGTTTTGCTGGAAGGCCGAATTTAATAATCCATTCATTGTTTTTGAAAATCTTATAATAAGTTCGAAGGGTTATGGAACCCTTGCCCTCATGACGGTTTGATGATGAGAATTCGTAATATATTTGCTGATTGCTTATTTTATTTTTTTTCTTTCGTCCAAAATCCTTTTGATATACTCACTCATGTCGGAGGTTCCTTCCATAGGCTCCTCTCGTTTCAAAATATATTTAGCAATTCTTTGCGAAGCTGTCTTTGGAAGACTTTTTCGGTAAGCGACATATCGAGGAATCTTAAAATCCGCCAATCGATCGGTGCACCATTGAATGATCTCCTCGGGGAGAAGGGATTCTCCTTCCTTCAATACGACAAATGCCTTCACCTCATCCTCACTCAGGGACGAAGGAACTGCGACGACCGCTGATTCGGAAACCTTTCGGTGAGCATTGATCACCATTTCGACTTCCACAGAAGAGATATTCTCCCCCTTTCGACGAATGATGTCCTTTTTACGATCTACAAAGAAGAAATATCCTTCCTCATCTTGATAACAATAGTCTCCTGTATGAAACCATCCTTCTCGCATTAACTCTGCGGTTTGTTGAGGATCTTTAAAATATCCTTTCATCAGGACTGGACTTCGTAAAAGCAACTCTCCGACTTCCCCGACCGGAAGGTCACAATCCTCACCGTCTACGATCCTCATTTCTGTAAATTTGATGGACGTGTCAGGATGTCTTGCTGGAAGGCCCATACTTCCAATCTTTTTTGTCCCGTGAATTGGATTTTGGCAAACACATGGGCACTCTGTGAGTCCATAACCATCGATGACATAAGGAATGTTGAATCGTTCGGAGAAGGCCTGGTAAACATCCGGAGGGATAGGACCTCCATTGGTCACCCGAATCGAATGATCCGGTTCGAACTCCTCAAGAGGACGAGCCGCTAAAATTCTCCCAATCGCACCGATGAAATTAAATTGGGTTGCTCCATATTCTTTCGCCTGTCGCCAAAACTGACTTGCATGAAATCTTGGGACAAGAATAATGCTGGCTTCTGCCGCTAAACTTCCCATAATGCTATAAAACTGAGCATTAGCATGAAACAAAGGAAGGATGATCATCAACCGATCTTCTGAAGAAAGACCTGCACGCACCGTCATCGCCTGGCCGCAGAGCAAATAAGATAAATGTGTATGCATCGCTCCTTTCGGAGGGCCAGTTGTACCAGAAGTATAAATGATGGAAGCAATATCCTGATCCTGCAATGGAATATTTTCCAATGAAATGGGACTCTTGTCCCATAACGACAATAGGTCAATCGATTTTTCATGTGTTCCTTGATGAATCAGGGCAACCCATTTCAAGGATGAACTTTTTTCTTTTACAGAGAGGGCGATGGGTTGAGTTTCAGAATATGCTACCATTCCCTTCGCCTCACAATGTTCAACGATATAGAGAGACTCAGGAACTTTAAAGGCGGTATTAATGGGTACCATCATCCCCCCGATTTTGTTTAGTCCAAACCACGAAAAGAGAAATTCAGGGGAATTTGGCAACATCAGGCAAACACGATCCCCCTGATGAATGCCCAACTCAAGGAATGCATTGGCTGCTTGGTTCACCCGCTCATTGAACTGCTGATAGGTCCAAGATTGATCCTCAAAATAAAGATAAATTTTATTTGGATGATTCCACACTTTTGATTCTAAATAATCTCTAATATCCACCAAACTCTCCTTAATGTGTTATTCGGGAACGGGAAACAAGATCAAGCATTCTCTCTTCCGGATTTTTCAAAACACTCTTTGGAGCAAAAATCTAAAAGTTCCATCCCGCAGCAGTCCCCTAAGCTCAGAATATACGATTTGTAAGGAGTTTCGATTACCTTCCCACATTGATCACATCGGATTAAAAACTTTTGAGACTTGCCTTGAGTTGTTTCTTCCATTTTAAAATACAACTTATTTTTTAAATAGCAAGACTGTACAAGATGAGACTTCTGCCAATTCAAGACTCTCCTGGAATCCTCCAGCGCAATGGGTTAACCCTACTTTCGGATTCTTTACCTGTCTCCCCGCTGCTTCCCCTCGCAGTTGCCATACAATCTCTGCAACCTGTGCTATTCCTGTCGCTCCCAAGGGATGTCCCTTGCTGAGTAATCCTCCGCTTGGATTCACGGCGACCCTTCCATCAATATTGGTCGCTCCTGTTTCGATCATTCTTCCCCCTTCACCTTTTTTGCAAAATCCCAAATCTTCATAATGGACGAGTTCCGAGATGCTAAAACAGTCATGAACCTCGGCCACATCAACATCCTCTGGACTGATCCCCGAAAATTCATAAGCTTGCCTTGCGGCCTCTTTCGTCACGAAAAGCGTGGTATAATCTTTCATTTTTTGGTAGACCCCTGAGCTTAAGGCACATGCGGCCACATCAATCGGATCGCTCCGGAATTTTTTGGCTATTTCCTTGCTACACAATACGGCGGCGGCTCCTCCATCGCCAGTGGGGCAACAACTATATAACGTCAGGGGATAAACGATCATGGGAGACCCCAAGACCTCCTCCATCGTCACTTCTTCTCGATATTGGGCAAGTGGATTGGAACAGGCGTTTTTACGGTTTTTCATTGCCACCCGGGCCATTTGTTCCTTTGTGGTGCCGTATTCATACATGTGTCGAACGGCAAGGTTTGCAAAAAAAGTAGCAGGAACGAAACCCAGTGAAGTCAGTAATTCAATTCCGTCCGAAGTCAAGGGGCGGCCTTTCCCCAATCGAACGGAAAGTTGCTCAACCCCCATGGCTAAGGCAACATCATACATCCCTGAGGCCACTGCAATCCATGCCTCTCTAAAGGCCGTCGATCCACTCGAACAAAAATTCCCTACACTTGAAATTGGAATCCCCGTGATACCAAGCTCCCAGAGAACAGATTGTCCTATCCCACACTCTCGGCCCTGAAGTTGACCCGTCCGGGCATGGCCCGCATAAGCAACCTGAATGATCTTAGGATCCATATTCGCATCTTGAATGGCTTTAAAACATGCCTCCACTCCAAATTCGAGCACATTCCTCTCAGGGAATTTACCAAACTGGGTCATCCCCACACCGATCACGCTGACCTCCCTCATCCCACTCTCCTCTATCCTTTAAATACCCACGTCTTTATAGAACGGGTTTGAATTTATATCCGATGATTTCTTCCCCATCCGAAGTTTTCCGAATGGGTTCGATGACCAGTTCCATTTCCATTCCAATTTCTAACTCTTTCATGTCTGCCTCTTTTAAGATCGAGTAAATCCTCACCCCCTCAGGCAGATCAATATATCCTACCGCATACGGAGGATCAAACCCCATTGGCCCTCTCTCTAAGATGCAGAAAGTGTATAAATTCCCCTTGTGACTGAGAGGAATATTGTCAAGGGTATCCTCCCGAAAACAGATTGGACAAATGAACCTTTTTGGGAAAAAAATTTCTTTGCATTTCTTGCATCTGGCTCCAATCAAAGCGGGGTGTTCGGATGGCCAATCAAATAAACCTTCCCTTACAACCCTTTTCCTTTCTTCTATTTTTTCACTGCGATCTGAGACCGAAATTTCAGGACCCTTCTTTATTCCATTGTCCATCATAAAATCCTCTTTCGATCCTTTTTCCAAAAGATTGGATATCCTTCATTTTTTCTGGATCGAGTCTCCCTCAGCAAAATTCTTTATATTCTCCGAAAACCTCTTTCAGGGTGTCACATATTTCTCCTATGGTCGCATAGGCCTTTATCGCTTCGAAAGTGGCTGGGATCACATTTCCTCCCTCTTGAACCACATGTTTCAAAACACTTAAACATCTCTTGACTTTTTGCTGGTCACGGCCCTTTTTCATCGCCAGAAGGTTTTTTATCTGCTTTTCCTCTACCTCCGGATTTACTTTTAGGGTTTCGATCTCTTTGACATCACTCGATTTAAATTCGTTCACTCCAACAACGATGGCTTCTCTATTTTCAATCCTTTTTTGGTATCGATGCGCTGCTTCTTCAATTTCATTTTGAAAGAAACGATTTTCAATGGCTGTGATCGCTCCTCCCATCCCATCAATTTTTTCAATATATTTCCAAACGCGTTCTTCAATCTCCCGAGTTAATCTTTCTATAAAAAATGATCCTCCAAGTGGGTCTGCGGTATGGATCACTCCGCTCTCGTAAGCAATAATTTGCTGTGTCCTCAAGGCGATCGTAGCAGCCTCGTGAGATGGTGTGGCGTACCCTTCATCATAAGAAGAGGTGGCCATGATTTGGACACCCCCTAACACTGCCCCAAGGGCTTCTAAGGTGACCCGGACAATATTATTCAATGGTTGTTGGATGGTGAGAGGACTGCCCGCTGTGAAACAAAAGATACGTAAAGATTGAGACATAGGGTCTTTGGCCCCAAACCTTTCTTTCATTAACTTGGCCCAGATTTTCCTTGCGGCCCTGAATTTCGCTATCTCTTCAAAAAGATCGATGCCCCCGCTAAACATGCAAGTTAATTTTGGAGCAAATTGATCAATAGGTAATCCTCTGTCTATCGCTGATTCAACGTACGCAATGGCATTGGTAAAAGTAAATGCTATCTCTTGAACTGCAGTACAACCGGCCTCACGCAAATGATAGCCACAAAAATTGATGGGAATCCAATCGGGTAAGTGAGTCGAGCAATATTCAATAACATCGGTACAAAGCCTCACCGATGGCTTCGGGGGAAAGATATAAGTTCCCCGTGCCACGTATTCCTTCAAGACATCATTTTGGAATAGAATAGAGAAATCAAGAGGAGAAATGCCCTGTCTTTCAGCGATCGCCAAAAAAAGGGCTATAAAAATTGGACCGATCGCATTGGCAGTGGTCCGGATCTGCCGAACCCTATTTAAAGGAATCCCATCAAAGAGAATCTCCATATCTTTAAGGGAATCGATCGCAACGCCCACCCTTCCCACCTCACCCTGAGCCATGGGATGATCCGAATCATAGCCAATCTGTGTAGGCAAATCTAAGGCAATAGAAAATCCAGTGGCCCCCTGTTCAATGAGATATTTGTACCTTCTATTGGATTCCTCGGCTGTCCCATAGCCGCTATACTGACCCATAATCCACAAATTTCCCCTATACATTTCTTTAAAAACCCCTCGAACGAATGGATAAGTCCCCGGCAAACCGATATCCCTGGTATAGTCAAACCCCATTTCCCCCAAATCGGAGGGGGTATATACTTCTTTCACTGGGATGGAAGAAGCCGTTTGGAATTCCTTTTTTTTCTCCATTGTTTTTTCTTCCTTCTTCAAATGAGGGATCCTTTTTAATCTCCCAATTCTTTGGTTCGTTCAACCAATTCAATCATGACATTATGGGTTGAATCCGGTTTTGAAAAAGCAATTTTTGAACCTATGCCTCCGGGCCTTGGTTCCTTATCCCGCATCTCTATCCCGCTTTGCTTCATTTTTTGTAAGGCTTCGTCCACATTTTCTACTCGGAGGGCCAGATGATATAATCCTTCCCCATTTTCATGAATTCGTTTCGCCAGGGGGGCGTCGGATCGAGTAGGCTGAACTAATTCCAGCATCACTTCCCCTATGGGTAAGAAAGCAATCTTTACCTTCAAATCTTCGAATTCTTCGATTTTTTTAATCTCCAAGTTAAAGATATCCGTATACAATTTAAGAGCTTTTTCCAAATCTTTAACGGCAATTCCGATGTGATCAATTTTTTTAATCTTCATCCGGGCACCTCTCTCACGACATTGTATTTTAAGAGTTCTTCCCCAGAATAACATATTTTGATTAATCTTGACATTTTCGTAATTAATTTATATATAATGCTATAAAATCCTAAGAACAAAGAATGTCTAAAAATCAAATCAGAAGGGGTTGCTACTACAACAATGATACGGATGGGAAATCATTATGAAGGTAGAGTTAGAATCGACGATCAGAGAGAATTTTAATTCCTTATCGAAGGGATTCCGAAAGGTCGCTGAATACGTCCTTGAAAATCGGGAAGGAATTCCTTTTATCTCCGCTTTGAATTTAGGAAAAGTAGTCGGAGTGAGTGAATCTACAGTTCTTAGGTTTACAAAATTCATTGGATACCAGGGTTACCCGGATCTTCAAAAAGATCTGGCAGACTGGATTAAAGGAAAAATCAAACCATCCCAGAAACTAAAAGAAGTTTCCCAAAAAGGGAAAAATAAGGACATCTTTGCTCTCATTCTTAATAACGATATCAACCACCTTATTACGCTTAAGAGGACCCTCTCCAAAACCCAGCTTGAAGAAGCGGTTAGACTGCTTACTCAAGCAAGGAAGAAATATATTCTTGGTTTCCGGACCTCCTATTCCATGGCTTATCTTTGTAGTTTCTTATTGGGGCGAATTATGAATGATGTCTTCTTGCTAAGAATGGAAGATCATAATTTTTATAACATCTTAGCTGAAGCGAATAAAAAAGATATTGCCCTTGCCTTCAGTTTTCCCCGATACTCCAAATATACATTAAGGGTGGTACAGTTTCTCAAGGAAAAGCAATGCAAAACCATCGGCGTTACGGACCGAATCACTTCCCCGCTTGGCCGGGTCTCAGATTTAGTCATCAATGTGGAGTCAATCTCTCCAAGTTATTTCAACTCGTTTACTGCTGTTGTTTCTCTCATCAACTGCATTATACAGAGCGTGTCCACAAGAAACATCAGAAAATCCATGTTCTGCCTTCGCAGGGCAGAGCGAGTCGTCAATGATTTCGATACCGTTGTGCTATAAATTAGAAGCTCTGAGCTGTTGATCGAAACTCACCGAAAACTCCTCTCAGGACATCGCAGATTTCCTGAACGGTTGTATACTCTTTCACTGCGAGCAGGATGGGCTCCACTAAGTTTATTTTCTGGTGAGCGGCCTCTCTTAATTCGGCCAACTTACGATTGACGGCTTTTTGATTTCTTTCTCGCTTCAATCTATGTAACTTCTTCATCTGTCTTTTTTCTGTCGAGACCTTTCCTTTAAATGTTTTGATCTTGACCTTTTCGTCCACTTTAAAACGATTCAGGCCTACGATGATCCGTTCCCCTTTCTCGATCTCCCTCTGAGTAAGGTAAGCATTTTCTGATATCTCCCGATCAATAAATCCATTCTCAATGGCCGCCACAGCTCCTCCCATCTGATCGATCTTCTCAAGATATTCTTTCGTCTTTGCCTCAATCATGTGAGTTAAGGTTTCAACAAAATAAGAACCCGCAAGGGGATCAACCGTTTTTGTGATTCCGCTTTCATAGGCAATGATCTGTTGTGTTCGAATCGCCAACTTTTCGGCTTCCTCGGTAGGAATAGCGTGGGCCTCATCGTAAGAAGAAGTTCTCAAAGATTGACTTCCCCCCAAAATCGCTGAAAGCGCTTCAATGGTTACTCTGACTAAGTTTGTCAATGGCTGTTGAGCAATGAGGGTTCCCCCAATGGTCCCACTGTGATGCCGGAAGAAGAGAGATTTCTCGTCTTTTGCACCGTATCCTTTCATCATCCGTGCCCACATTCTTCGAGCAGCCCTCAATTTGGCGACTTCTTCAAAAAGGTCCATATGAGCCCCGAAGTGAACCCGTATCTTAGAGGCAATCTCATCAATCTCCAATCCCCTTCTCAAAACAGCCTCGATATAAGCAATGGTATTGGCAAAAGTGAAAGCAACCTCTTGTGCGGCGTTTGCTCCTGCATCTCGATAGTGATAACCACAGACCATCAAGGGTTGCCAACTGGGAAAGTGCTTTACGGAGTATTCAATGGCATCGGCAGCTAATTCGAGCGATGGCTGAGGCGGAAAGATTTGGGTGCCCCGGGCGACATACTCTTTTAAAACATCATTCTGGATAATAATCTGAGTTTTACCAGGGTCTACTCCTTGTTTCTCACTTAAGGCAATAAACATTGCCAAAGCGATGGGACCGATAGCATTGGCCGTAGTGCGAATATGCTTCACCTGATCCAAACGAATTCCTTCAAAAATCAATTCCATGTCATGGAGCGAATCGATAGCGACGCCAATCTTACCAACCTCCCCTTGGCTCAATGGGTGATCGGAATCGTACCCCAATTGAGTGGGGAGATCCAGGGCGAGAGAGAAACCGCTTGCACCCTGGCTCAATAAAAATTTGTAGCGTTGGTTGGCTTCCTCAGCCGTACCAAATCCCGCATATTGGCCCATGACCCAGAGGTCTTTCCGATACATCTCCGAATCGATCCCTCGAGTGTAAGGGTATTCGCCGGGTGCCCCTAAATCCCGATGTGGGTCAAATTCAAAAACCCTAAGATCTTCTTCCGTATAATGAGGTTTGATCTCCTCTCCCCAACTCGTAAAAAATTTTTTTTCATATCTTTGTTCCATCTATGTTTTCCCGCCTTCTTTAATGAACTTCTGCTTAACCAGCAGATCGACCATTTGGGATACCATCCCTTTCGTCTCTCCTTGCAAAAATATGGTCTTTTTCTTGTCCATTCCTCCTGTCATCGCCAGTCGTATCCTTTCTTCGGGAGGAAGATTGCTCTTGGGCGTAAACACCTTCTTGGGTTTGGGCCGGCTCCATTCTTTAATCCGAACAACGGAATTCCATTCCTCGAGCTGATTCGCCTCAACTCCAATGGATGCCCGATCAAGAATTTCGATCTCTTTTCCAAGCCAGTTGAGAATGGAATATACATTGGGATAGCGTGGTTCATTCTCTCCCCTCTCGACCGTTAAAACGACTGGAGTGGATGTCTCTACCAAATCCCAACCAAGCCTTTCGACCTTTCTTCGACAGACAAACCCATTCTCCTTTTCAGAAATGTCGATGGCAGTGACTCCAGATATTTGGGGGAACTGGAGAAATTCAGCCAGATAGCCTCCCACTTCGTTTCCATTCCTATCTATAGCCTTCTGCCCACAAAAGACGAGATTTCCTCCGATCCGCCGAATGCCTGCCGAGAGTAAGTAAGCGAATGCCATCCCGCCGAGGGTTTCGATTCCTTCGTCCCAGATCCGGAAAGCTCGATCCGCCCCCATGGCAAGACACCGCTTTAATAGGCCCTCATCCTCAGCCTGAGCAATAGAAAGGGCAACGATTTCGGCTCGCCCCCCACTCTTTTGCTTCTCCTCTTTAAGGAGAAGTGCCATCTCCATAGAATATTCATCAGAGGGATTGATCCTCCTGATCAGGTATTCTGGGTCGATGGTCCTCTTCAATGGATCAAACCCTCTCTCTGAGCAGAGTTCATGGATGACCTTTAGACAGACCACCATCCTGAAAGTTTCTTTTTCCATTTCTGAGCCTACTCCGGAAGGTTGATGAACTCCACTAAATCCATCACAGCAAGATCTGTGTTTCCTGTATTTCGGATTGCCTCTTCAAACATTACCAGACAATAGGGACAACTCGTACAGATCACTTGAGCCCTCTTGGCCTTGATTTCCTCCAGACGTCCCCTGTTAATCTTTTCTCCGGAATTCCCCCTCAGCCAAAAACTCCCCCCCCCTGCTCCGCAACAAAGGCTATCTGATCTGTTTTTATCCATCTCAATAAGGTCACCCTTCAAGATCTGTTTTAAGATGGCCCGGGGAGGATCAAATTGACCATGATATCTTCCCAGATAACACGAATCATGATAAGTCACGAGACGATCCAAGCGATCTGGAACAGACAGCGTTCCCTCTGTGATGAGGCCTGCGATGAACTCTGAATGGGGCATGACCTCAAACCTTCCACCCCAATGAGGGTATTCCTCCTTGATCACATGGAAACAATGAGGACAGAGGGTTATAATTTTTTGGACACCATATTGATGAAAGGTTTCGATGTTTTTCAAAATGAGGTTTCGGGAAAGGTATTCATTTCCCGTTCTTCTTGCCAGATCGCCGCAGCAGACCTCCCCCTTCCCCAGTAGAAAATAATCGATATCCAATGCGTCAAGAAGTTTTGTAAATGAGGAAGCTGTCCTTTTGTTCCGTTCGTGAAAAGCGGATTGGCATCCTACCCAGACCAAAAATCCATTTCCATTCCGCAAATGTTTCTTGGACTTCTCCCCCCGGATCCAATCTTCACGAAAGGATTGTCCCATGGCCCATGGATCGTCAAACGTCTCCAAGGTCCTGAAGACCGATTTGATTTCAGCAGGGAAGTGAGCAACCTCCATGACTCGGTGCCGTCTTACTTCTATAACCTTATCTATGATCTCCAAGGAAACGGGGCATTGCTCTTCGCAATACCGACAGGTAAGGCACTCCCAAACCCTTTCCAGTGATTCCGTCTCTTTCAATAAATTCAAATTGTTTTTTGAACCATAGAGACCTCTTCTCAACTCCTGAAGGATCTTCAATGGAGAGAACCTTTCATTTGTCATCGTTACCGGACAGGTTTCTTCGCACCGCTGACATTGAGTACAGGCATCCAGACCGACCAACTGGTGGCGGGAAAGATGGGTCAACCGATCACCCTTGATTTGGAGCGGCTCTAAAAAGACCGGAGTGAGGGCACCTTTCGACTCTGGAACTCTTGAAAGCGTTAGAAAGGAAGTTGAAAGCATGTGAAATAATTTTGTGTAGGGAATCATGGCGATGAGGACAAGAGCCAAAAAGAGATGCCCCCACCAAAAGATCCTATGAAGACCTTTAAGCATTTCAGGATGAGAAACTCCCTGGAACAGGCCTGGTATTTGTGAAACAAGGGGGTACGACCGTTCAGCAGCCACCTCTGCCACCCCAATTCGTATCCATTCCATTGCGAAACCTGTCACTAATATAAAGAAAAGCAGCCAGAGGGCAAGGCTGTCTGACCAGTGTTTTGTTCTCAGGTCTTTCTTTAAAAAGTATCTCCGAATCAAGGCCATCCCCGTACCGACGAGAGCCAAAAGGCCAAAAAGATCGAGGGCGAAAGAATAGATCATGTAGAAATTGCCATGAAGAAAAGAAAGACCAAAAATAGGGCCCAAGAGGTCATTCTGAATGGCCAGGAGGAGTGTACCTAAAAAGAGAACAAGGCACCCCCAAAAAATGAAGAGATGCATCACCCCGTTATAAGGTTTTCTAAAAATCCTTCTCTGTAAAAAAGCTTGAGAGAGAAAAAACCTTAGCCTGAGCAGAAATGGGTGATGGTCCTTCACCCTGTCCCCTTTTCTCCAAAAGTTTAAATGCTTGTGAATCCCATAGAAGAAGAACAGCAGAGCCATGAGTGTGAGGAGGTACATCCACCCTGCCCCACTGATATTCCAAAAAGCCTCCCGACCTTCCATCCTTACTCCTTTATGTATCGCAGGGTTTCATTTAGCCTTGGCAGGATCTCATGGAGATCACCGATCATTCCTATGTCCGCCACCTTGAAGATGGGTGCATTGGGATCTTTGTTGATCGCCACAATGAATTTCGAATCCTTGATTCCCATCGTGAATTCAAAGGCACCCGAAATCCCTATGGCAAAGAGCAGCCTGGGCGTCACTTTCTTTCCGGTTAATCCGATTTGACGATCATAAGGAACCCATCCAAAATCAACGGCAACGCGAGACCCCGCTACAGTCGCCCCTAATAAATCTGCCAATTCCTCAAGATATCCGAACCCTTTTTCGTCCCTGAGACCCTTTCCCCCTGCCACCACCAGCTCTGCTTCTTCCAGGTAGGCACTCTTCGGATCAGCCTTGATAAACCCAACTATCTTTGTGCAGATCTTCTCCAACGAAGTTTCATGGTGGATCTGCTCAATCTCTATGGGTTGAGTAGGGGCTATCTCTTCAATTTCAAAGACCCCTGGTTGTAGCGTGAAAAACGGCAAGCGTGCCGAGGCAGGCACGATCATCAAATTGAGTTTCCCCTCATGGACAGGCTTCAACGCGACCCAACCCTCTCCCTGTTTTTTCAGATCAATACAATCGGTCACCAGAGTCCCCTGTTGACGAATGGCAAGCCTTGGAGCCAAAGCATTTCCGAAGGAGGTCGAACCGAAAAGCACTGCAGAAGGACATTTTTCAAGGATGATCCTCGAAAGAAGATCAATAAGAGCCTCAGGGTTAAATCGTTCCCACTCTTCCCCTTCAACCAGATAAACCTTCTCAACCCCATATTGACCCAAGCGGTCAGCTAATCCTCTTATCTCCTTTCCCACAAGAATTGCAACCAGCCCTGAAGAGGATCTTTTCATCCTCCTCCCCTGGCTGCATAACTCTTTTGAAATATCGAGAAGCTCGCCGTCTTTATGCTCAATAACGATCCATAAGTCCCTTCCTTCCATCTTATTAAATGAGCCCTCCTATCCGGCTTCCTTCAAATATCGCATCATTTACCTTGCGAGGCGAGACACAATCGCCGATGGAATAAAGCTCTTTGACCTTACCTTTTAGTCCGTTATATATTTGATTGTTGCTTCTATTTCCTGCCGCAATAACGATCGTATCCATCCTGTCGATCTCTTCCTCATGTTTGGTGTAAACGTTATAGACGATGACTTTTCGGTCCCTAATCTCCTTTACCCCTGTAAACGGACGTAGAGTCACCCCTTTCTCGAAGAGTCTCTGATAGAGCATTCGGAAGGTATTCGTCTCGATATCCCCTCCGATTACAGAAAGTTCACTCAACACCTGTACCTTCTTGCCCTGATCAACTAAAAACTCTGCCAGACTCACAGGTGCCTGATGTCCCTCCCTGCCCGCAATAATGAGGACATTTGTCCCCACCTCCTTCTCCTTCTTCAGAACTTGCCAGGAGTCAAGAACCCTTTCTCCTTCTATCCCTGGAATAGGCGGCCTCCAAGGAGTCGATCCAGTTGCTAAAACGACTGCATCGGGTTTCTCCTCTATCACGATTTCAGGAGTTACCTCCTTTCCAAGCCTCACCTCTACCCCCAGCTTATCATTCTGCTTTATAAGAAATCGGATTAGCCCTCCGAACTCAGCTCGCATTGGATCACGGGTAAATAGCTCCACCTGACCCCCTAACTCCTTGTTTCGTTCAAAGAGGATCACTTGATGGCCTCTGGATGCAGCAATCCTGCTGGCCTCAAGTCCAGCAGGCCCTCCCCCGATGACAAAAACCTTTTTCTTTTTCTCTGGAACACTTAGTATTTCTTTTTCCCTCTCATATCCCACAATGGGATTGACCGTGCATCCTAAAAATAGGGTGGTTGCTGTGCCGACACCGGAGCACATCTGCCGGCAGCCGATGCATGGCCGGATATCCTCTAATCTTCCTTCTAGAGCCTTTTTAGGAAGTTCGGGATCAGCGATCAGTGCTCTACACATCCCGACTAAGTCTGCCTGATGGGATTCAAGAATCTTTTCTGCTAAAAGAGGGTCAGTGATTCTCCCTACACAGCCCACAGGAAGATTCACCTCTTCCTTGATCCCTGCCGAGAGATAGACAAAGGCACCTGGAGGCACATACCAGGGTGGGACAATAAAATGTGGAACAGCATAATTCCCGGCACTCACATTGAGATAATTCACCTGCCCCGTTCCCTCGAGCAGGCGTGCCACCTCCTTCATCTCTTCAAGAGTGAGTCCTTCTTTAATGAATTCATCACCACTCATTCTCACACCACAGGTGAAGTTATCCCCCACATTCTTCCGGACGGATTGAAGGATTTCAAAAATGATTCTGAGCCTGTTTTCGAGGCTTCCTCCGTATTCATCCTCTCTCTTGTTCATCGCCGGGGATAAGAATTCATTCAACAGGTAGCCGTGTCCGATCATCACCTCCACTCCGTCAAATCCCCCCTCCCTTAATCTCCCCGCTGCCTTCCCAAAATGTTCAACAATCTCCTTGATCTCTTCGATCTCCATCTCTTTGGGAACTTCCCGTTTTAGAGGACACGGGAGGGCAGAGGGAGCAAGGATTGACTGTTGGGTAACGGTAGAACTCATCTGACGACCATGGTGACTGATTTGACCAAAGATCTTTGCCCCATGCTTCTGAACGGCCTTGGCTAAATCTTTAAATCCAGGAATGACCCGGTCATCCCAGTTATGGATCATGCCCAACCTGGGTATGGACGATGGGTGAACGGGTTGGGCCTCCGTAATGATGAGACCGACTCCGCCTTTGGCCCTGGCCTCATGATAATCGCAGAATCGGTCTCCCACGACTCCATCTTCTGCAAAACGCGTACTATGCGCTGTGCTCACGATCCGATTCTTCAATGTCACAGATCCAACTCTGATCGGTTCAAAGAGATAATGGAATTGTGTGCTCATCGAGGTTCCTCCTTCTTTTAGAAAAAATCTCTGGTTGGATAATACCAAGGGAATCGAGTTGCTTCCTCTTCATCCCTAATCTTTTTGCAGACCTCTTCGTAATCCCTCCCCATGAAAGGCAGAAGGATCCCCATTCCTTCATGGTCCCCAATAAACTGTCCGCCTAACCATTTTCCGTCAGATAGAACGAAGCAATGGTATTTTTCTTTTCCAACGACTTCGACCATCTCTATCTTTCCATGGTTGATCATGCTTGCAGGCTGCCCCATCGCTCCTACAAATGTCCCAAAGACATCTAAGTTGATCACATCGGGCACCCAGCGGATGGAGCGATGTTCCCCGATGCAGTTATACCCAGCCACCGTACCCTGCCTTTCGGCTTGAGGCCAGAGCAGGCTTAGTTTCGGTTTCAACGTGAATGGATCTTTTCCTTCCACAGAATCCCCGCAGGCATAGATATCCTTGATGTTTGTTTCCATTTCTTCATTCGTCAGGATACCGTCCAACTCACCGACCTCCACTCCCGCCTGCCGCGCCAGTTGGGTAGATGGCTTCATCCCGACCGTCAAAACAACCATATCCGCCTCGCGGCTCCCTGCTCTGCTGTTCACCACTCCATCCACATGGGACTTCCCCTCAATAGATAGAACCCATTCACCGGTCAGAACCTCAATTCCATGATTTTCAAGAATCGTTCTCACCAGGGAGGATCCCTTTTCATCAAGCTGGGTTGGCAATATCCAATCCAAGGCCTCAATCAGGCAAACCTCCCAGTTCCTCTTTCGAAGGGCAACCGCCAATTCAATACCAATGGGACCTGAGCCGACGACGATCGCCTTGATCCCTTGAGCCCTGAAAATACGATCAGCATCCCTCATGGACTTCAGCACCCTTACTCCCTTTTTCTGAACTCCCTCTATGGCCGGAACAATGGGACGGCTGCCCGTGGCCAGGATCAGTTTATCATAGGTGATTTCTTGGCCAGATAAAAAAACCAATTTTCTGAGGGGATCGATCTTTTCAACTTTATGACTTAATAAGAGGTTGATTCTCTCTTTTTCATAGTCACTGAAGCCTTTCAAAAAAACCTCTGATCGCTTCAACTCTTTTGAAATATACTTGGCCAGGATGCAGGGAGAATAGAAGGGATAGCGGTCCTCCGAAATCAGGGTAATCTTTACCTTCTTGGTTCTTGACCGGATTGCCGAGCAAGCAGCCTCTCCTGCCACACCATTTCCAATCACAACGACTTCCATCAAAACTTATCCTCCTTCGACAGGGGGCAGGATGCTCACCTCGTCGCCTTCTTGCAGTGGATATTTCTCATCCTTCACCATTCCATTGATGAGAATGACTTTAGGTAATTTCTGAGGAATGTTGAGAATGGACAAGAGATCAGCACAAGTCGTACCCTCCTTGATATCCATATCAAAGGAGTACCGGTTCCCATCTTTTCCTAATAATTTACAAAGAAATGAAAACAGCCTGACTTCAATCTTCATGAAATTGGTCGTTCTCCCTGTCTCTACCGGTAGCTCGTCACCCTTCCTCTTTTTTAAGGGAAAAGGTAAGGGAGAAATTACTCCATTTCCCTTTCTTTTTGTTTTTCATACAATCGTAAAACATTCATGCGCTGTTGCCATGGGCCCGGATGGATTGGAATATATAAATCCAGGAAGGATATCCGATCGGCTGCTTCCTCCTTGCTCATTCCTTTTTGAATGGCCTCTCTGACCCTCTCGACACATTTTTCGATGAAGGATCTGAATTCCTGAACATCTTTCTTTGAACTCACTTTTCCATGACCGGGGACAATGAAATCTGAGTCGATCTTCTCAATCTTTTGAAGTGACTCAATCCACTCGAGCGGGAGGCATTGTGAAAGACTCGGTTGAACCCCATGTGTAAAATTGTCCCCGGCGAAAAGAACCTTTTCCTGAGGGATGTAAACACACACATCGCCTTTTGTATGACCAGGCATATGAGTCAGTTCAAAGGTATGGTCGCCCACATCAACCCTCAGCCTCTCCGAAAAAGTTATCTCCGGGGTTCTGAGTTGATACTGTTTCAATAAAGGTAGACCTTCCGGGTCCAACTCCTTCACTCGAAGACGATAACTCTCTGCAGGGTCAAGCGTTACCACTTTTGGAGGCTCTCCAGGCACTTCAGAATCCAACTCCCGCGTTAGCGGTAAAGCATAGATCTCTCTGCATCCCTCATGGAAGATCACGCTTCCGGAGAAAAAGAAGTTCCCAGCGATGTGATCGAGATGGTGATGCGTACTGATAATAAAACGCACTTGCCCCCTTTTGGCGATCTCATCCCGCCATCGAACTGCATCGGTCGGGAGCATGGGAGAATCAATCATCACGATTCCCTCTGAGGTGGTCACAAAACCCGAATCGCATCCCCGGAATTTCGGAAAAACACCCAATTCCTCCTTAATATAAACATTAGGCGTAAGCTGTCGCATTCTTCCCTCCTCCTCAATGGAATAAGTTTAATGAATTATCTCAAAATTTTAAAATTTTTTGAGAACCCTTCTTATTTCTCGCACCTCATGACTGAAACCCTCTCCATATTCTCCCCTTAAGGCAAGCATCCTTCAGCCCGATCCCTTTCAGTGCATGAAGTCTCCTCCGTTCACGAGAAGAGTCTGACCTGTAATGAAGTCACTGTCAGGAGAGGCAAAGAAGGCAATGGCACCGACGATATCTTCCGGTTTCTCCACGCGTGAAATCGCTCGCATCGCAATAACACTCTCCCGTCTCTTTATCGTATCTTCATCTGGATTTTCTTCACTCAGGGTTCCCCCGGGGGCAACACAGTTCACTGTAATACCGTCTTTTCCAAGGGCCCGTGCAAGAGAGCGGGTGAATCCAACGACACCCGCTTTCGACGTGACGTAATGAATGCGCTCCGCACGTCCTATGAATGCCGTCCCAGACCCGATGTTAATGATCTTGCCGTATTTCTGCCTCCGCATTTGCGGGGTCACTGCCCGACTTGCCAGCCACACTCCTTTTAAGTTCACCCGCATCACCCGATCCCATTCGTCCGGATCGATCTCGTCGAAGGGGAGGCGGGAGATGGGCACAGTGATGACCATTGCTGCGTTGTTGACCAGGATATCGACTCGTCCAAACGCTTCGATCGCCTGTTTGACCATCCTCTGCATGCTCGCTTCATCGGCAACATCAGCGGGTACGGCCAGGGCATCGTATCCCTCTTCCATCAGATTTGTTGCTACCTTTGACGCAGCCGTTCCATCGAGTTCTGCGATCACAACCCTTGCCCCCTCTTTCGCAAGGCGCAATACACAGGCTTTCCCGATCCCGTGCCCCCCGCCGGTGATAATGGCCACCCGACCTACCAGTCGCCTCGGCATGTCATAGCTGAAAACATCTTCGGCTCCCATCTCTTTCTTCCGCTCCCTTGAATCGTTTTTTTTATGATATAACCTTATTCAATGGACTCCTATTTCTTTGACGATAGGCCGACTCTTTTAAAATATTCTTCAGGAATGAACTCGGGCTTCTTATAATAAAGGTGGATACATGGATCCGATGGATGATCACCGATAAGATTAATTCTGATCGGATACCCACGTAGTTCAATGGGCAGAATCTCCCACATCACACTGCAATGGGTACAGTAATAAGGTACCCCGCTTTTGCCCCATGTCCAGGGATAAGCCTTCTTTGCTATTCCCACATTTTTCGTTCTTCTCATTTGACCGCCACTTCCGCAGGGATCACACCTCACCACATACCTGTCCGGTTCTTCCGTGACCGTCGTATGTCCACCGTGACCTCTTTGGAATTCAATAGCCCTTTCAAGCGTCTCCTTCACCCCTGGTGTATCGGATAACCATCGCCGTATGACTGGTTCATATCTCTTTCTCAAGACCTTATAGATCTCCTCCTCACCAAAAGTAGCAAGGTGAGTGAAAACATCCTCAACAAATGAACACATACTATCGTGCATCATTTTGGCCTCACTATAACCATAATCAAGGTAGGTGAGTGCCTCATCAACCTTTCCCGCACGAATGGCATCGCTGACCAATGCCCAGGTAGAGGTTGCCAGATCTTCCGGATCGTCTTGACGAATTTTCCTGCCTAAGACTTTGGATTTTTCTAACTTTTTCATTAGGGTCCTCCTTCCATAAAATTTTGGCGATCATTTTTACCATCCTAAACTCCGCCCTCCGCAAACGGCATAATTCTGACCTGTTACATAACTGGCTTCATCAGATGCCAGAAAAACAACCACATTCGCGATCTCCTCGGGTTTCCCCAATCTCTTCAAGTAGGTGAAGCTTTCAAGCTTTTTTACGGTTCCTTGATCCAGCGTAAAGAAATGAGGAGTCCCAATGGGCCCTGGAGAAACACAATTAACATTGATCCCGTAAGGACCTAACTCCTTGGCCAATGCCTTCGTGAATCCAATGACCCCCGCTTTTGCCGCCGAATAATCAGCCATGGCCATGGAGGAACCGATCATCCCGGCAACAGAGCCAATATTGATAATCTTTCCACTTCGATTCTTCATCATATGTTCAATAACCGTATGACAGCATAGGAGTGTCCCTTTCAGGTTCAGATCGATCACAGAGTTCCATGCCTCCTCTGACACCTCATGGAAGTAACCTCGCTTTTCACCCCGGGCAGCTCCGCCTGCAACATTAGCTAATATATCTATCCTTTCAAACTCATCCAGTGCGGCTTTCACCATCTGCTTGACCTCTCTACTATTGGTCACATCCGCCTTCACGGCAATGGCTTTGCGACCCATCCCCTTGATTTCAGAGGCCACCTTGTTCAAGGCATCCGGATAGATATCATTCACTACCAGATTCGCCCCCTCCTTAGCTAAGCGAATTGCAGTGACTTGGCCAATCCCTCCACCAGCTCCCGTCACGATAGCAACTTTGTTTTCCAACCTCATTTGGTTTTCCTCCTTCTGATGCTATTTGGATTCAATAAGACCAAGAATAAATTCCCCCTCGCAGGCATTTCCCTTTTAACAATATCAAAAATTGAGACCCTTCATAAATTCCGTATCTATTTTTTACAGACTAATTTCTTATCAGGGATTCTTCAACTCTTTGATGGCTCTAAGGCGGCAAATTTGCCACTCCTACGTCCGGATACACACGCCCATGCTGTGTGGGTCCCATGCGCTACGATTTTGCCCGATCTCCCCATATCGCCTGCTGCATATAACCCTGGAATGACATTACCAAACACATCCAATACCTGATGCTTATTATTCACCATTAGAGTGCCCTCGGACCGGTACATCATGGGTTTTCCAGGACCTAGCCCAATAAATGGAGGCTTTCTGATTCCGGGTCCCAGATTTATTCTCCCGAAATCCGAATCTTTCCCTGCATCTGCGTAACGGTTGTATTGATGAACGGTTTCTAATAAGCCAGCACTGTTGATTCCAAGTTTTCTCGCCAATTCTTCAATCGTGCTTGCCTCCTTCACTGCACCCGGAAATTTTCTCCAGTCGTCGAGGTACCGGCAGGTACAGACCCACGGGCCTCTCCCCTTAGGAGCACCTTCCGGCACAACATCCGTCGCTACCGCCTTCGAGTCGAATACTACAAAGGCGACTTTATCAGGCTGTCCATATATGATCTTGCCTCCGATGGAAGCATCTTCATTTTGGAACCTTTGACCGTTCTTGTTCACGATGATGGCTCCGGCCTTAATCAGGTATTCAGAGATTCCGGTTCCCCTGGGTTGGTCAGGGAACATAAATAATTCCTTTGGATCTCCAACTTCATCCAGACAGATGGAGTCAGCTCCCACGGCCCACGCCATTGTAAAACCATCACCGGTATTTCCTGGGTTACCCGCTGTTTCTGCATTAACATTTTCAAGGAGGGGGGTAAATTTTCCTTTGATCTCCTTGGAGGCAGAATAATCGCCTGTAGAAAGGATCGCTCCCTTCTTAGCCTTCACCGTGATCATTTTACCATTCTTGGTCTCAGCCATCACTCCAGCGATCCGATTGTCTGCCCATTGATACAGTTTCAAAGCTCGAGTCTCTAAGAGTATCTCAACCCCTCTTTCTTTCACCCTTTCTTCGAGAACAGTACCAAGCGGCTGCGCATCCCCTTCCACAATGTGACCTCGGGGGACTGAGTCGGGTGGCCTGAAACAAATATATTCGAAAGGAACTCCCATCTCCTGAAGCCAATCGATATGAGCCCCTCCGCTGTCCGTCAGTATGTTTAATAGTTCAGGAGGCATCAATCTCGTTTCGCCGAGGCTGATAATGTCTTCACGCCACCGTTTCGGGGAATCAATGATGCCTGCCTTGGCTTGCATTTTACTCCCCGCACCTGCTACATTTCCCACACACCGGGTTGAATGTGAGGAAGTGACACTTGACATCTTTTCAAGGAGAATCACTTTCGCACCGGCATCTGCCGCCTCAATCGCTGCAGATAGTCCAGCCAGGCCTGCCCCCAATACAACCACATCCACTTCCTGACCCCATTTTTCCGGCAGCCTTCGTCCAACTTCTGAAGGCCTTGAAGGACCATTATGACCCACTCCATCTACCGATTTTCCGAAAACCGGCCCTTCATTTTTGACAAACTCCCCCGGGACCGCGTTCGACATTTACATCCTCCTTCATAAAAGTTTATCTCGATTTAAGCATTCTCCTTTTCTAAAAGGACACCAATAGCAGTCGCACTTTGAACCCAGATTTTCATTAAATTGCCACCTCATTGCGAACGTACCCAAAAATTGTAAGATATCCGATTCTCATTAACATCATAAACTGCGCCAAAGGTATTAAAGATTGAAGGAGGAGATATTGGGGATTCAATTTTGTTAAGATTCGCCTTCAGAGACAATTTTCTCAATTTTCTCCCTTTTCCTTTTTAACCCTGGAATTAAGGATGAAACGAGCATTAAGATCGCAATAAGAAGAATGATAGCTGAAATGGGATGTTCGAAAAAGATGAATGGACTTCCTCCTGACATAAGAAGTGATTTTCGAACCGATTCTTCCATCATCGGGCCTAAAACAAGGGCAAGCACGAGGGGAGGGGCATCATACTTATATTTTCTCATCAGATAGCCAACGATTCCGAAGATAATCATGATAAACATGTCGGATACATTGTTTTTCATGGTGTAGGCCCCAATCAAGCAGAAGAGCATAATTAAAGGGAAAAGGATACCATAGGGAACCCGTAAGACCTGCACCCAGATTCCAATCAGTGGGAGATTTAAGATCAAGAGCATCGCATTTCCAATATACATACTGGTTATTACGCCCCAAAACAAATCTGGGTATTGATCAATTAATGTTGGACCAGGTTGAATTCCATGAATCATCAATGCCCCCATCATCACGGCCATGACTGCATTGGCTGGTATCCCAAGGGTCAAAAGAGGAACAAAGGCCCCGCCCGTTGCTGAATTGTTAGCAGCTTCCGGACCTGCTACCCCGGCAATCATGCCCGTGCCAAATTTCTCGGGGGTTTTAGAACATTTCTTCTCAAGTGCATAGGAGGCAAAAGAGGCGATCAGGGCCCCTCCCCCTGGAAGGACTCCCAGGAAAAACCCGAGGATCGTCCCTCTTATTAATGCCCACTTGGACTCGGCCCAGTCTTGAATCGAAGGGAGTAAGTTTTTAACTTTTGTTGTATAAACTTCTCGGGTAATTTTCACCTCCAAATTTTCTAATACCTCACCAATTCCAAAAATTCCCATCACGACTGGGACAAGACCCACTCCATCCATGAGTGTAATCGTGCCAAAGGTAAATCGGGTTGATCCGGTCAGGGTATCCACTCCAATGGTCCCCAGAAAAAGACCAACACCTGCCATCAACAGTGCCTTAATCATGGGGCCGGAAGAAAGATAGGCAAGTAAGGTCAGGCCCAGAACCATGAGGGAGAAATATTCAGGGGGTCCAAATTTAAGTGCTACCTCAGCAAGAGGTGGCGCGATTAACATGAGAACAATGATGCTGAATGTCCCTGCGATAAAACTTCCAAAGGCACACATTCCCAACGCCGGCCCGGCCCGGCCCTGTCGGGCCATCTGGTACCCATCGATACAGGTCACGACAGAGGCAGCCTCTCCTGGGATGTTTACTAAAATGGAAGTGGTTGATCCCCCATACATCGCCCCATAGTAGATCCCTGCCAACATAATAACACCCGTAACGGGGCTCAGGTGAAAAGTGATGGGCAAGAGGAGGGAAATAGAAGCGGTTGGTCCAAGCCCGGGTAAAACCCCGACCAATGTCCCTGTAACAACCCCGAGAAAACAAAATAGAAGGTTTAAAGGCTCCAGGGCGACACCAAATCCCATCAAAATCTGGTTAAGTAGATTCATCTCTTACCTCAAAATCCAAAAATCCCCCTTGGGAGCTGTGCTTTAAGCCATGTTTCGAACAGAAGATAAGATAAAATTGAACTGAGTCCCCCACATAAGAAGCTTTTTCTCCAGCTCTGAGAACCCATGTAATGTGTGAGAAATAGAATTAGAATGAATGAATTGATGATAAAACCCAACCGTACTAACAACAAAGCATAAGCGATCAGCATCAGGATTGAAAAGATGAGTTTCCGAAATTTAACCCTAGCCCATATCTTTTCGGCCTTACCTGATTTATCGAGAAGTGCCTGAATAAAAATCGTGGTGGCAAAGGCACATATAATAAACCCTGTGAGAAAAGGCATAAAACCCGTTCTGGGTTTACTTAGGGTTCCAATGCCAAACTGAGGGGCATAAAAAACAATGAATAGGCCAACACAAAAAAATATTATACTACTCAATAAATCGTGCCTTCTCATTGCATCTCCTCGCTTTAGGGGGGAGGTAAAGTACTATAAAACCTCCCCCCTAATAATTCATTTCTTCTCGATTTTTTTAAGAATTTCACCGCTCTTCTCGTAAAGTTCGTTAATATGTTTTTGTAAATCAGGGCCATTCCGGTACTCGTAGGGCATGCTCATTTTTTTCAAAAGCTCCCTGTATCCGGGTTCCTGCATTGCTTCGTAGTAGGCATCATGAAGGATTTTCACCCTATCCTGGGGGATACCCTTTGGACCGACAATGGAGTGAATAGCAAAACTCAAAATATTATAACCCAGTTCGTTATAAGTGGGAGTATCGGGAAATTCTTCCATTCGCTTGGGCGTCGCTAAAGCTAGGAGTCGAACCCGACCCGCCTCAAGAAAGGTTTTAAATTCAGTGGACACTTCGGAACAGGTCACATGTCCACCCATCACCGCTGTCACCGCTGGAACTCCCCCTTTTTGGGGGACATGGGTCCATTGGACTTTTGCCAAGTCTCCTAACCAAATCATACCCAAATGTTGAGGAGTGCCTGCCCCAGGGCTACCGTAGGTAACCTTTCCAGGATTGGCTCGGGCATATTCGACCAAGTCATTGAATGTTTTAAAAGGTGAATCAGCCTTAACGATTAATCCATGCACATAGGAGACGTGCTGAATGATTGTGGTAAAGTCTTTGGTTACATCAAAAGGAAGCTTACTCAGATGGCTACCGATAATTGGACCCCCTGACAAAAAACCAATCGTATAACCATCAGGCTTTGCATTTTTAAGTTCGCCAAGTGCAACCGATCCTCCCCCTCCCAGCTTAATGACAATGACCACGGGCTGTCCTAATTTTTTTGATACCGGTTCGGACAGATATCGATGTGGGATATCACCAGTTCCTCCGACAGGATATCCATGGAAATAGGTAATGGGTTTTGAGGGAAATTTTTCTTGCGCGTTACATGGAATAGCAATTACCCATACGGAAAAAAAACTTAATAGTAAAAACCCAATCATCAAAATTTTTTTCATGTCCTTCCCTCCTTATAGATTAAAATATGAATGTTGAAATGTTCACTCGCTTTTGCCTTTGCCACCTATCGATCCCCTCCTTTCATTTTTTGATTTCTTCTCTCTCCCCCCTTCAACCTTAAAAATTTTTATAATTTCACCCTGATCCGGCTTCGGCGGCCATTCTTATTCATTTTCTACCAGCCTAAGCTCCGTCCTCCACAAACTGCATAATTCTGACCAGTGATGTAACTGGCTTCGTCAGAGACTAGAAAAAATACCAGATGGGCTACCTCTTCGGGTTTTCCCAATCTCTTCAGCCACGTATTGCTCTCAAGCCTTTTTCTTGCTTCTTCCTCCATCGTAAAAAAGTGCGGGGTTGCAATCGGCCCTGGAGAAACACAATTAACATGTATCCCTGAGGGACCCAACTCTTTGGCTAATGCCTTCGTAAAGCCAATGATGCCAGCCTTTGCTGCAGCGTAATCAGCCTGTAGGTTCGAGGAACCTATCATCCCAGCAACAGAACCGATGTTTATGATCTTGCCCCGCTTTCTCTCCAACATATGTTCAATGACTGCATGGCAACAGATAAGCGTTCCCTTAAGATTTATATCGATCACGGTATTCCAAGCCTCCTCCGATACCTTATGGAAGTAACCTCGGTCTTTTCCGCGAGCCGCTCCGCCTGCCACGTTGACTAATATATCAATTGCTTTAAACTCATCTAACGTGATCTTTACCATCTGCTCGATCTCTTTACTATTCGTTACATCTGCCTTCACGGCGATGGCTTTGCATTTCATAGCCTTTATTTCATCCGTAAATCTATTTAAGGGTTCCAACAAAATATCAGTCAAAGCTAAAATGGCCCCTTCTTCAGCCAGCCTAATAGCAATCGCTTGTCCAATTCCACTTGTAGCTCCTGTCACGATTGCAACTTTTTTCTCCAACCTCATTTGATTCTCCTCCCTTCAGAGCTATATGAAGTCTTTGATCCACCAGAGTTTCATTTTGGACTTTAAAACTGCATAACAAACTTACCGCCATCAATAGGGATCGGCCCACCATTGATATAGTTCGCCGCCTCCGAGGCGAGGAATACGACTAGATCACCGATGTCAGACGGTTTGCCAAACCTCTGCAACGGGATCGGCTTCAGCATCCATTCGCCATGCTCACCCTGATGAAAAGACTTTGTAATTTCCGTCTCGATCACTCCGGGACGAATGTAAATAACACTGATCCCGTATTGTCCGAGCTCCCCGGCCATTGTCTTGGACAATCCCTCAATGCCTGCTTTGCTTGCGCTGTAAGCGGCAAAACCGGCCGCGGGTAAATTCGCAGCAAAAGAGGACATGTTGATGATCTTCCCCTTTCTCTTCTTGATCATTACTTTTGCAACGGCTTTTGAGCAGATAAATGTCCCCGTAAGATTAACATTTAATATTTGAACCCACTCCGATAGATTCGTTTCCATAAATAACGTTCTGCGAAAACTATTCGAGGCGACGGCATTGTTAACAAGAAGATCAATATGCCCAAACTCCTTTTCTACCTCCCCGACCATACGTTCCATATCTTCTGGTTTGGTGATATCCTCATCAAAGGCCATTGCCCGGCTACCCAGTGCAATGGCCTTCTCCTTTACTTGATGGGCAGCCATCCCATTGACATCATCAATAATAACATTGACCTTCTCTCTTGCGAGGGCTAAGGCAATTGCTTCCCCAATTCCTCTACCCGCCCCCGTGATGATGGCCACCTTGCCCTGAAGTCCTAATTCCATGGATATTCCTCCTTAAATGGTTTTATTCATCCATGACATGAGGAGGACAGATTATGTGGTCGTCAGGCAGGGCATAAAGATTTTCAGAACCCTTCTCTATCACCAGATAAATATTTTCCAATCGACAGCCGCCCCTCCATCCTTTTCTTCAGATTGATCTTCCTAATTGATATCCCTCATAAATGGCATTATTTATCTTACGAGGTGCCAAGCAATCCCCTACTCTGTGGAGTTCTTTCACCTTTCCTTTCAGGGCAACGTAGAGGTCTGTGACAGAGCGGTTTCCGCTTGCGATCACGACTGTGTCGACCGGGACTCTTCTTTCGGTTTTGGTATAGACATTATAAACCACCACTTCTCCTGGTAGGATCTCTTTCACCCCGGTGAGAGGAGATAAAATAACCCCCTTCTCTAACAGTCTCTGGTAGAGTAACTTGAAAGTATTAGTTTCAATGTCCGCACCAACCACGGAGAGGGTCGAGACAACCTCTACCTGTTTCCCTTGATCAGTTAAAAATTCAGCGATACTCACAGGGGGTTGATGTCCTTCGCCACCAGCAATGACCAGAACCCTTTGCCCGATTTCTCTCTGTTGCTTTAAGACCTCCCAAACGTTAACCACCGTATCCTTATTGGCCCCCGGGATTGACGGGATATCAGGCTCTGATCCGGTTGCTATCACCACCACATCCGGATTCAGCTCTCCGACCAACTCCGGGGTGACCGATATCCCCAGCCTGACTTCTACACCAAGCTTTTCAACTTGAAGTGTTTGAAATCGGATAATCCCTCCAAGCTCTTGTCGAATCGGGTCTTTCGTAAAAAGAGTCACTTGTCCACCGAGTTCTTTCTCCTTTTCACATAAGATGACCTTGTGCCCCCGTTTGGCTGCAATTCTTGCAACTTCTAAACCTCCCGGCCCTCCCCCAATGACAAGGATCTTTTTTTTCACCGATGCTGGCTCCAGGGAAGAAATCTCTCCTTCCAGTCCAACGGCTGGATTGATCGTGCAGCCAAGGTGAGGGGTGGTTGCCGTTGCCACTCCTGAACAGCCTTGGCGACATCCAATGCAATTTCGAATCTCGTCGACTCTCCCTTCCCTCGCTTTCAAAGGAAGCTCTGGGTCTGCGATCAAAGCCCGGCACATCCCCACTAAGTCAGCTTGATG
>Ga0209164_1001482_pt1 | contig 29977 bp, 20 predicted proteins | sample MTBNYHSulfiMetaG_FD_187458 | JGI IMG/M metagenome (GOLD analysis project Ga0209164, IMG submission 187458) | Enrichment culture microbial communities from rom New York Harbor, USA that are MTBE-degrading - MTBE-NYH (New York Harbor Sulfidogenic)... | ecosystem: Environmental > Aquatic > Marine >... | reverse complement strand
GCGACCATCTTCACATATGATGAGCAGAACCGCCAGACGCGCGCTTACACGCCGTATGAGGTTACGTTCGATCCGGCTGTAGACCTGACCGACCCGGATGTCTATCCCGCGTTTGACACGATTGATGACATTCCGGCTGGCCAGAAATACGCTGAATCTCACTATGACGACTTCGGCCGAACCCAGTGGCAGGCTGACTACAAAGGCCAGGTCACAGGCTTCTTCTACGATACCCACAGCAGCCTGCACTACAAGCGTTACTACGAGACCCTGAGTGCATATGAAGGCAATCCCGATACTGGTTGGAAGCTTCAGTACGAGTACTTCTACGATGGCCTTGGCCGCAACTGGAAGGTAGTCGAGACCGACGATGACCCGCTGACACTGGACCGCGTCGAGGAATATGCCTTCGATGCAGAAGGCAGGGTCACCACGGCAACGGCCCCTGAAGGGGTTGTCGGGTACTCCTACCACCCCATTACAGGCACGAAGGTTAGCACGACTGGCCCGAGCACCGAAACGCTCTACTCCTATGACTCTCTCGGCAGATTGGATACGGTCACAAGACCTGGCACGGGTACTGTCCAGTATGCCTACGATACGGCGGGCAACCGGGATTCGATCACGCTGCCCAATCAGGTTCATACCAGATACACCTACGATGAACTGAACCGGCTGATCGACATGCGTCATCTCAAGACCCCGACTGTTACCGATGTGCTCAGCAGCTTTGCCTATACGCCGAATGCCAGAGGCGCAAGAGTCGCGGTCACAGAATCCATTGGTGAGGGCCACGACGTTATATACGACTATGATAATGCCCATCGCCTGACATATGAAGAGAACCTGAATCCCGATGACAGGGGCTACAAGGCTCGGTATTTCTATGACCTTGTTGGCAACCGTCTGCAACGTCAGGTCAAGGTGGATAATGCCGATAATGGCGACGTTGAGACGCTGACCACCGAGTACACATACTACGATGGCACAGACAAGCTGCACTATGAACAGCATCGCGACGATATGCCCTTCATGGCCTTCGCATGGGGTGGCGGAGGCCATGTCTATGCATGCAACAGTGCCGGAGGCATAAGCTATCAGATCCCCAGCCAGCCCGGCCGTATGGGCCAGGCTTCGGCCTTCTTCATCGGCCTGCCGTCAGTGTGGAACAAGTACGTGTTTGTGGCTGTCCTGGCAGGCCTTGTAGCCATCATACTCTGGCCGATTGGCTGTGCCGTATGGTATCGCCTGCGGTCCGGCGGCTGGCGGATCCGCCGCGATACCCGCATCGCCATGCGGAGCGGCCTTTGCATCCTGCTGGCCTATATCTTCCTTGTCGGCCCGGAATGGTTCCATGGTCTGGCACAGGCGTCAATCGAATATTCCAGCCTGTCCACCCTTGCATGGGCCCGGGCGGGCGATACAATAGAGTACGGCTACGATGCCAACGGCTCTTTGATAAGTAAAGTAACACGGAATGGCAGTGGCGATGTAAGCGAGAGCAGGGCGTACGAGTATGACCTGCGGGGTCGGCTGGCGAGAGAGGTGGATACTGGCCTTACGCCTGACGATCCGGCCGACGACACACCTATAGCGGAGTTTGCCTACGATTCCAGCGGCATCCGCGTCAAGAAGATAGACCGACTCGCCTCGACAGCCACATATTACCTCATCGACGAGCAGAACCACACCGGCTACTCACAGGTGCTCGAAGAGCGGACGTATGTCATCGCGGGAGGCACCGAAACGCTCGATGCAGCCGTGTATTACACCATCGGCGACGATGTCATCAGCCAGACGAAGGTAACATACCCCGGCGGCGTCGCAACGTTTGCCGATACGCAATACTTGCTCTATGACGGCCATGGTTCGACAAGGCAATTGCTGAATCACACCCCTGATGGCAGCGGTGAGGCTGTCGTGGCAGAGTCATATGATTATGACTCGTATGGTGTGATGCTCGGCCCCGGGGCGAACCCAGCCAACACAGCCGGAACGAGCCTCCTCTACCCCGGTGAGCAGTATGACAGCAGCCTGTCGCAGTATTACCTAAGGGCCCGCTACTACGACCAGTCGAACGGCCGCTTCACGAGCGTTGATCCCTACTCCGGCAACACCTCCGACCCGCAGTCCCTCCACAAATACACCTACTGCCACAACGACCCGGTGATGGGGCTAGATCCGACCGGAAGGTCGATTGCCACCGTAGGGGCCATGCTCATTGATCTGCTGAACACGATGGTAATCCGTCTCATTGTCACTGCGATGACGACACCAGCCATAATGACCGCCTTGACGTACGCGATGGGGGCGATGGCTATATTCAACATCTGTGTGATGGTCGCAGACCCCGAGGCGGTCGATGTCTTCATTGCCAGCTGCGGTGGCGACCTTACAATGGTTTCGGGCGTCTTGGCCATGGACATAATGGCCATCCGCAACATGGGGTGCGCTATTCGAGGGATGATGCAGGCTGCCCCAGAAGCCGCAGCTGAAGCGCAGAATGTCATTAGGCTCAAATGGAATGGTACTGGTTCTTTACGGGACTTCTGGCGGAAGGCACGGCGTCTTCAGTCAAGTGCTGAACAAGGAGGATTGATCTACGTTGGCGCTACCGATGAACTTCGTCCTGCCGCAAGCAAAGCACAAGCTGCATACAGAGAAGCGGTTAGGCGTCGGTTGATCTCATTGTATCAATCGCGCGGCCTAACGGAACAGCGAGCTGTAGATCAGGCTGAACGAATGATGCAGACCGTGCATGCTGATCACGCAATGGACTTGCAGGTGTCCGGTGCTTTGGAGAACCCAAACTCCTTCGACAATCTCTGGATGCTGGATTCCTCTACGAACTCAAGCATAGGTAAACAGCTTGAGCTAGAGTGTAAGCGCCTCGGCTTGTGCCCTGGCGATACGATTACCGGTGTTATAATTGACGCCCCACCCTCTCAATAGAGTCAATGGTGCTGTAGGAGACCGAGAGTATTCGGACAAAGAAGAGCCATGAAAATGACGTGCGTACTGGTACCCACAGACATCTCGTTTGGTATCGTGGATCTTCCCGCTAATCTGCCGGATAGCTACAGGGAATTCCTCGAATCGTGTAATGGTGGATATACCGCAGGGTCCTACTTCCACTTCTTCGGCCTCGCGGGTCCCTGTCAGCACAATGTCATCCTGTGGAATAGGAGCGAATGGAGGACTTGGTACTCCCTCGATGCCTCCTGGTTTATATTCGCCGAGGATATCCTAGGTTCGCAGTACTATCTGAAAACGAAGGGGAGAATAGGATCGGTGTACATGCTTGACTGCAATAGCGGCAAGACCTATTTCATGGCTGATTCCTATGACTACTTCGTCAAGGATATCGTTGAGGATCCCGATGAAGTAGTCATTGGGGAAACCAAAGGAATCGTTAGAAGGTTCTTTGACTCAACGGGATGCAGATGGGAGCCATTTGTGCACCTGAGCTACAGGATCCCCAGTCTGTTGGGTGGATCTGAGACGGATGTCAATAACATGGAGTTGTGTGACTCCATCACAAATCTGACGATCTTAGGTCAACTCGTCAACCAGACAAGGAAGCTGAAACCCGGTACCATTATCAAACATGTCGAGATTGACCGCGAAAAACGTGAGATAAGACTGATATTCTAGTTTTCTGGTGGCAGGGCATATGCTTGAAGATGGCGTGTTCCATGCTGCTTGCCGGTCAGATCAAGGAATCTCTTGGATAGGGGAGCAGCCTTTATGCCAATCTCTGCGCGGGCACATGGGGCGCCGACAATACCACCATCCTCTACCAGTACGACGACAATGGCCGGAGTGACTCACCCCCTGTCACGAGCGGTGGCGGACGGGTGGTCGCAATGCGACAAACCAGACCCTGACGTCGTCATTCATGAACGGTTTGTAATTGTCCAGCAGGGGCATCTGTTATTGACTAAGTACTTGATAGCTAAGGGGTTATAGCTGACAGCTGGGCTTCGCCTCGGCCATTTCGGCCACTATTCCTGCTTCACTGCGACATTTCTCCAGCCGTTTGCGCAGGCTTACTCCAGCCTCTTATCAATCACGCGGCCCTTGCCCTCGGCGATTTGCCGCAGCGACCTTCGCTCCACAAACGTCACCCGCGCATCAATATCCAGGGCACTCTTGATCCGTTTGGCCAGCTGCGAACGCAGATTCTCAAGCGCCTTAACCTCATCGAGATTCGGGACCTGCCCCGATATCTCGGTCTTTATCTCGACTGTATCAACGCCATTCGCCCGGTCGAGCACGATCTGATACTGCGGATTCGCTCCGGCAACCTCAGAAAGTATCTGCTCTATCTGCGACGGGAAGAACCCGACGCCCTGGAAAAGTATCATATCATCGGTGCGCCCCGTCACCTTCGACATACGTGCAAGCGTCCTGCCGCAATCGCATGGCGCGGTAGTCACCGACGCGATATCGCCTGTCCTGTAACGGATGAGCGGGAAGCCTTCCTTCGTTATGGTTGTGAAAACAAGCTCTCCCTCCTGGCCCTCGCCGACCGGCTCGAGAGTCCTGGGATCGATGACCTCGACGATGAAATGGTCCTCATTGATATGCAGGCCATTCCTGAGATGACACTCGCCAGCCACGCCCGGCCCCAGGATTTTCGTCAGACCATATGTGTCAACGGAAAGGAACCGCAGTCGCTCTTCGAGATGCCGGCGGAACGGGTCATCGCACCGCTCACCGTCAAGAAGCCCGAGCTTGAGCTGCAGCTCTTCAGGGTGCACGTGCAGCTCTTCCATGGCGCTGGCAATGCTCAGAGCATGGCTCGGAGTGGAGATAAGGACTGTTGTCTTGAAATCCTTCATGACCATTATCTGCTTTTCTATACTTGTCGTCAGAGCAGCCGGGATAACGGACGCCCCGATCTGCTCCGCGCCCTGATGGAAGCCGAATGCCCCGGGGAAGATCGTGTAATCAAGGGCTATCTGGACAACGTCATGCTCTGTGATCCCGGCGCTCGTGAGCAGGCGCGCGACGCAATCGGTCCAGTTTCTCAGGTCATTTGGCGTGTACCCCATGACGATAGGCTTGCCCATCGTGCTGGCGGCTGCGTGAATGCGCACGATATCTCTCAAAGGGACAGCGAACATGTCATACGGATAGCTCTTGCGCAGGTCGTCCAAGGTGGTGAACGGCAGGTCACGCAGAGCCCGCAGATCCCGGAGGGCCTCGAGATTGACACGATGCGAATCAAACGCAGTCTGGTAGAAGACGACATTCCGGTAGACCCGGTTCAATGTGGATTGCAGCTTCTCTATCTGCAGCTGCCTGAGGTCATCCCGACTAATCGTTTCATACTGTGGGTTGTGGAAACTGGTCTGGCTCATAGGTTTCTCACTCATCAATTCTTCGATATTCCTTCCCGAGATATGCTCGCTGAACCTCAGGGTTGTCGCAGAGCTCCTTTGCCGTTCCCTCGAGCACGATCTGCCCCGTCTCGAAGACATAGCCGCGATCAGCGACGGTCAGTGCCATGCGCGCATTTTGCTCCACGAGGAGTATGGTCAAGCCGTTGCGTTTCAGGCCGAGGATGGTCTTGTAGATATCTCTGACGGTGAGCGGCGCGACTCCAAGTGACGGCTCATCCATCATCAGCAGTCTGGGGCGGGACATGAGCGCTCGAGCGATCGCCAGCATCTGCTGCTGGCCGCCCGAGAGAGTCCCTGCAGTCTGGTTCTGCCGCTGCCTGAGTATGCCAAAGAGGCTGTAGACTTCCTCGAAGCTCGCAGCCAGCTCCGCTGTACTGCCGGTACGCTGGCTGAGATACGAACCCAGAACGAGGTTCTCTCTGACCGTCATGTTGTTGAATATCTGGCGTCCCTCAGGTACAAGTGAGCAGCCGGAAGCAACTATTCTCTCAGAGGCCATGCGGCTTATCTCCGTTTTGTCAAAAGTGATAGAGCCCGAGGTGGGCCTCAGAATGCCAGCGATCGCTTTCAGAAGGGTGGTTTTGCCCGCGCCGTTGGCGCCGATGATTGCGACGGCTTCCCCTTGCTGGACGTGGAGCGATATGCCCTTCAGAACATGCAGCGGGCCATATCCGGCCTCAAGATTCAGTATTCTGAGCATATTCATCTCCGAGATAAATCCGTATCACCTCTGGATCTCTCTGGATAGTCCGTGGCGGCCCTTCGGCTATTTTGCGGCCCTGGTCCAGAACTACGACCTCATCTGAGATGTTCATCACGAGGGACATATCGTGCTCAACGACCAGGCATGTGATGCCGGAATTCCGCACCCTGACGATCAGGCCTGCGAGCTCCTTTGTCTCGTAGATGTTCAGTCCTGCGGCAGGTTCGTCAAGCAGCAGCAGCGCCGGCTGGGTGGCCATCGCGCGCGCCAGCTCAACAAGGCGCTGGCGGCCGAAAGGCAGATTTGAGGCCGTCTGGTCAGCGAGGTCAAGGAGACCCAGATCTCTGAGTATAGCCATAGAGCTCTCCTTGCACTGGTGGTCTTCCCGCCACGTGCGAGGCAGATTCAGCATGCAGGCGATGAAGCCGGAGCGTGTCCTTAGATGCTTGCCTACCATCACGTTTTCGAGGACTGTCATATGAGGGAATAGCTTTGTCGTCTGGAACGTACGGGCTATGCCGATGCCGGCCACAGAGTGCGGCTTCCATGCGGTGATTTTCCTGCCTTTGAAGAAAACCTCGCCGCCGTGCGGAGTTATCGTGCCAGCGATGAGATTGAAAAGCGTTGTCTTGCCGGCGCCATTTGGACCGATGATGGCCTTTATCGAGCCCTGCGTTACCGTGACACTGACATCGTCAACAGCATGCAACCCGCCGAAATGGCGTCTGAGATTCATGGTCTCGAGGATGACTTCACCCATTTGACCCCCGCGGCAGGAACGAACGAAGCGTTGGAATTCGCAGAAGACCCCGCGGTGCAAACAGCATGATGCTTATCAGTATCAGGCCGAAGACGGCGTCGTCATACGATCCGAACACGCCGCGCAGCGAGAGGAAATTGAGGACTATACCCATCAGAAGGGCACCCCACAAGTTAGCCATTCCGCCCACGGCGACGATAGCCACGTAGCGGACGCTCTTCATCACAGTCACCTCGCCGGGTCCGATGCTTCCATTATAGTGGGTCAGCAGAATGCCTCCCAGGGCAGCAAGTAATGCGCTCAGTATGAAGGTGAAAAGCTTGTAGCGGTGAGTGTTGACGCCAAGTGAGTGTGCTGCCTCTTCATTCTGGTGGATTGAGCGAAGGGCTCTGCCGACATGCGAATTGACCAGATTGACCGACAGAATCATGGCTGCCATCACTACGGCACACGCTATATAGTAGTTCTGAATCCGGAAGGGGGCGCGTCCGTTGACCTGAAGGCCTGCAAGAAGATTGAATGGAGGCACATTCGAGATTCCGTCGGCCTGACCAAAAACCTGTGTGCCCAGGACTATCCGGTAGATGATCAACCCAAACCCGAGTGTTGCCATTGCCAGATAGTGTCCCTTAAGGCGGATGACCGACAGCCCGATGACTAGTGCAATCAAGGCAGTCAGGAGCATAGCAAGAATGAAAGCTACCCAGGGGGAAAACGACAGAATGTCGCGGCCATAGATGTCTGTTCGCTCAAACAGCAGACCGAGAGACTGACACGATGAAACGAACGGCGTATCACGGTGAGCGATCAGATTGGACGTCGTCAGAACGGCCGAGGTGTATCCGCCAATGGCGAAGAAGCCGGCGTGGCCAAGCGAGACCTGACCAGCGTATCCCATGAGCAGACACAGTCCCACAACAGCCAGTGCATAGTAGGCTGACATCGTGATCTGCGTCATGTAGTAGGTTGCGCCAGTCAACGAAAGCGCCACCTGCAGCACTACTGCCAATACAGCAACGGCCATGAAGGGTATGTACTTGCCATACCGCTTCATGCTGTACCTGCCGCTGCAATCTCACTTCGGCCGAACAGCCCGCTGGGCCTGAAGACGAGTATAAGAAGTAGAATCACTATTGAGACGGCCTCCTTATAGGCGGCGTCAAACTGGCTGACCATGAATGCCTCCATCAGACCCAGGAAGAGCCCGGCGACGACGGCTGCCATGCTGTTACCAATGCCTCCCAGTATGGCAACTGTGAAGCCCTTTATGGCAAGGGGAGCACCCATGTCGTATTGGGTCTGCGTGACCGGCGAGATGACACAGCCGGCCAGCGCCCCGATACCGGCACTCAGCATGAACGACAGTGTTACCATCCATCGGTCATTGATGCCGCAGAGCCTGGCTGCCATCCTGTTGTCGGCGCAGGCTCTCATGGCCCGTCCGGTCAGAGTGAGGCGGAAGAACAGGGTCAGCCCGGCGACAATGACGCCGCATATACCAAGGACCCAAAGAACTTGCGGTGAGATATGGGCTCCAAGTATGGTGACAGTAGATACCTCGTTGCCTGTGAAGTATGGCAGGGATCTGACCTTCTCGTCCCATATATGAAGCATCGCCTCTCTCATAATGATGGAGATGCCGATGGTGATCACGATTAGGCGCAGGACGGAGGCGTCTCGCACCTTGCGTATGAAGACGATCTCTATAAGCCCGCCGAGTAGCGTTGTCAGCAACACAGCCAGGATGATCGCCAGCGGCAACGGTAGGACTGCTGATAGACTAATAGCCGTCATCGCACCTACGATAAGAAACTCGCCCTGTGCGAAGTTAATGATCCCGGTTGTATTGTAGATTATGTTGAAACCAATGGCGACAATGGCATAGATACTGCCGACAGTGATCCCAGCAAAGCAATACTGTACGATCTGCGGAAGGTTCATTTGTTAGGGTTCATATCGCCGGGTTGGCTCCGGCGGCGTCTCATTCCTTGTAGAGGGCGAATTGCCCGTCATTGACCGTAAGCATCTCGAACGCGTCCATCGACAGGCCATTGTGATCCGTGGCCGAGAAGTTGAAGATTCCCGCCGTGCCGACCAGCCCCTTCAGATTCTCGATCGCATCGCGCACTTTGTCAGTGTCCGTGCTGCCGGCCTTCTTGATGGCTTCAGTGAGGATCAGCAGCGCGTCATACGCATGGCCGCCGAAAGTGCTTACATCCTCCTTGTACTTGCTCTCATAGTCACTCTTGTACTTCATCAACAGCGTCTTCTGAGGGTTGCTGTCAGGCAGAACATCTGCAACAAGCAGGCGGCCGCAGGGGAACAGCGTGCCATTGGCAGCCTCGCCACCCGCCTTCACATACTTGATGTTGCCAAAACCGTGGCTCTGAAAAAGGGGCACATCCAGGCCGATCTGTTTCATGTTCTTTGCCACCAGGCTCTGTGCCGGGACGATCGACCAGTTAATGACCGCCTGAACATCCTGTCCTTTGAGTTTTGTCAACACGTCCGTAAGGTCTGTGGCCTGTTTGTCGTATGTCTCAGAGATCGCTACAGTAATGCCGTATTCGGGCGCGAGCTTCTCCAGTTGAGCTTTGCCCGCCATACCGAATCCATCATTGCTTGCGACGACGCCCACCTTCGAGATGCCCTTTCCTTTCATCGTGATGAATATAAGTCTTGCGGCGTCACTATCCTTTTGCGGGGTCTTGAACACGTAGCTGGCAACAGGGTTGACAATGTCTTCAGCCGCAGCACAGGAAAGAAGAATCGTCTTGGCTTCCTGGCAGATATTCTTTATGGCCATCGTCTCGCCGCTCGTGGACGGACCGATGATCGCAAGAACCTTGTCTTCATCAATGAGCTGTTTGGCCATAGAGATGGCATTCTCGGGCTTAGCGCCGGAATCCTTCACGATGAGCTCTATCTTGTGGCCATCGACTCCGCCGGCTTTGTTGATTTTGTCGACGAACATCTCAGCCGTTTTGACCTCGGGAGCACCAAGGAACGATGCCGGCCCACTTATGGCCAGGATGGCGCCAACCTTGATTGGCGTGGCCGACTCTTCGGCGTATCCAAGCGAGCCGAAGACAAGCCCAACAGCGACGACAAAAGCGATAGCTGCTAGTAGTGTTCTCATAAATGATCTCCTTTCCGTTTTCCGGTTTTGAAAATCAAACCGCCAGCCGAGCTCACTCGGACTATGCGTTTTGCGGCCTGTCCGTCAAGGGACATACCGACCGCTACTCATTCTGTAATCAGAGATTCTGTAACGTATCCTCGGGCAGGATGGCTATCCCGCTTTTCTGAAGTGCCTCAACGGCCTTCGCAGCGTCATCGATCTTGAAGACGACAATGGCGTTCTCGCCATTCTTCTCTACGAATGCGTACATGTACTCGATATTGATATCTTCACGGTCCAGTACTTCCACTACACGGTGCAAACCCCCTGGCTTGTCATCCACCTCTACAGCAATGACCTCGGTCTCCTGGACAGTGAAATCATGTGCCCTGAGCACGCGCAGGCACTTGGCGCGATCGTCAACTATGAGCCTGAGGACGCCGAAATCGACCATGTCGGCGAGAGAGAGCGCCCGAATGTTGATTCCCTCCTGAGACAGGAGCTTGGTGACGCCTGCCAGCCTTCCCTTTTCATTCTCCACAAATATGGAGATTTGCTTGGTATACATTGTGGCACTCCTTAGCGAGTCATTCCGCAGGTACGCTAAGCGCACAAGACCGTAGCCGAGACTGAGCCCGGCTGCAATTCTGGCGGCTGCAGCGATGTCTGCACGCAGCGGCAATCCTGCAACTGGCGAGCCAGACACAGGGATTATAGCAATAAGACCAGCGGCGTCAATGGTTTGCATTGATTGGCGCTTGTCAGCACGCGGGCGTCCGAATTTGCGGTTTCGGCTTGGTAAATCCTTTCGAAGGGCCGGGGCTACCTGCTGTAGGATGCCCGAGCCAATGCTGCCAACCATCGCAGGGACACCATCGATTGGCTGCGGCTGCGGCCGCTCACTTATGACTTCTCCTCTACGCGGCTGTTAGTCCTTGTGTGCCAAGTACTTATGTTGCATATTCGAATCGGGAGACTGGCAGGGGGCCACGTAGCGGCACGTCAGTCCACCAGTTTCTTCTTTCGTCCAGCTGCCGTTAAGGCCCCGGGGGTGAGTGTTCAGACCGCTGTACCACCTTAGCTGATTCCGATGACCGAGCTGGGCCCTCAACTAGTATCACTACCACGGGCATTATCGGCTCAATACCAGGGTTGCAGCGAGATACGGCTGTAGCATTTACGGAGCCGTGCAATCCTGCCGATAAGCCAGTGTAGGCAGCCGGACGTGCTGCCCTAGGCAGTGGTATTGCGATGAAGAATGTAGTAGCGGTAATGCTGTTCCTGACGGTGTCGGCCGGCGCGCTGGGGGACACACTCTGGACAAACGCCGGCACCGGTTCGTGGAGCAATGCTGCCAACTGGGATAACGGTGTCCCAACAGGAAGCGTGAATGCCAGCATTCGAATACAGAACGGCGGCACCGCTGTCATAGATAGCGCGGCAGGAACGGTTGACTGGGATTATCTGAGAATAGGTACATCGACAGGGGTCGGCCATCTGCAGGTTGTGTCGGGTGGTAGTATTACCCTTGCCAGTTGCGCTGTCCGTCTCGGGGAGGATATCACAGGTGCTACCTTGACGATAACGGGCGGCTCTCTGGCCAACAATGACCGCATCAGAATAGGGTCAACGGGGGGAAGTGGCGACACAGCTTCCGGAACGCTCATCATCAGTGGGGGCTCACTTGTGCTGAGCACAAGTGCCGGCGACCTGGTTATGGGCTATGGCCCGGGTACGAGTTCGGCCGATCTAGAGATTCACGGCACGAGCCCAACTATCGAGGTCTACAGATTCATTATGACCTCAGGGGCAACCAATACTGTGACTTTTGCGTTGGGCGCCGCGGGTGTCAGCCCGATAGAGGTCACGGGGAGCAGCAACATGACGTTCAACGGCACAACACTTGTCGTGTCGTGTGATGAAGCCTTGAGTCTTTCGGAAGGCAGTAACATCACTCTTATCGACAACCAGGGCAGCGTCAGTATCACCGATACGTTCGGCGGGCTTGCCGAAGGGGCTACGGTGGAAGCTACGTATGGCGGTACGACATACTCGTGGGCCATCACATATGCTGGTGGGACCGGGAATGATATCGTTCTTGAGAACCTGGTTATCGAGGAAACGATTGGAGTAACACTGAGAGATGCGACCAATTCGACAGACTATGCAACGTGGGCTATCGGGATGGGGAAGACTTTTGACACAGCGTACATAATGAACACGAGTGATTGTGTGCTGGTGAAGAACACAGGCTCGGTGGCGATGGACGTGGGCCTGTCAGTCGCAGGAACAAATTGGACTTTTGGCAGTTCGACCGGTGAGGACCAGTGCGTTTTGATGGGCCTTTTCAACGGCGATACGGCGCCCGGTGCCGGGGACTTCAGCACCACATACGACGTCGTGTCAAATGCGATTGCATGGGCGACAAGTAGCGGTGGAAGCGGCCTTTTCGAAGGGGCCGATAGCGGCGTCAGTATTGCCGGCGGCAGCGGCAAGAAGCTCTACATGCTCCTGAAGACGCCTTCATCGGCGAGTTCGGCGGCTAACGCCAGCGAGATAGCCACAGTAACAGTAAGCTGCAGAGAAAACTGATATGATACCATCAGTACCTGCTGATGATTCCTGACGGGGATGGGAAAGGCGTTCCTGTCCGCGGCATTATCCTGCAATGTTTTAGGCCCATAATGTCATATGGCGGCAAGATTCGCTCAGACAACACGAACATCACTCCAAAATGACCTTGTATCAGGCGGACACACACATCGTGTCCCTGCAGGGACTGAGCCTCTTTTTTCAGGACGATAGCGAAACAGTAGCCTGCGGTAGTACTTACAGTGCACGGAATCCAGATCAACCGGAACGGCGCAGAGCCCATCAAGGCGTTATGGGACGTGACACGGTAATCCGCAGTGACCGGTGTGTCGATAAACAAATGTGTCGTACCTCGGGAGTGCCGTGTGGCCAGGCTGTGGCCACAGTTTGATTTAGGGAAGGAAGCCATATGAGAACGGATTTCGGACAGGTCATTGTGATAGCTCTTGCGCTGCAGATGCTCGTACTGTCGGCGGGTTGTACTGATGCGATGGCCCTTGGCATATCGCCTGGCGCTTTCTGTGCTCAAGGGGTGCCGGTGGGCGAGAAGACGGATACCGGCGTTGACATTACCATAACCAACGATGCGAATGAGGAGAGGATACTCACGCTGAAGCTCATGGATATGCCCCGCATGAAGTCACCCTCTCTGCGGGGTTACTCCAGCATGCCTGACCTCTCATGGTTCGTGCTTGACAAAACCGAGGTGACGGTGCCCGCACACGGGAAAGCAAAGAGCAGGATAACCATCGATATCCCGGATGATGAAAGATATTACAACCAGCACTGGGGGATTTCATGTCTGGTCGAATACAGCGGCCAGAAGGGACTCTTCCAGGAAGCTATCAAGGGTGTCTACATGGTCGAGACGAAGGCCAAGGCTGATGTGAAGGCCCGGCCTGCGGGCAATCTGGGTCTTGCACCCACGATCCTCGCCATCGATCCCGCAGACACAGCGGGTGCAGCAAATATGTTCACGATCTACAACAACACGGGGCAGACACGGGTCTACAGGTTCGCGCGCTCAGTACCTGAGACCTCGGGTGAAACTCTGAAACTGAACCCCTCACCGGGCTTCGCATGGGTAGCCGACGCGGATGTGATTGCTGTCAAACCCGACAGTGTCAGCGTCAAGGCGGGCGCAACCGCCAGAGTAAGGGTCTCGGTCGGCAAGGTTGACGCCACGAAAGACATCAGTGGCACCGAGGTTCTCGTGTTCGTTGAATCGGATAAGAAAGAGGCAGGATTCGTGCGGGTACAACTCGGAGAGCCTGTCAAAGAGGCCGTTTCTGGATCTGGCGATCCTGAGACCTCGAACAAAAGCAAGGCCGGCGAAGGAAAGAAGTAACAATTTTGTGGAACAACGCGCTGCGTAGGCGTGATGAGAATGGCTTGTATAACGCCAATTTGGAAAGGAAGGAAAGATGCTAAAGTTAAGGAGAAGTCTGGTTGCCCTGATGCTGCTGTGCGGCATTATGGTTGGGAGTGTACCGGCTGCCACGAGCGATACATTCCAGATCACAGTCACATGTGATTTTATTGGTATTGTGCTCAGGACGTATGACGACGGCGACGACTATGCCACATGGGCGATCGGCCAGTTGTCGGCTGGAGCCAGCGACACGATGACCGAGGCCGAAGGTATCATGGTGGACAACACCGCCAACATAACGACCGACCTCAGCGCGTGGGTCTCGACGCAGGCTGCCGCATGGGCCAACGGCGCTGCCGCAAACACCGATGTCTATAAGCTCGAAGTCAAGGCATTCGACGCTACCCAGGCGACGCCGGATCTGAGCAGCGACACTACTGCGATTACATCGACTTCCAGTGCCGGCGATGTCTTCAAGTCGAGCCTGTCTGCGACGACCGACCAGTGGGTGTATGGAAAGTTCACTCTGCCGACATCCACAAGCAGTGGCTCTCAGCAGACGATAACGGTCACGATACTGGGCAGCGCATCCTGAACGAGCGGTTCAGGAGAAGACTGGTAGACGAGCCTTCAGGAAGAGTCAGTGTTACGAGCTACAGACATTATGGCTATCTTACTGCAACGAGGCATGTTGTGCACGGTGTTGTGCCTGCTGCTTAGCGGCGCTGCAGCGCAGGCTAAAGGCCTCACTGTGCGGCCGTCAAAGTGCGCATGGCAAAGTGCCATGCCTGGTACGTGCCTTGAGACGCGCAACCTGACCATCACCAATGTATCCGGCTGCAAACGCGCCTATGTAATAACGGCCAGGAGCTGCGCATACGCTGGTGTCACGCTTGCAGATGGCTATGAAGAGCTGCCTGATATGACATGGGTGCAGCTTGACAGGCGCCATCTGCCCGTCGATGCCAACAGCCAGGCACAGGTCAAGGTCTGTGTCAACGTGCCGGCAGGTATCGAGTATGCCGGGCGCAAGTGGCAGTTCTACATTGAGGTGCGCGAAGACGTGCCGCGATACGGGTACCTGCAAGGCCAGCCGGATAGATTTGGTCTGGCGATCTTCCTGAGGGCCAGAGTAAGTACGGTCACTGCCGCGGGTTCAGCTGAAATGGGTGGCGTAGCTGCTCCGCTCAGCCTGCGATTGTACCGTGAAACGATCACGGAAAAGGGCCGTTTTGATGAGTCTGGCAGAGATCATTGGTTTGGCGTATGGAATATGATATGCCTTTACGATACACGTTTGTTTGATACCGCAGCATGCGCAGGGATGGGTGATATCAGCAACGCAGGTGTTCGATGCGACCGGGGGCGTATTTACGGATATGCGAACCCGACCGAGGAAGGCATAAGAGATTGATCGAGCGCTGAAGTAGCGATGCTTCGAGCGTGTGATAATAACAGCAGGGAGGCCCGCCAAATACAGGTAGCAAGCCTTTGTGCCCTGGCACGAAGAGCAGCCGGACTCCGCAATACGGTACCCGCCATATAAGTATAGACAGATGGTTCCGAAATGGGTACCAGCAGAGTCGCATATTCCGTTTGCGTTCTAGCGGCAGCCGCGCTGTTACTAGCGCTACTACAGCCGGCGTCTGCCTCACCCCAGGCTTCCTTCACCATCACCGTGACTGCGATCGAACCCTCTGTTTTTGTAGCCCCGGAAAATGGTGTCACTACCGGACTTCTTCCGACCATCTACGGCGATGCTCACCTTCCCAATACCGAGATAGTCATCACAGGCCTCAGCGGCGGCACAACAACCGTCGTGGCGACAGCCACATCAGACTCCAGCGGCATGTTCGTGGCAACAGTCGGCAGCTCAACACCTCTCGACACCGGCAGTAACACGCTTCTTTCGTACATCTTCGGTCAGCCCGGGAACCCCTACACCATAACGGTCGTGTCCGAGCCCACCACCGTTCAGGTTCCAACGATTGCGCCGCAGTTCCACGGCACGAGATTCTCCGTAACGAGGCCCCTGATCAGCGGAAGTGGTGACGCAGGGAGCACGTGCACACTCTACAGCAAGCACCCTGATGGCCAGATTTATGAGATGGGAAGTGCATCTGTTGATGGTGACGGGAGGTTCGCTATCACGCCGCAATCGGACTTCCCGTCAGGCACATGCGAGGTATTCGTCGTTGTGAGCGGCTCGGCCAGCAGTATCGCCGAGATTGAATTCGTCGACCCCTACGGCGTGGTACATGATTCCCAGACCAATGCCCCTGTAGAAGGTGCGGAAGTGCGCCTCCAGAGAAGCCTCGACGGAGGAGCAAGCTGGAACAATGCAGTGCCCGGAGTTGACATTCAGGCATCAGACGCCAATCCGCAGACAACTGATGTCACTGGTATGTTCAGCTTCCTGGCGGTGCCGGGCGATTATCGGTTTGTAGTCGCCAAGAACGGCTACACATTCCCTTCCGCCATAGTCCCGATGGGTCAGCCGGCCGTTGGCTCACATGGCGAGCTCTTCACAGTCACCAACGAGGTGCTCCACATCAGTCTGCCCGTCGACTTCCACGGCGAAGGCCTGTTGAAGATATCCAAGTCTGCCAACAAGCGTGAAGCCTCTATCGGCGATATCGTCACCTATACTGTCACTATCGAGAACGATGGTGCTGACAGCGTCACCAATGTGTATGTCAAAGACAGAATACCCGGCGGCTTCAAGTATATTCGTGGCAGAACACTTCTCGATGGACAGACTGCTCAGGAGCCCTCCGGCACGCGAGAGCTTATATTCGACATAGGCACCCTAACCGCAGGCCAGACGCGAGTCCTGAGGTATCAGCTTGTCATTGGAAGCGGCGTGACATTTGGTGACTATCGTAACGTCGCATCGTGCGTGTTCTCCAACGGCAGAGAGATATCGAACGCCGCACAAGCCTCTGTCCGCGTAGTTGTCGACCCGACCTTCGACCTCGGGACGATCATGGGCAAGGTCTACCGCGACGCCAACACCAATGGCAGGCAGGACCCCGGGGAAAAGCCCATCCCGGCCATACGCATCATCATGGAGGATGGCACCATCATAACCACCGACGCCGACGGCAAGTTCCACGTCCCGGGCGTACTGCCGGGCCGCCACGTCCTTATGGTCGACGAAAGATCGCTGCCACAGGGAGCATCACTTACCACAAGGAAGGCCGTGCTTGTTGACGTCACGGCTGGCATGCCGGCCAAGGCGAATTTCGGCATCATGCTGAATGAAGCTGCAATGGAAGGTGCACTTACAGAGCGGCCGCTCATCGTCCACCAGGACAGCCAGCGACCATCACCTCGCCTCAATCTGGCATTCTACGATATGGCTCAAGGCAACCAGAAGTATGATGCCGCCAGGCGCTATGTGTTCAGGATATTCACCAACTATGCAGCCTTCATTGATACGTGGCGAATAGCTGTCATAGATGCCGATACAAAGGCTGTACTGCACGAATTTGCAGGTACGAGAAACGACATTTACTCGCCAATCTACTGGGATGGCACGATCAGGACCGGTACAAGGATTGACAAGAACCGCGAATATGCATGCGTTCTGACCGTCAGAAGCGCCACCGGCGCCGAGGACACAACCGCGGAAAGACTGCTCGAGCTCAAGACCCGTGAGGAAGACATCGCCGAGGCCAAAGACCGCATAATCCGCGGCGAGCGCATCGGCAGCACGAAGGTGAGCCTGGATGAGTGGCTCGCTGCCGAGAGCAGCCACAACAATATCGAACGCCAGTGCATCAATGTCGACGGCGAGACGCTCCACCTGCAGGCAAGCAATACCGGGGCCTCGGTGATACAGGTCCGCAGCGAAACAGGCCTCATAGCTGAAGTGCCTGCCAATCGAGCCCTATCCATACGCACCGGCGAAGTCGATGACGCGACAGACCTGTTGCCAACTCGCGCCGAAAATGTCTCGACAGACCTCATACTCCCGCGCGGCCATTACGATATCGAGGTGATACCTGTGACACACGTTGGCTCCGCTTCTGGCGCAACCGGCGCTAATGTTAGCGCCTCGGGCGATGCAGAGGCTGTCAGCCACGCAGCCGAGCCGAACGCAGCCGCCATCTACTCAGAACACGTAAGCGTTTGTGAAGACTACATGACCCTGGTGGCCATGGGCGATGCGAAGATCGGCTATGCATTCCATTCAGGCAGCATCGAGCCCGTTGCCAGCAGAGATGGCTACAAGACCGGCCTCTGGCATGATGGCAAGATCGCCTACTACCTGAAGGGCCGTATAAAAGGCAAGTATCTGATCACGTCGAGCTTCGACAGCGACCGGGACAAAAAGGAGCTCTTCAGAAAGATCGAGCCGCAAAAATACTATCCCGTCTACGGCGATAGCTCCTCCGTCAACTTCGACGCGACGAACACACAGGGCAGGCTCTATCTGCTCCTCGAATGGGACAAGTCCAGTGCCGTATGGGGCAGCTACGAGACCGGATTCGACGACGCCGAGCTGGCGGCATTCAGCCGTACTCTCTATGGCGGCAAGCTGGATTACCAGAGCGTCGAAGGCACGAAATTCGGCGAACCCGTGACAAGAATCAAGGCGTTCACCGCTGAGGCGCACCAGAGGGCCGCGCACAATGAGTTCGTCGGAACTGGCGGCTCGCTCTATTACCTCAAAGATAGAGATGTCATCGAAGGCTCCGAAAAAGTCACCATCGAAGTCCGCGACAACCTGACCGGCCTGACACTGACCTCGCGCAGCATGTCCGAAGGCTCCGACTACCACATCAACTACAAACAGGGCCGCATACTCTTCTGGCGGCCCGTCAGCTCTGTCGTCGAGTCCGACAACATCATCTCCACCGCGCTCCTCGGCGGCAGCAGGGTATATGTCGTGGTCGACTACGAGTACGAAACTACCGACCGCCTTGGTAACGATACCGCGGGCATCACCGGTATGCAGGCCGTCGGCGACCACCTGATGGTAGGCGGCACCTACGTCAAAGAGCAGCAGCTCGATAAGGACTATGAGCTCAAGGCCGCAAGTACCAGACTGCATCTTACCGACACAGCCGTCATAAAAGGTGAATACGCCGAAAGCCACGACAGAGGTACCGGAAGCTGGGTCTCTACCGACGGCGGCCTGACCTTCGCCGAGTTGCCGACCGCCCGCAGCGACAACGGCAAAGCCTATAGCGCCAGCTTCGAAGACCATCTGTGGAACAGCCTCGGCATCACCGCCTACTACAGGCGCATAGAGGATGGCTTCAGCTCCACCAGCACATCCTCTCAGCAGGGCAAGGAAGCCTTAGGAGCCGAACTGACCTACGACATCACCGGCACGACCAGGTTCAAGCTCCGCCACGACGAGCAGGAACTCATCGGCGGCGGCAACCCGCAGACACGCCTTCAGATCGGCGCCGATAAGACCGCCACCACAAGTGCACAGGTGATACACACCATGGAAGACCTCAGGCTCACCGGCGAGTACAGGCGCCAGAGGGTCAGCGGCCGCATCAGCCCGTTCGCTTCAGAGACAAATCAGCAGGGCGACATCGTGGCTGCAAGGGCCGACTACATGCTCGAAGAGAAAACCGAGGTTTCGCTTGAGCAGCAATTCTCCGTCAGCGGCTCGGCAAACAACCAGACCACCGCCGGCGTCGTGACGCGCCTCACTGACAACCTCGACCTCCGCGCGACACAGACCATCGGTAACAGGGGCAGCGCCACCAGCCTCGGCGCCGTGGCCAGAAACGGCGACAAATATGAGCTCTACACCGATTACACGCTCTCCGACTACGGCATGGGCAACGCTGCCTCCATCGGCGGCAGAATGAAACAGGGAGACAACGTCGACACCTACACCGCCCTGACTGCCGGAAGTGGTGGCAGAACCTCCAGCATCGTCGGCACGCGCACGCGCGCCGCCAACGGCACCGAAATATCCCAGGAGCGAAGCATAACCTCTACCTCCGACGAGACAGGCACCACCGACATCGTCGGCGCGAGCAGCACCCTCTCCAGCAACTGGCGGGCCCTCGCCCAGATTGAGCGAGGCGACGTCCAAAAGCACGACGGCTCGGTCGTAAAACGCTCCAGCAACGCTTTCGGTCTTGGCTATGTCGAGACCGACCCCGCCACAGGACGCGACCTGCTCCGTACCCTGACCAAATTCGAGCTCCGCAGCGACACCGGCGACACGCACGAGCGCCAGTATCTCCTCTACAACAGCCTCGAGGCCCGGCCCGACAGCGACTTGGTGCTCTCGGCTGCCCTGGAGCTCTCGCAGACCAAAGACATTCGCGCCCGCCGCACAGCCGCACGCTACACCGAGCTTGTCCTCGGCATCGCCTTCAGGCCCGTCGATTGGGACGACCTGAACTTCATCGGCAAATACACGTACCTCTCCGACGACGGCCCCAGCAGCCAGCGCGACATCGCCGACATCGACAGCGAGCGCTCCCATACCATCGCCGGCGAGATGATCTATGACCTCACCGACCGCTGGCAGCTCACGACGAAACTTGCCTTCAAGATGGGCGATGAAAAGGTCTCCGGCTTCGACTGGACGCGCACCCAGCGGCTCCTCTTCGCCCAGCGGGCCAGCTACATGTTCCACGACAACTGGCGCATCGCCGTCGAATACAGGCGCCTCGCCGTCCTCCAGGCCCACGACGTCACGCAGGGCGCCCTTGTCGAGATCTCCAGAAGCATCGGCGATTACCTCGACCTCGGCATAGGCTACAACTTCACCCACTTCAACGACGACCTCACGCGCCTCAACTACACCAGCCAGGGCCCATACATCCGCCTTACCGCCGTCTTCTTCAACTAGGCCCTATTCGCTAATGGGCGTCCGGGATAGAAGCGCGCGGGCGGCAGCCCGCCGACGGCTATGTGCTTCCGCGCGGGCGGTAGCCCCCCGACAGGCTTCACTTCCGCGCCAGCGGCAGCCCCCCGACAGGTTTTCGGTGGGGCGGCGAATGGTATTTGTCGGCCGCCTCCCGGCGGCACGCTCCTATTCACCAACGGCCGTCACGTCCGGGATAGAAGCGCGCGGGCGGAAGCCCGCCGACGGCTTTTCGCTTTCTTTACCTGTCGCACGCAGGTCACCAACGGTTCAAAAATGACTTGCCATAGGCTTCGCCTCATAGTATTTTCTACGATGAACGAAATGGCGATTGTGGTCGTCTGAGTCCGGAAGGGCAGGGGATGTATACTCAACCGCTGGCCTATCTCATTACTTTCACAACCTATGGTTCATGGCTGCACGGTGACCATCGCAATAGCGTTATAAGAAGCGGCGGGGTCAGTCGGCCTCTCGGTCACAGGCCGAGATTGGACGCATGGCACCACCAGAAGCTGAAGCATCCGTCTGTGACGATGGATACAACTCACAGGCAGATCGTACTGAAGGCGATTATCGAGCACTGTGCTTTCAGGAAGTGGGATCTGATCGCCGCCCATGTACGCAGCAACCATGTCCATACCATAGTTTGTACGACCGTTCCGGCGAAGACTGTCAGTGTACAACTCAAAAGCTGGGCGACAAGGGCATTGAAAGGCGCGGGATACGATATGCAGCCAACGTGGACTCAGGGGGCAAGCTGCAGATATATCTTCTCCCGGGCCATGCTGCAGCAGAAACTGCAATATGTAGTCGAAGAACAGGGAGAGGTGATGCAATGCTATTATGATCCCGCCGCAATTCACGGCCCCGCCTAAAAGCGTGCGGGCGGAAGCCCGCCGACGGCTTTGTGCTTTCGTGCGGGCCGAAGCCCCCCGACGAGCTTCCTCCTATTCGCCAACGGCCGTCACGTCCGGGATAAAAGCGCGCGGGCGGAAGCCCGCCGACGGTTTTCGCTTTGGCGTTTCGCCAGGGTCTGACCCCTTTTTCCGGGTCCTCCAACAGCCCGAAATACCGTATTTATACGGGGTCTCGCGGTTTCTCCATCCAGCCGCTTGAAGCGGGGGTAGTACATCCGGTATAATACCCGGCTGGAGGTTTTGGTGATGAACTGGAAGGGTATAGTCTGCAGATACAGACCCGTTTCCAGGCAGAGACGCTCTGCCTGAACGGGTCTTTTTCTTTGCGCTTTTGGAAAGAGACGGTGATGAAAAGAGGTTACCGGCAATTCAACATGGCTGTGTTTGCCGCAACGGTGCTCATGGCTGGCGCAGGAAGTCAGGCCTGGGGCATAACCTACACGGCAGTCGATTTGACCCCCAGCGGGATTCAGTCTTGTGCTAATGGCGTCAGTGGCACGCAGCAGGTCGGGATTGGTGCCGGTCCAGCCACAGGCTGGAATGGACACGCGTTGCTGTGGAACGGGAGTGCCGCAAGCTGTATTGATTTGAATCCAGGCGGATTCGTTTATTCAGCGGCCTGTGGCGTTAGCGGTTCACAACAAGTGGGCGTTGGTAGGGGGCAGTCCACATACGACAACTACCATGCCTTGGTCTGGAACGGAAGTGCCGAGAGCTATGTCGATTTGAATCCCAGCGGGTTCAGCTGGACTTATGCTTATGGAACCAACGGCACGCAACAGGTCGGCACAGGGTTCGGCCCGGCTACCGGCGGCTCCTACCAGTACCACGCCTTGCTCTGGAACGGAAGTGCCGCGAGCTGTGTCGACCTGCACCCCAGCGGATTCGACATGTCTACCGCAAGCAGCGTCGGCGGTACGCAACAGGTCGGCTACGGTAGCATCGGTGAGTACTACTACCACGCCTTGTTGTGGAGCGGAAGTGCCGCAAGCTGTGTTGATTTGAACCCCAGCGGATTCGACTTGTCCTTGGCGTATGCAACCAATGGCACACACCAGGTTGGCTTTGGTGCAGGTTCGGCGACGGGCGAAAACGCTCACGCCCTGCTCTGGAAGGGCAGTGCTGACAGCTATGTCGACCTGCAGCAATTCCTGCCGACCGGGTTTTTCAGTTCTGGCGCTTTGAGTATCGATAGCCACGGAAACATCGCGGGCTGGGCGTCTGATAATTCGGGCAATAGCTATGCTGTCCTCTGGCAGCCCATCCCCGAACCATCCACGCTCCTGCTGCTTACCTTGGGCGGCCTGATCCTGCGGAGACGGTAGTTCAGCAATTGCTGATTGTGAATCTGGAAGGAGATTGGTGATGAATAGAAAGCGGTATACATATGTCAGTCTGGCGTTAGCCGTCTGGCTTCTTGCGGGCGCGGCTGCGTTCGCCGAGGTCCAATACACTATCACCGACCTGGGCACGCTTGGCGGCGCCAGAAGTGAGGCGCATGGCATCAACAACGCGGGTCAGGTTGTGGGCCAGTCCGCGATAGCTTCGGGCAGCGCGCAGTACCATGCCTTCCTGTACTCCGGCGGCGTCATGCAGGACCTGGACCTGCCCGGCGAATCGTCGTGGAGCCAGGCCACAGCCATCAATAACAGCAGCCAGGTGGTCGGTCATTCCTCTCTCATCACCGAGGAAGGGTCCACCACACGCGCATTCATCTATTCCGGCGGAACGAAGCAGTACCTCAGCGGCCTCAGCGAGACATACAGCCTTGCTTTTGGCATCAATGACAGCGGCCAGGTGGTCGGTCTGACCAGCGGCGCCGGGGCCTATCTCTGGTCGGGCGGCACAGTGCAGCTGCTGGGCAACCTCGGCGGTGGTAGCATTGCCAGAGGCATCAACAACAGCGCTCAGGTCGTGGGCATGTCCTGGCTCGCGGGCAGTACCGCGCAACACGCATTTCTCTACTCCGGCGGCACCATGAGCGACCTGGACACACTTGGCGGCACGAACAGCTACGCGATCGGTATCAACGACAGCGGTCAGGTGGTAGGGTGGTCAGATGTGACGGGTGACTCAGCCACGCACGCCTTTCTCTACTCCGGCGGCCTCATGCAGGACCTGGGCTCTCTCGGCGGCAGCCTCAGTCAGGCAAATGCCATAAACAGCAGCGGCGAGATAGTAGGCATGTCCTTCCTTGCGGGCGGCTCTTCAGGGCGCGCCTTTATCTACATGGATGGAGTCATGACTGACCTGAACACTCTTCTGGCCCCCGGCTCCGGCTGGATACTTGGAAGCGCTACCGGAATAAACGACTACGGGCAGATAACGGGCTACGGAACCACTTCAGATGGTGACATTCACGCCTTTCTGCTGACCCCCATCCCCGAACCATCCACGCTCCTGCTGCTTACCATGGGCGTCCTGGTTCTGGGAAGACGGCGGCCTTAGGTGGATAAGGGTGCGAAGCCCATTTGTCAGGGACCAGGCGAATGCGCGGCCAATGCTTTGGCCCACCTGCGTACTCTGCGTGAGATGTGCCCTTTAGTATCTCTCGTGCACTTCGTGGTAATAAAGACTATCCAATCGACTTTCTGCGACTTTTTGTCCTAAAGCACGCCTAGGCCACCCGTAACTACTTCCTAGCCAATGACTTACGGCATGTCCTACCCTCTGCGCTAGGACACTTTGGCCACCGTTCCCGCGCAGCCATTACATTTCCTGTGGCCTTTTGCGCAGTCCTGAGCTTGTCGAAGGGCGTCACTAGAACATTTTTCCGCGCATTTGCGCAGACAGAACCGTCTCGAACTCCAGATCGGTACGTGGTTCAGGCCGCCTGATCGCCATTGCCGATGTATTCAGGAACGAGGCAGCGAATCCGCTCTACAACCATAGGCTTATCGGGGCTGTCGGCGACAGCCACGAGCTCCTCAATGCCCTTTCTGAGCGTTTCCCGGTCCATTGGCCGGTTCTGCCAGACGGCTATCTTCGGATGCTTGGTCGCCATCATGTTCTCGCCCGCTATCGAAAGCTCTTCGAAGAGCTTCTCGCCGGGGCGCAGGCCTGTGAAGACAACCTCGATATCTTCGCCGGGGCGGAAGCCGCTGAGGATTATCAATTCGCGCGCAAGGTCGACAATCTTGACGGGCTCCCCCATGTCGAGGACGAATATCTCGCCGCCCTGGCCCATGGTTGCGGCCTGGAGGACGAGACGGCTGGCCTCGGGGATTGTCATGAAGTAGCGTCGCATCTCAGGGTGAGTGACGGTGACGGGACCGCCGGCTTCGATCTGGGATTTGAATATGGGCACGACGGAGCCGTTGGAGCCGAGGACGTTGCCGAAGCGAACGGTTACGAAGTGAGTCTTGCTTGTTCTGTTGAGGTCCTGGATGTACATCTCGGCGATGCGTTTGCTTGAGCCCATGATGCTGGTGGGGTTGACGGCCTTGTCGGTGCTTATCATCACGAAGCTGCCTGCACCGTATTTGTCGGCGGCATCAGCAACGACGCTTGTGCCGACGATGTTATTCTTGATTGCCTCGCCGAAGTTGATCTCCATCAGGGGGACGTGCTTGTGTGCGGCTGCATGGATGACGACGTCGGGCCGGTGTTTCTCAAAGATCTTGTCTACTCGCTGACGGTCGGTGATATCACAGACGATGGCCTCCATGACGACGGCGGGGTAATCCTTGCGAAGCTCTCGCTCGATGAAGAACAGAGCATTCTCGGCCTGTTCGACCAGCAGCAGGAGCCGCGGACCGAACTTGCAGACCTGACGGCACATCTCGGAGCCGATAGAGCCGCCTGCGCCGGTCACGATAATGACCTTGTCCTTGAGGAATCTCTCCATAATGCCGACATCAAGTTCGACCTCTTCGCGGCCGAGGAGGTCGGCGATCTCGACGGTGCGGATCTGTGAGACGTTGTACTTGCCGCTGGCAATATCGGTTATGGAGGGAACGGTCTGGAAGTGCACCTTGAGGCCTTCGCATAGCTGGATGACGCGACGAAGCTGCTTGTGCGAAGCAGAGGGCATTGCGATGGCCACCTCGTCGACCCCCATTTCGTTGCATATGCGAGGCAGGTCGCTGACGGGGCCGAGTACGGGGATGCCGTGTATATTCATTCCCTGCTTGGCGGGATTGTCGTCGAGGAATCCAAGTACCTCATAGAGGCTGGTTCTCATCCGGTGTATTTCGCGGAGCAGGGCTTCGCCGGCATCGCCCGCGCCGATGATAACAAATCTCTTAAGTCTTGCAGAATCCTCGACACAAAACTCCTCATGATAGAGGCGGATGGCCATTCGAAGACCGCCGAGAAGGAGAACTGTCGCGAACATATCGAGCAGCCAGACGCTCTGCGGGATCATGCGAATGTCACGGAATTGCTCCGAGGCAGTCGTGGACATTATTGTAAAATAGATAATAACGATGATCACGGTGCTGATAAGTGAGGCTCTTGCAATGGCCAGCAGGTCGAATATACCGACATATCGCCACCAGCCGCTATACTGCCTGCATATCCCGAAGACGACGAGCTTGATGATCATCACGAAGAGGAGAACCACTGGGAACTGCTGCGTGAGCCACTCTGTCTCGAACCTCATGTTATTGGCCAGGAGGAACGCGAGCAGGAGGGCCCCCGTGAATGTTGCCATGTGCATGGCGATGATGATAGCTCGTCTGTACTTCAAGAGGGCCGCGGACGGTCCGGATATCATGCCTGCTCTAGAAGCGTGGCTCGACTGGTCTGTTGGCATATCTACCGCTCAAAACAATTATCCCCCAGAACAGCCTGATTATAGCTGCTTAAGCGGGGGCAGTCAAATTAAGTATTATCTCAGGCCAAAAGGGCCTGCCGTATCGGGAATTCACTTATGGTCTGGTTCCGGCTCAGAAACGTCAGCCTGCGTGAAGATTCTGTCGAAATCCTCGCCGTCGACGTGTTTGCGCATCATGGCATAGGCGATGGTGCTCGCGGAGAAAAAGAAGCTGACAAGGAAAGCAGGCAACATCGCCGCTATAACTACGAGAGGTATTCTCACGAGTACTGCACCGACCCACTCTGTGGCTGCCATGGTATTAGGCCATGGTCCAAGCATGGTGCCGAAAGTGGGGACTGGCCAGATGGCATCAATCATGTTCAGCCGGCTGCCTTCAAGGGTCCGTGCGTGGCTGTCGCCGGTGAAGATCGCGGCGGCGGTAAATGCTCTGGCAGCAAGAAGCACAATCAGGATAAACACCCGGACGAAGAGGTAGCATGCGGTCCCGTATAACATAGCCACGGCAGCGTAGAATGCAGCTCGCCATGGCCGGGTATATATATAGCCGAAGGCTCTGCCCATGGCATCCATTCCATCAGAACCTTCGTAGGCAACGGCAGGGAACATGAGGCTTCCACCAGCTATCAGGCCGATAAGAAAGAGGGCGACGATGAATCCGAGAAAGATAATCAGAGGCGAGAGCACGCCCACAGCTACTGGGCCGACACCAAAAGGAATGTTACCCAGGAGGCTGAGCAGTAAAATGGCTACGCCCGCCAGCAGTGCGATGCCTGCTGCCCAGAGCGGCGCGCTGACAAAGCTTGCCGTTCGACACACACTGAAGCGGAGCGATTCTAGAAGGCCTGGCCTCTCATCCCTTGCGAACTGCAGAGCGGCGGATCTGCATATCGCTCCACCGGCAATCGCCATAACAAAGAGCGAGACGGCGCAGTAGGCGACAGTATACAAGGTATGATATCTGGCGGCCCACCAGACTGCCTGCGCTATCATTCCGAGATGTGCAGAGGCATGTCCGACATTGCCGGAAGCCAGTTCCAGTGCAAAGCTGTTGAATCTGGCGGCACAGAAGTGCCGCAGCGCGGTGAAAACACCTATCTGTCGGCCGAGGTCTTCATAGGCGGTTGTGAACTCAAGCCACGCTTCATGGCCGCTTAGGCTTGCGTGCAGCTCGGTAGGGGGGATAGCGACAAAAAGCCCTTTGCCCGGGGCTTCCGAGACATCATCTGGTCGTGCACCCGGAGCCATGACAACCGTCGCCGACAGGTCCATGAGGATGCCGCAGAAGACCATTACGGCGATTGCCATCAGCGCGATAAGCATCTTGCCGGGCTGGATAGCGAAGCGGAACGTCTTGAAGATGTTCGTGAAGATGAAGCCCTTGAATAACTGACCGGTGAGATTCGTGTCGTCCATGATCGCTGTCTCCTGTACTGAATGAACCTGCTTTGCAGCGCCAAGGCGCTTAGTCTTCTTCGTCAGAGCCGTGGGTCTCATCGGGCTCCTGCGGGACCCTGTATGCGCCATCGAGCCACGCTCCCAGGTCGACAAGCTGGCATCGCCGGCTGCAGAACGGGAAGTACGCGTTCGGTTGGCGGTCGGAAGAGGCCTTTTCGGCCGGCTTTCCGCAGACAGGACATTTTCGCTTCATAGGCTTAGTATTATACCGGCAATTATACGTGCAGGCGATTGCGTTTCGCCAGAGGCAGGCATGAAAATTGTCGGAATTTTCGATTGTATTGACTACAGTTGTCATTATAATCGCAAACTCCAAAAAACGGTCAGTTCGTTTGCGTGGAGGATTTAGCATGGTTCCCTCGTACGTGTTTTTTACCAGCGGTGTTGGCAGACATAAGCACAAACTGCAGTCGTTCGAGCTTGCCCTTCGGGATGCGGGTATAGCCAGCTACAACCTGGTGTGTGTGAGTAGTATTCTCCCCGCCGGCTGCAAGATAATAGGTCGCAAGAAGGGCATCACGAGGCTCAAAGCAGGAGAGATCACCTTTTGCGTTCTCGCAAGGAATGAGACGGATGAGCCGAACAGGCTTGTGGGCTCCGGCGTGGGACTAGCCGTTCCTGCTGGCATGCACTACGGGTATATCAGCGAATACCATGGTTTCGGCATGAAGAAACAGGCTATCGCCGACCTCGTCGAAGATATGGCAGCTACCATGCTTGCGACGACCCTTGGGGTGGAGTTCGACCCTGACAAGGCCTATGACGAGAGGAAGGAAATATACCGCATGAGCGGCAAGATTGTGCATTCGCGTGCTGAGGTTAAGACTGCCGAGGGTGACAGGAACGGGCTGTGGACTACTACTGTCGCAGCGGCGGTTTTCGTGCCATAGCATTACCGCAGGCAGACAAAAAGCTCCGTCAGTCGCGATCATAGCAGACGACGGAGCTTTTTTGGGCATTGCCTGTTAGTGAGCGGCGATCAGTCCTTTGACTCTCGCCAGTCGGTGTCGTCGTCAGATTCCTCTTCCTCTTCGAGAAGCGGCTCCTCGGCAGGGGTATCATCGACTTCGTCCGCATCATCGACCATCTCCCCATCGTCGAGAATCTCTTCCTCGTCGAGGATGTCTTCCTGCTCGTCACCTTCGTCGTCCAGGCGTTCCTCGCCCTCCCTGACAAGACCCTGCTCCACCATTCGCGCATACTCAACGCAGTATCGAGCCCAGGGATTGGCTTCAAGTCGCGCTTTGGGGATTTCCCTACCTGTTCCTTCGCAGATCCCGTAAGTCCTGTCCTCGATCCGCTGCAGGGCGTCGTTGATCTCACGGAGGAGCTTTCGTTCGCCGTCAAGCAGTCCGAGTGCGAACTCCTGCTCATAATTCGCTGTGCCGATATCGGCCATGTGTATCGGCATCGTTGACAGGTCGCCGGAAGCACTAAGCTTTGATTTCTGCAGGGCCTCGTCCTCCATAGAGTTTACATCTCCGATCAGCTCTGCGCGCTTCGCGAGAAGCAAGCCCTGGAAGTGAGCGAGATCTTTGGGTGCAAGATATGTCTTTGCCCTCACAACTTCGCTTCTTCTAACCACAGCATGCTTCTTGTCACTGGCAGGTTTTCTGGTGACAGCAGGCTTCCTGCTGGTCTTGGGCTGTCTGGTGACTCTTGGTGCAGCGACTCTGCGCGGCTTCTTTGCCGGCTTGTTGTCGCCATCGCTCTTGCCTTTCCTTACCACTACGAAAACCTTTCAACGATTCGTGATTCCACGCCAGGTTGCATAAAATATCGCCCGCAGGTCCCAATTGTTCGAACCAAAAGTATAGTAAAGGGCGGAAATAATGCAAGCTAATAAACTATTCGCTATAACTCCTTGTAGCACAAGGACTTATTACTGTTGGAGCCGGTCATCGTCCGCCTCTGCTATTGGTCGGCGCACCTTAACATCCTTCGCCAGTTTGCCAAGCGGAAGGAAGAAGCTTTCCTTGCCGACCTTTGCCGAGAACCCCGTGACGCCGAAGGTCCTCT
>Ga0209164_1001480_pt1 | contig 30012 bp, 32 predicted proteins | sample MTBNYHSulfiMetaG_FD_187458 | JGI IMG/M metagenome (GOLD analysis project Ga0209164, IMG submission 187458) | Enrichment culture microbial communities from rom New York Harbor, USA that are MTBE-degrading - MTBE-NYH (New York Harbor Sulfidogenic)... | ecosystem: Environmental > Aquatic > Marine >... | reverse complement strand
TCTTCGCGGATGATCACGCCGCTGCCGTTGCCGGCCTCCTGCATGCCTCGCGCACCCGTGAACGGGTCCATCACAGCCTGCTGGATCGAAACGTTGACCACCGACGGAGTGACCTTCGCCGCTACCGCTTCGGCAAAATCGAGGTTGCTGTCCGGGGCGATCTGGATGGGAGCGGCCGAGGAACCTCCCGGCGACATCTGGGCGAACGGACGCACTCCCGGGACATAGCCGAATGCGAACAAGACCGCACCGACAACGAGCAGCCCGCCGACGAATGCGCCACCAGCGGCTGCAACCACCACCGCCACGCTCGACCAGCGTTTGACGACCGCGGGCTCCTCACACGGCTCGTCGGTCGACTCGCCGGTGTAGTCGCACACGGGTAGCGGGCCGCTGGCGATCTCGTAGCCCTGCGGCTCGGAGTCCGAGACGTCGCCGGCACCGGGGCCTGCATCTTCATCGCCGACTCCACTCGGTATGCGGTCGTTCTCCTCGTTCACGACTCACCTCACACGTGAGAACGTCGGAAGGGAACCGTCAGGGAGTATACCCGCAGACGCTACCCTGCCACGAAGCCGAGTGCCGAGAGCATCGGCGAGGCGAAGATACCCATCGCGAACGTGGCCCCTACGGCTATGGCGAGAGCGACGCCTGCTCGCGTCGACCGTGACAGCGTCGCGGGCTGCGTGTCGCACGTCCCCAGGAACGCCTCGCGGATCAGCCGGAAGTAGTAGCCGGCGGACACGACACTCATGAGCACCGCGATCACCACCAGCCACACCTGGCCGGCGTCGAGTGCCGAGCCGAACAGGTACAGCTTGCCGAAGAAACCCGCCAGCGGCGGGATGCCGATCAGCGACAGCAGCCATACCACTAGCGCCCACGCGGCGGGAGCACGACGCGACGCTAGTCTTGCAAGTGAGGTCACCTGCGTCCCCTCCTCGGCAGCCACGAGCATAACCGCCATCGAGGGGACGGCGTAGGCAACCGCGTACAGGACCGCGGCGCCGAAGCCGAAACCGGGACGGCCCAGGTCTCCCAGATACGCACCGGCCGCAAGTCCCATGAGCAAGTAGCCCGAGTGCGCCACGCCGGAGTACGCCATCAGCCGGCGCACGTCTTGTTGGGTGAGCGCGGCGAGGTTGCCGAGCACCATCGACACAGCCGCCACCACGCCCAGCACGAGCGGCAGGTACGGAGTCCCGGTGTCGAGCACCTGCACGAGACGTACCATAGCCGCGGTGCCCGCAACCTTCGGCACTGCCGAGACGAAGGCCACTGAGCTGGCCGGCGCCCCTTCGTAGGCGTCCGGCGTCCAGTAGTGGAACGGCGCGGCGGACATCTTCGCGAACAGGCCGACAAGCGTGAGCACGGCGGCCACGAGCGCGATGGTGCCCGCACCCGACAGGTCGATGCGCGAGAACAGCGTCTCGCCCGAGATGCCGTACACGAACGACAGTCCGTACAGCATGATCAGGCTCGTGGTGAGCGAGAGCAGGAAGTACTTGAGCGCACCCTCCAAGCCGCGTATGTCTCCTCGGCGATACCCCATGAGCACGTACGCGGGCATCGTGGAGAGCTCGAGCGCCATGTACAGCGTGATCAGGTCCGCAGACATCGCCAGCAGCATGCCGCCCGACGCGGAGAACATGGCCAGCGCGGCGGCCTCTCGCGAGCGCTCGCCGGTCACGCCGCGACCGGACAGCCACAGCAACCACACGGCGGTCAGACCTGCCACGCCTACGCGGATGAATCGCGCCGGACCGTCGGCCACGAGCATCCCGCCAAAGAGCGGGTCGGCCAGACCGCCGAACGCGGCAAGCAGCGCTGCCACCGCGGACAGCGCGCTACCTACGAGCACCGCGCCCCGGTCCTTGCCTGGGACCAGCTCGCCGAACAGCGCCACGATGGCGCCGGCCAGCACGAGGACCTCGGGGAGCAGCTGCCAGTAGCCGGGCATCCGCTAGACCCCCATCCCCGCCAGTATGGCGGTGACCGCGGGATCGACGTACTGGAGCAGGCTCGACCAGTACACCCCCACGACCACGATCAGCGCCACGAGCGGCACCAGCGTGCTGAGCTCGCGGGCGCTCAGGTCGGGGTTCCCGCTCACCGCAGCGCTCGGCTCGCCGAGTACGACCCGCTGAACCATCCACAGCATGTACGCCGCGGCTAGCAACACGCCCAGCGCCGAGGCGATCACGTAGTAGTCCGAGAACGCGTCGGACTTCCAAGCTCCGAGCAACGACAGGAACTCTCCGGGGAAACCGGCGAGCCCCGGCAGGCCCAGTGAGGCGAACGAGGCAAAAGCGAGCAGACCTCCTGCGACCGGCATCGCCTTCGACACGCCGGAGATATCCGCGATCATGCGCGTGTGCGTGCGCTCGTAGACCATGCCGACCATCAAGAACATCATGCCGGTGATCAGGCCGTGGGCGACCATGACCACCACCGCGCCGTTGACACCTTCAGGGGTGAGCGAGGCCAGCCCGAGCATCACGAAGCCCATATGGGACACCGACGAATACGCCACAAGCTTCTTGAGGTCGGTCTGCGCGAACGCGACCGCGGCACCGTAGATGATCGAGATGGCAGCGAGCAGCGCCAGGAACCACGCCCAGGTCTCGGCCGCATCCGGCAGCATAGGCAGCGAGACCCGCAGGAATCCGTAGGTGCCCATCTTGAGCAGAATGCCCGCAAGCAACACGGAGCCGGCCGTGGGCGCCTCGACGTGCGCGTCGGGCAGCCAGGTGTGCAGCGGCCACACCGGCACCTTCACCGCGAACCCGAGGAAGAACGCGGCGAACACCCACCACTGGAAGCCGGGCGCGATCACGCCCGAGGCACCGGCCTTGGCAAGAGCGATCATGTCGAACGTGCCGCCGGCCTCTGGATGCAGGTACAGCGCAAGGATGCCGACGAGCATGAAGACCGAGCCGAACAGCGTGTACAGGAAGAACTTGATCGCGGCATACTCGCGGCGCGGCCCGCCCCACATCGCGATGAGGAAGTACATGGGCACGAGCACGAGTTCCCAGAACACGTAGAAGAGCACGAAGTCCAACGCGCAGAACACGCCGTTCATGCCGACCGCGAGCAGCAGGATCATCGAGAAGTAGAAGGCCGGCTTCTCCCCGATGTTCCACGAGGCCACGATCGCGAGCACGGTGAGCAGCGCAGACAGCGCGACCAGTACGACGGAGATGCCGTCCACGGCCATGAAGTACTGGATGCCGGCCTCCGGGACCCAGTTCGCACGTTCCGTGAACTGGAATCCGGCAGCTCCCGGCGTGAACCGCGCGAGCATGACCACGGCGGCGACAAGGTCCGCCAGGGCGAATCCGAGCGCCACCTTCTTCGGCAGGTCGGGACGGGTCTTCGGCAGGAAGGCCGTGACCGCGGCACCCACCAGCGGCAGGAACACGATCGTTGTCAGAAGTGGCAGCATGTCCGGCTTACGCCCCTTTCAAAACGATCCACAGCAAGAGGGGCACGAGTGTGGCAACGAGCGCCCCGACGACGAGTCTCTGGTACGCCTGCACGCGCCCGGTCTGGATGCGCCGGGCGGCCGAACCGAGGCCCTTGGCGAGCGCCGCGACACCGTTGACGGCCCCGTCGATGACGCCGGTGTCGAAGGTCCACGACACACCGGCGGCCCGGCGCCACGCCTCGCCAACCCCATTGACCACTCCGTCTACCCGACGCATATCGAACACGGCAAGCACCGTCGCGAGCCGCACGTAGGGCTCGACGACGAAGTACTGGTAGGTGACGTCGAAGTACATCTTCTGCGCGAGTACGTCGTACGCGATGCCCGCACGCTCCTTGAGCGAGCGGGTGTTGAGCACCACGCTCCGGCGGCCGTACGCCCACCAGCCTGCGGCGAGGCCCGCAAGGGCGACCGCCGTGGAGCCGAGCGCCATCGCGGGATCGGGCCACGGGATCTCATGGCCCAGGACACGGCCGATCTGCGGGCCGAAGAAGCCGATCACGGCTGTCAGCCCCGCCAGCACGACCATGGGCGCGAGCATCTCGTTGTGCGCCTCGTGCAGCTCCTCGGCCTGCTCGGGGCCGGTGAACACGCGGAACCACAAGCGGGCGACGTAGAACGCTGTCACGAAGGCGGCCGCCAACGCGATCGCCCACGTGACGTAGTGGTGCTCGTGCCACAGCACCGTGAGGATCTCGTCTTTGGACCAGAAACCGGACATCGGGAAGATACCGGCCAGCGCGAGAGCTCCGACGGTAAACGTCGCTGTCGTGGTCTTGAGGTGTCGCGCGAGCCCGCCCATCTCGCGCATGTCTTGCGTGTGCGCCGCATGGATGATCACGCCCGCGCCTAAGAACAGCAGCGACTTGAAGAATGCGTGCGTGACGAGGTGGTACATGCCGGCCACGGCGCCGCCGGCACCCAGCGCAATGAACATGTAGCCGAGCTGGGAGATCGTCGAGTACGCGAGCACCTTCTTGATGTCGTGCTGCACTGCGGCGAGCAGTCCGCCCACCAGCGCGGTGACAGCGCCCACTACCATCGTCGCCGTGAGGGCCGCAGGCGCCGCCTCAAAGATCGGGAACGCGCGGTACACGAGGAACACGCCGGCCGCTACCATCGTGGCGGCGTGGATGAGCGCGGAAGCGGGAGTGGGACCTGCCATGGCATCGGGCAGCCACACGTGCAGCGGCACCTGAGCCGACTTCCCCATCGCTCCGAACAGCAGCAACAGCGCTACGGCGAGCGCCGCTCCCGGTGCCCAATCGGCCGCCGACCCCAAGACCACGCCGTAGTCGAACGAACCGGCTGTCGCGAACATCACGAACAAGCCGATCGCGAATCCGACATCGCCGATGCGCGTGGTGAGGAACGCCTTGAGCGACGCCTTGCGTGGGGCCTCCTGCTCGTGCCAGAAGCCGATGAGCAGGTAGGAGCACAGGCCCATCACCTCCCACGCCATGTACAGCAGCAAGAAGTTGTCGGCGAGCACGAGCAGGAGCATCGCCGCGGTGAAGAGCGACAGCACGGCGTAGTACCAGCCGATGCGCTCGTCGCGGTGCATGTAGCCGATCGAGTAGACCTGCACGGCGGCGCCCACCACTGTTATCACGAGCAGCATGACCGCTGCCGAGGAGTCGACGAGCATGCCCATTTCGAGGGGCACGCCCCCGAGTGTGGCGAGCGTGAACGTGGCATGGTACGCCGCCTCTGCCGCGTGCGCAGCGCCTTCGACCGCATGCCCGGCGCCCTCGGACAGGGCGGTGGTGTCGCTCCACACGGACACGAAGGTCGCAACCGACAAGACCAACGAGCCGAGGATGGCCGCCACCGAGATCCATCGGGCGCGGTTGCGCAAGTCGTTCGAGAGCGGCGCGAGCAGTGCGAACGAGAGGGCGGGGAGCAATGGTATGGCGAGAACGTAGTCCACCGCTACCCCTTCAGCCTCTCCATCGTGGACAGCTCGATCGAGCGGGACTGGCGGTAGATCGCAAGCACCAGCGCCAGCCCGAGTCCGATCTCCGCCGCCGAGACCACCATCGTGAAGATCGCGAAGAACTGCCCCGTCATGCGCTCGGGGGTGATGAATCGCGACAGCGCGACCATGTTCAGGTTCACGGCCACCGCCATGATCTCGAGCGACATGAGCACCATGACCGCGCTCCGTTTGGACACCGCACCGTACAAGCCAAGCGAAAACAAGATGGCAGCCAGGCCAGTGAAGGCCACGAGTCCGACCTGCATCTACTCGTCACCCTCCTTCGACCACCACACCGCGCCTACAAGCGCTACGAGCAGCACCAACGACGCGATCTCGAAGGGCAGCACCCACCCACCGTCGAGCGCGAACAGAATCTCGCCGAGCTCGGCGATGTTGGGCGCCTTTGCGGGCATGGCCGCCGCACGCGAGGCGAACCACGGGCGGGACAGCGCAGCGAACACAATGCCGCCCAGCGTGGCCGCGAGCGCTGCGGCCGCCAACGAAACGTCCAGCGGGCGCACCGCGTCTTCTCGGCGACGGAGTGTGAGCATGACCACAAACAGCAGGAGCACTGAGACAGCGCCCGCGTAGACCAGGACCTGGACCAGCGCCAGGAACTCGGCCATCAGCAGCAGGTAGAGACCTGCGATCGACAGCATGACCTCGAGCAGCCAGAAGGCGGCGTGCACCACGTTGCGGGAGAACAGCACGCCGATCGCTCCCCCGATCGCCGCAAGCGCGAGCAAGGCGAACGCGATGCCGTTCACGGTCTCAGGCATCCGGCCCACCTCCCTCGGCGGCGGGCTTCTCGGCGGCGGGCTTCTCGGCGCGAGCACGCTTCGGCGAGGCGGCGTCCACGTCGGTGAGCAAGTCGTAGGCGAGAGCCTCGGGATCGGTGACGGCTAGCTCGTAGTCGTGGCTCATCTCGATGGCGTCGAAGGGGCACGCCTCCACGCACAGCCCGCACATCATGCAGGCGCCCACCTCGTAGCGGAAGTGCTCGACGTGCTTGGACTTGTCCTGGGCAGTATGGACCTCAAGGTCGAGGATGTAGTCGGGGCAAGCGCGCACGCACGCCATGCACGCCGTGCACTTGGGGTTGCCCGATGCGTCGAACTTGGGAGCGACCGCCCAGCGGGCGCGCTCGGGCAGCTCGAGCTTCTCGTACGGGTACTTCACCGTGATCGGTCCGCGCGCGAGATTGCGCATGGTGATGGCGAGCCCCTTGATCAGGCCGGTTCCCCACATCGCTAGCCCACCACCTGCGGCCCGAGCTGCCACAGCTTCATCACAAGCCCGGTGACCATGATCCAGCCCAGACTTGCGGGGATGAGCCACTTCCACCCGAGCTGCATGAGCTGGTCGATACGCACGCGCGGGAAGGTGCCGCGGATCCACATCATCACGAAGATGCCGATGTAGACCTTGATCATGAAGACGACCGGGGCGATCGGCTGGATCGCCTCGGAAGACACCCACGGGACCAGCCATCCGCCAAAGAACAGCGTCACGCCCAGCGCGGAGATCACGAACGAGTTCGAGAACTCCGAGAGGAACAACAGGCCGAACTTCATGGCCGAGTACTCGGTCGCGAAGCCGGATACCAGCTCGGATTCGGCTTCGGACATGTCGAACGGTGTCTGGTTGAGTTCCACCAGTCCCGCGACGGCGAACAGCACGAACGCTGGGAGCTGCGGCAGCACGAACCACTTCGGCAGGAAGCCGAGCCACATGCCGTCCTGTGCGAGCACCACGTCGCCCAGGTTCAGCGAACCCACGATCATGACGACCGGCAGCACCGACAGCAGCAGCGGCACCTCGTAGGCGATCTGCTGCGCCGCTGCGCGCATCCCGCCGAGCAGTGACCACTTGTTTGCCGAAGCCCACCCGGCCATGAGGATGCCGATCGGGACGATGGAAAGCACCGCGAACGTGTACAGCAGGCCTGTCGCGAGGTCGGTGATCCTCCACGTCTCGGAGAACGCGAGCGCGGCGTAGGCCATCAGCGACGGCACGAACACGACCATCGGCGCCAGGTAGAACAGCGCGCGGTCAACGCCGGAGGGCCACACGTCCTCTTTGGACAGCAGCTTGAGCACGTCCATGGTGGTCTGGAAGACACCCTTGGGGCCCACGTGGACCGGTCCGAGCCGCAGGTGCAGGTGTCCCAGCACCTTGCGCAGCATGTAGATGAGCACCACGCCGTTTGCCAGCATCAGGCCGAGGGCCGCAAGGATTCGCAACACGATGACGAGTGCCGGGCTCATCGATCTGTCTCCCCGAGCATGATGTCGAGCGAGCCGATGAGCATGACCGCATCGGCGATCAGGTGGCCGGGCAGAATCTCCTCGAGCACCTGACACGCGAACAACGACGGGGCACGGTAGTGGTAGCGGTACGGGGTGTCGGAGCCGTCGGAAACCACGTGCACGCCGGTCTCTCCTCGGCTGGACTCGACGGAGGCGTACACCTCACCCTCGGGGGGCCTGATCACCTTGGGCACCTTAGCGGTGAAGTCACCTTCGGGCATGCCGTCGACGCACTGGCGGACCATGCGGTTGGCCTGCCGCATCTCCTCCATGCGCACCATGTAGCGGTCCCACGCATCACCCGTGGTGCCCACAGGCACGTCGAAATCGAGCTGCGGGTACGCGTCGTAGGGCCGCTCGCGGCGCACGTCCCAACCGAACCCGCTGGCGCGCAGGTTCGCACCGGTCAGACCGAACGCGAGAGCGGTGTCCGCATCGATCTCGCCAACCCCCTGCACGCGGGCCTGGAAGATCTCGTTGCCGCCCAGCAGCGCGTGGTGCTCGTCGAGGTAGGCGTCGAAGCCGTTGCAGAACCTGCGGATCCTGCCGTCGATGCCGGCCGGCAGGTCGGCGACCACGCCGCCGGGCCGGATGTAGTTGAACATCATGCGCGCCCCGCTGATCGCTTCGAGGATATCGAGGATGCTCTCGCGGTCGCGCATCGCGTACAGGAACTGCCCCATCGCGCCCGTGTCCAGTCCGAAGGTCCCGTACCAAATGAGGTGGCTGGCGATGCGGGTGAGCTCGGCGACCAGCGATCGGGTCCACCGCGCCTTCGGCGGGACCTCGACTTCGAGCAGTCTTTCGACTGCGAGTGCGGCTGCTTGCTCGCCGTGCATGCCCGAGACGTAGTCGCCGCGGTCCATGAGCGTCCCGAGCTGGTTGTACCTGCGCGTCTCGGCGAGCTTCTCGATCCCGCGGTGCAGGTAGCCCAGCGACGTCTCGGCCGCGACGATCTCCTCGCCGTCGACCTCGACGATCAGCCGGAGCACGCCGTGCGTAGAGGGATGCTGCGGCCCCATGTTGATGACGAGATGTTCGGTGGTCAGGCCGTCCACGCCGGTGGGTGCCCGCCGGATGCCCGCGGGCGGAGAGCCGGGATCGTGTGCGCCTTCGGCAAGCAGGCCCACGTCGGTGACGAGGTCGCGCGGGTCTGTCACCGCTGTCGCACCTCCTCGACGCTGCGCTGCGGTACCGACTTGCGCAGCAGCGGCTCGAGGCCTTCCGTGGTGAACAGCCGTTTCGGGTTCGGGTGGCCGACGAGCTTGAGGCCGAACAACTCGGCGGTCTCGCGCTCCTGGAGTAGCGCGGACGGGAACGTGTTCCACACCGAATGCAGATCGCCGTCGTAGGGTAGCGCGGTCTTGGCGTAGAGCTCCTCGTCGCGTGAGAGCGAGCGCAGGTGGTAGGTGATCTCGATGCCTTCGCCCGTATCGGTCCCGAGCATGTCGACGAGTATGCGGAAGTCCAGCTCGCTCTCGCGAAGCGCGGCGAGCACGCCGGGAGCGCCGGAGCCAGGCACGCGACACACCAGGCCGAGCGAGGTCTCCTCGGCAGGTGCATCGTGAACGCCGGCGGCGCTCAGTATCGACCTAACTACCGTGGCGTCTGGCAGCAAGGCGCTCCTCCGTCTGTGCCTTGATCTTCTCCTGGAGCTGGATGAAGCCGTACTGGACCGATTCGGGGCGCGGCGGGCATCCGGGGATGTAAACGTCTACCGGGACGACCTTGTCCACGCCGAGCACCACGTTCGGGTACTCGCGGAACGGGCCGCCGGTCGACGCGCACGCGCCCATGGCCACGACCCACTTCGGCTCCGGCATCTGGTCGTAGAGCATGCGCACCGTCTCGGCCATCTTGCGGTTCACGGTGCCGGCCACGATCATCACGTCTGCTTGCCGAGGAGATGCGCGGAAGAACACGCCCATCCGGTCGAAATCGAACCGCGGGCCGCTCGCGCTCATGGGTGCTTCGATAGCGCAGCACGCGATGCCGAACGCGAGGTACCACAGTGAGTGGCGACGGGCTAGGTCGAAAAGCTGTTCGCTGCGGATGAACGCGACGGAGTGCTCGCCGGTGAAGCGGTCTATCGCCACGTCAGCGCACCCTCTTTCCAGGCGTACGCAAGCCCGAGCACGAGGATGCCGACGAACACGATCATCTCGACCAGGATGAACATGCCCATGCGGTTGAAGGTGACCGCCCACGGATACAGGAACACCGTCTCGATGTCGAAGACGACGAACAGCAACGCGTACACGTAGTAGCCGATCCTGAACTGCACCCACGGCGGCCCGACCGGCTCGCTTCCGCACTCGTAGATGCGGGACTTCTCCTCAGATGGCGACGACGGGCTGAGCAGGTTCGATGTGGTCACGGTGGCGACCACGAACAGCCCGCCGATGACCACGAAGCCTGCGAGTATGAGGTAGTCGAGTGCCATGGTGCTGCGAATCGAACCCGCCTTTGCTTCCACGGCGTCCTGACCGGGCGCCGAGCCACCCTCGAAAGGATACGACAACGCCCGCGGGGCCGGGAGTCCGGGGGGACCGGCAGGCCCGTGGGCGTCTCAGGGTTCGCAGAAATGTAACACAGGTTACATGCGCGCTCAAGGCAACGGGGCCGCTCACCCGGCGAAACACGCCGCTCGCGGAGTAGTCACCAAGGACGGAGGCGGCCCGCGTGGGCCGCCTCCGTTGGTGTTTGTGGAGCCGACGAGGGGACTCGAACCCCTGACCTGCGCATTACGAGTGCGCTGCTCTACCAGCTGAGCTACGTCGGCGTGTTCGCCTGTCCTGAACCCTGTCCTGCGTCCTGACCTTCGGACCCGCCGCCCCCGGACGGCCTGCGCCTGCGTCGCCGTCGCCGGCTGGAACCGGATCCTTGCTGTTCCCGCTGCTGGCCCTGCGCCTGCTGCTTCTTCTCCTGCTGCTTGTCCTGCTGCTGCTTCGGCTTCGCCTCACCCGTGGTCTTCGTACCCGACGACGAGCGCCTCGGCCTTCTCTTCCCTCGCTGCGCGCCGTCGGACTCGGGACGCCGGGTCTTCTGACCGCTTGTCTCCTCGGCAGCAGACTCGCTGGCCATGACCAGCATCGCCGGGGAGGCCCCTGCCGTCTCGAGCGCTTCCCTGCAGACCTTGCACGGCCGCTTCGAGTCGCCCTTGCACTCCATCTGCCCGACCGGTACGCGCACGTTCTTGCCGTCGGGCATGCGCAGCGTCGCGACTTCGAGCGGGGTGTTCAACTCAACGACCTTGGCATCACCCGCAGGAGTCTCGATCATCGCTCCCCGCTTCGGCGCCCTGGACTTGAACTCCTTGTAGGCATCGTACTCGTAGCGGAGACAGCACATGAGTCTGCCGCACAGCCCGCTGATTTTCAAGGGGTTGAGCGGCAGGTCCTGCTCCTTGGCCATCCGAATGGAAACTGGCTGGAAGTCGCCGGAGAAACGGCAACAGCACAACATCTGCCCGCAATGGCCGATACCGCCGACCATGCGTGCCTCATCGCGCACGCCGACCTGCCGCATGTCGATGCGCGCTTTGAACCTCGAAGCCAGATCGCGAACGAGCTCGCGGAAGTCCACGCGCTCCTCGGCGGAGAAGTAGAAGATGATCTTCCCTCCGCCGAAGAGGTACTCGACGTCGACCGGCTTCATGTCCAGCCCGTGCTTGCCGATCAACTCGCGGAACACCGGCATCGCCTCGGCCTCTTTACGCTCGATCTCGGCCAAGGTCTCGAGGTCAGCATCGGTGGCGCGACGCAAGACAGGCTTGAGCGGCGCGACAAGCTCGGCCTCGGGTACCTCGTGCGGCGCCTCGAGCACCTCGCCGATCTCGGTGCCGCGTTCGGTCTCGACTACGGCATGATCGCCCTCGGCGACCTCGACCCCGGACGGGTCGAAGTGCAACACCTTCGGCGAGAAACGCAGTTTGATTCCCACTACCGTGGGCACTGGAGGACCTCCTGGATATCGAAGAGCATGGCCTCTATGGCCAGCTGGGGGTTCACATTATACGAGATGCGCCGCCGGGCCTCTTTCACGGCCCCGAGCGCGCGTGATGCTGCGGCCGGAGTGATGACCGCGCCGACCTCTTCCATCGCGTCGGCGACGTCCGCGTTCACGACGAGTTCCGGCACACCTTGGGATATCGCCAAGCAATCCCTCAGCCAACTCTCGACGATGCTCAAGACCTCGGCGACGGCTTCGCGCTCCCTCGACGTCATCTCACGCCTGTGACGGTCGGTGACCGCCTTTCCGCCCGGCGCGCCCAAGAACTCCTCTCGCTCTTTCATCTCGGCTGCCTGCACCGCCTTCAAGTCTTCCAGCGGCGCCTTGACTGCGCCGAGGAGTTCCCGGGCCGCGACGAGCACGTCGTGACCGTCCATCACGGCTACCTCTTTGAGCAGCCGAAGAGCTTGGTCGCGAGCGGCGCGACGCTCCGAGGACTGCAGGAACTCCGAGGCGCGGCCGAGCACGCCACCTGTTGCGGCAAGGGCAGCGCGGGCCTCCCACGGGGCCGCGCCGGTGCGCTGGGCCAAGATCTCCTCGGCATCTTGCGGGGGGATGCGCCGGAAGCGTACGACCTGACAGCGTGAGGCGATGGTCGCGGGCACGGCGTCGAACGCCGAGGCGAGCAGCACGATGATCGTGTCGGCGGGGGGCTCCTCCAGCGTCTTGAGGAACGCGTTGGCTGAGGCCTCGTTGAGCACGTCAGCGGCATCCAGGATGTAGAACTTGCGCGATGCGTCCACTGGGGCCAGCCCGATGTCGTGTATGACCTCGCGGATCTGCGGCACCATGTAGCTCGCGGCACCCTCGGGCGACACCACATGCACGTCGGGGTGCAGGCCCCGCTTGATCCGGAAGCACACGGCGCACGACCCGCACCCGCCATCGTCGCAGAACACAGCGCACGCCAAGGAGCGGGCAGCCGACTTCTTGCCGGAACCCGGCGGGCCCACGAACAGGTACGCGTGACCAACGGCGTCGCGCTCGACCGCGGCCCGCAGGTATCCGACCGCCTGCGGCTGCCCAACGAGTTCGTCCCACACGCAGCGCGTCACGACTCGACCCGCATTCCCAGCGCGATGACGGGCAGCTCCTTGACCGCTGCGAGCACGGCAACTGCGACGTGCTCGACCGTCCCGCGCGCGTCGATGAGTCTCACGCGCTCGGGCTCGTCGTCGGCAATGCGGTGAAACCCCACACGCACGCGCTCGTGGAACGCGCGCTCCTCGGCCTCCAGACGGTCGGCGCCTGATGCGGTCGCCCGCGCAAGGCCGGTGGCCACATCGAGGTCCAGCACGATGGTTAGGTCGGGCACGAGACCGTCGGTCGCGAACGCGTTGATCGTCCGGACCTCGTCGAGGGGCAGCCCGCGCCCGTACCCTTGGTACGCGGTCGTGGAGTCGTAGAACCGGTCGCACAACACCACACCGCCGGTCACGAGCGCCAGGCGGATCACGTCTTTGACCAGTTGGGCGCGGCTCGCTTCGTACAGCAGCAGCTCTGCGCGCTCGGACATAGCCCCGTGGCCCGGGTCGAGCAAGATCTCTCGCACCATCTCGCCAACCGCCGTCCCTCCGGGCTCCCGCACGACGGTGACTATGAAACCGGCGTCGGCCAGCTCGTCGGCCAACCGCGATAGCTGCGTGGACTTGCCAACGCCTTCTCCGCCCTCAAGCGTGATGAACACACCGCGCGCACTCATGCCTCGCGCACACCTCCCGTCGCACGCCACTCGTCGGCGGCTTGGGCGTACAGGTCGCGGCCGGCAGCGTCGATGGCCACGTACACCGGCATCTCGCTAAGGTCCACACGCACGAGCGCCTCAGGTCCCAGCTCCGCGTACGCCACTGTCTGTGCCGAGCTCACGTGCGAGCCCAGGAGCGCCGCCGCGCCGCCCACAGCCGCGAAGTACACCGAGCCGGTCGTGCGGCACGCGTCGCGCACCTCGGGGGACCGAGCGCCCTTCCCGATGGTGGCCACGATGCCGGCCTGCAGGAGCGCAGGCGTGAACGAGTCCATGCGCGAGGCGGTCGTCGGACCGATGGAACCTGCGGGTCTGCCCGGCACCGCGGGTGTAGGGCCGGCGTAGAACAGCACCTGGCCGACCAGGCCGTACGGAAGCTCGCCCGCTGCGGCAAGTTCCTCGGCAAGGCGACGGTGCGTAGCGTCACGCGCGGTGAAGACCGGGCCACTGAGCAGCACCCGTTCGCCCACCCGCAGCTCGCCGAGTGCGCGCCGGTCCGTGGGCAGATCGAGCTTCCTGGCATCAGACACTAGCCGCCACCTCCTCGCATCCTCGCAGGTTGAGCCGTCGGGACGCATACACCGCTGCACCGAGCACGATCAGTGAGGCCAGTTGCAGGGTCACTTGCGAGCCGGTGATCGACACGTCGGCTGGCAAGATCCCTCGCGATTCGATGATCCTACGCACGATTCCGGCCGCGAAGTCTCCGACCGGCGCCGTCACGATCATAGACACCAGCAACGCCACACGTATCACTGAATCGAGCGCGGTGAACACACGGCCGCGGATCTCGTCGGCAACCGTGTATATGACATATGTGTTCCCCGCCACGGCAACGGTGGCGATGCCGAATCCCGCGACCGCGCCGAACAGCGCCGCGACCCAGTACACGTTCACCGACGCAAAGCCGAGCATGGCCACGCCGAATCCTCCCACGCCGCCCAGGAACAGCATCTGCAACGATGTCCGGGCCGCGAGACGAGGTACCACCAGCGCCCCGGTCACCATGCCCAGCGCAAGGAACACCAGCATGAAGGTTTGCGGGGCCGCGGCGAGCCGCTGAAGGAACTCCACGTTGTCGAAGATGGGCACGCCGCCACTCAAGTTCTGCTGCACGTGCACCAGGCCGACCGGGATGATCGCCCCTCCACCCAAGATCGCCAGGCCGATCGTGACCATGAAGCCCCGAAGCTCGTTGTGGTCGCGCAGGAACCGGTACGCGTCCAGCACGTCTTTGCCGAACAGAGCCGGGTCGAACCGCCCGCCACCGGGAGCCTTGGCCGCAAGCTTGATGCCCCGGATCGCGATCGCGGACACGATGAACGTCAGGCTGTCGATGAACACGCCGGCCCGCGGGCCGAGCAGCGCCGGCGCCAGCGGCCCGACCAGGCTGCCCACCAACGGCAGGTCCGCCGCGATCACGAAGCGCACGATCGCCTCGAAGCCGGCCAGGATCGCACCTGAGGCCGCCAGTCCCACGAGCATGCTTCCCTGCTGCGTGGTGTACGCGAGCGCATTGCCCGCGGTGATGTCGTCGGGTTCCACGAGGTACGGGATCAGTGCGTTGCGCGCCGGGCCAAAGAACAGCGATGCCGACTCCATGAGCAGTACGACCAGGTAGATCACCCAGATGCTGTTCGTGAAGAAGAGACCGAGCGCAAGCACCGAACGGACGATGTCTGCGGCGATCATGGTCCTTCGCCGGTCGAACCGGTCGACCAGCACGCCGATCACGCTGGAGAAGAGCAGCGCGGGGATGATCTTCGCGATCATGATGCCGGCCACGGCGAACGACGAGCCGCCCGACAGCGACGTGACCAGCGGGATCAGAAAGCCGATGACCAGCCAATCACCGGTCCCGCTCACGAACTGGCTGATCCACAGGCGGCGGAAGCGCGGGTTACGCGCGAGCCTGCGGTAGGCTCCCGACGACTCGGCTACAGCACCGTGTAGCTGCATCCTGTCTTCGGGGGTGCACTCAGCCGACATCCACGCTCACCGACCGCACCGCACAGCACCCGACGTTCACGGCAACGGGAAGCGCGGCGATGTGCGACGCACCGGAAAGCACGTGCACCGCCACCGCAGTGGTATCGCCTCCGAGCCCGCCGGGCCCGATGCCGGTGGCGTTGACCTCGTCGAGCAGCCGGCGCTCCAGCTCGGCCGCGCACGGGTCCGGGTTGGGCTCGCCGACCACTCTCAGCAGTGCCTTCTTCGACAGCTTGGCCACGGTGTCGAAGGTCCCGCCCACACCCACGCCCACGACCAGCGGCGGACACGCGGCGCTCCCCTTGGCGGCGACGGCGTGGCGCACCACACGCGCGATCCCTTCCTCGCCCGCCGCGGGCTCGAGCATGCGTACGACCGACGCGTTGTCCGACCCGCCACCCTTGAGCATCACGTGGACTCGTGCGCCGCTGCCCGGTCGCTGCGTGATCTCGACGAATGCGGGCGCGTTCGTGCCCGTGTTCGTGCGGTCGCACAGCGAGTCGCGCACCACGCTCATGCGCAGCCCGCCCGCTTCGTACGCGCGCGCGACAGCCTCGTCGACTGCCGAGGACACGTCGCCCACAAGGGTCTCCTCGGCACCGAGTTCGACCCAGACCCACACCGTCCCGGTGTCTTGGCACAGGGGCACGCCCTCGGCCTGCGCGATGCGAGCGTTGTCGACCAGCTGGCCTAAGACCTCGCGCCCGCGCTCTGAGCGCTCCGTGGCGCAAGCGGCCTCGAGCGCGCGCAGCATGTCGGGCCGCATCCGGGTCGCCGCTGTCTTGACGGCGTCACCTACGGTGCGTGCGATGTCCTGGGCGTGCACCGGCTCAGCCCCGCATGCCGAGACCGTCGAGTGCATCGCCGATCGCGCGCGCCGAGTCGCGCAAAGCCGAGGCCTCTTCGTCGTCAAGCGCGAGCTGCGGGATGTCGAGCACGCCCGCACGGCCGAGAGTCGCAGGCACCGACATGTACACGTCGCGTATGCCGTACTCGCCTTCCAGATACACGCAACTCGGCATCGTTACGTGCGCATCACCCAAGATCGCCCCCACCATCCGCGCAACGGAAGCGGCCGGCGCGTAGTAGGCGCTGCCGGTCTTCAGTAGGCCGACGACCTCCGCGCCGCCGTGTATCGTGCGTTCGCACAAGGCGTCGACGCGTGCGCTGTCGAGCAGCTCAGTCAGCGGTGTCCCGTCAACTCGGGAGTGACGCGGCAGCGGCACCATCGCGTCACCGTGCGCTCCGACGGCCACGGCCTCGATGGAGGTGATCGGCACGCCGGTCTCTTGGGCAATCGCGAACGCGAAACGCGCTGAATCGAGCACGCCGCCCATGCCGAGCACGCGCCGCGGGGGCAGACCTGAGGCCTTCCACGCGAGGTATGTCATCACGTCGAGGGGGTTGGTCACGAGCAGCAGGACCGCGTCGGGGGACGCCTCGACCGCCGCGCTCACGACCCCCCGCACGATGTCGGCGTTGCGCGCGAGCAAGTCGTCCCGGCTCATTCCGGGTTGGCGCGCGAGACCGGCGGTCACGACCACCACGTCCGAGGCGGCAGTGGGAGCGTAGTCGTTGGTGCCCACGATCGAGGGGGCGAAGTGCTCCACGGAGCGGCTGTGCATCATGTCGAGCGCTTTGCCTTGCGGCAGGCCTTCCGCCACATCAACGAGGACGACGTCGGCCAGCCCCTTCTCGAGCAGCAGGAACGCGGTCGTCGCGCCGACCTGTCCGGCGCCGACTACGGTGACTTTGGGATGCGGCATGCGACCCTTTCGGCAGTGTCTTGAGCGGTACCCCCGTACAGACTCGACGGCCCCTCGCGGGGCCGCCTCAAGCTCGCATCGGATTCTATCACGCCCGCCCGAGGCACCGGACCGCCCGCCGGCTGTCAGGACAGGTCGGCCGGGTAGTCGACTTCGAGCTTCTCGCCGCGGTGGCGGGCCAAGCGCTGTAGCAGGATCGGCGGCACCTGCGGCACGGGCTCACGTGGCTCGAGTGCGGGCACTGGGATCGGCACATCGGCGATGAGGAGGTCGTCGTCTCCGACCGCCTCGGAAACCACCTCGCCGAACAGCGCGATCGCGCTGCCGCCGTGACCGGGCTCGCCTGCGTCGGCACCTGTCGCCTCGGCCACCAGCACCAGGCCGCTCACCGACTCCGACAGGCCGATCGCCAGTTCAAGCACGGCTTCCGCTTGCAGCTCGGAGCGGCTCAGCGGCGCGAGCACGAGCACGTCGGGGCGCTCCCGGTACAGCCGGGAGATCTCGTCGGGGTCCATCGCCGCGTCCCCTACCGGCATGGCCACGCGACCGAGTTCTTCGGCCCCCGGAAGCGTGGTGGGCCGGAACGCCTGGCCGGCGCTAGTGTCCCGGACGTGGGGCATCAGCCACATGCGGGGGGCGACCGGCTGGATGCGTCGGAACATCTCGTCGCGCACCGACTCGTCCTCAAGAGAGGCCACCTCCGGCAGCACGAGGAGTTCCGCGCCTTTCACGCTCGCTTCGCGCGCCATGCGCGCCAAAGCGTCGAGGTCTTGTGTCGGGTCGCTCCGCAAGCGGTGCTGCGCGACAGCGATCTTCATGGGACGCCCCCCGCCGAAGTGGAAGCTTCCCTATCTACTTATCCAGGCCGGACACCGTCTATGCGCTCGCCGAGCGCTTCTTGGACGAGCCCTTGGACTTCGATGACGAGCCTTTGGACTTCGAGGAGGAGCCGCGCTTCTTCGGCCGCGCACCGGATTTTGAGCCCGCCGCCGGCTTGTTGTCGTCTTTGGGCTCCTTCGTCTCGCATTCGGGGTCCAAGCAGATCCGCCACGGCCCCTTGCGCGTGGTAACCACCACTATCGGTGCGCCGCACGGCTCGCAGATCTCGCCGGTCGGCTCGATCTCGCCGGACTGCGGCAGCGGGTACGAGACGCCGCACACGTCGTAGTTCGTGCAGCGTGCGAACTGCTTGAGCGTCTTTTGCGATACCCGCCGAAGAATCCGCCCGTCCTCACGGCCTTCCTTGGCGCACACCGGGCACGCCCCCAGGTCGAGAACGGGGACATGGTTGGTGGGGCAGTCGGGATTCAGGCACCTGGTGAGCGGCTTGCGCTTGAAACGGTAGAGGCGCACTTGCGGAGTGCCGCACTCCTCGCACGACTCGTCGACCGCTTCGTAGCGCATGGCCTGCGGAAGCGGGTAGGTGACGCTGCACTCGGGATACCCGGAACAGCCGACGAAGTACCCGCGGGTCTTGGGCGAGTATTTGATGAGCAAGTCGTGACCGGAGGTCGGACACACACCGAGCTTGGCGTCCTCGTCGGCAGCCGCGCGCAACTCCTCGCCCACATCGTCCACGCGCTCGAGCAGTCCGCTCATCACGCCCGAGAGTAGCCGGCGCGAATGCTCGACCACCTCATCGCGCTTGGCCTGGGCCTTGGCGATCTGGTCCATCTCGGCTTCCAGCTCGCTCGTCATCTCGGGCGTGGTGATCCGCTCGGCGTTCTTGACGAGCGCGTTGACGACCGTGATGCCCTTGCAGGTGGGCTCGATGGGATCGCCGTTGACGTATTTGCGGTCATAAAGGGTCTGGATGATGTCGTGCCGGGTCGCCTTGGTGCCTAGCCCGAGCTCCTCCATCTCCTGGATGAGCTTGCCCTGCGAGTAGCGTGCAGGTGGCTGCGTCTGCTTCTCTTCCATCTCCGCACCCATGAAGCGCACGCTCTCGCCCTCCTCAAGCGCCGGCAGCAGCTCCTCCTTGCGCGATCCGTAGGGGTAAACGGCCCGGAACCCTGCCTTCACCGTCACATCGCCGCGGGCCACGAACGGCTCGCCGGCCACGTCGAGCGAGACCTTGGTGCTCTCCAGGATCGCCGCATCCGACAGCGTGGCCATGAAGCGGCGCGACACGAGGTTGTACAGCTTGAACTCCTCGGGCTTGAGCTTCTCGGGGTCCGCTGCCGCAGTGGGATGTATCGGCGGGTGGTCTGTGGTCTGCTTCTTGCCACGCGTCGGCGTCAGCTCACCCTTGCCGAGGAGCCCGCGCACGTGCTCGTGGTACGCCGGCACACCATCGAGGGCACGCAAGATGCCCTTGATGTCGAGACTCGGGGGGTACACGGTGTTGTCGACCCGCGGGTAGGAGATCAGACCGCTCATGTAGAGAGACTCGGCGATGCGCATAGTACGCGCAGGGGACAGCCCTTCGGATGCCGCGACAGCGAGCAGTGACGTGGTGTTGAACGGCGCGGGTGGCTTGACGGTACGGCGCGCCTTCTTGACCTCTGTCACCCGCGCCTCCGACACGCCGCTGGCGCTCACCGCCTCAAGTGCGCGCTTCGCCGCCTCGAGCTCCTTGAAACGTTCGGTGGCGTGGGAAACGGCGAACTGCTCGTCGCCCTTCGCACACGTGCCCTTGACCGTCCAGTACGTCTCGGGGACGAACGCGTCGCGCTCCCGCTCGCGGTCCACGATGAGCTTGAGCGTCGGAGTCTGCACACGGCCCGCAGACAGCATTTCGCCCCACGCCCTGCGCGAGGCCTTGTTCGACGCCAGGGTGAGGTAGCGGGTCAGCACAGCGCCCCATATCAGGTCGATGTCCTGCCGCGTCCCACCCGCTTCGGCGAGGTTGTCCGAGATCGTCCCTGGTTCGGCGAAGGCCTTCTCGATCTCGTCTCGCGTGATCGCAGAGAACCGCACGCGCTCGATAGGCACGTCGGGGTTCTTGCGCACGACGATGCCGCGCGCGTCGGAGCCGATAAGCTCGCCTTCGCGGTCGTAGTCGGTCGCGATGTAGATGTGGTCGGCCTTCTTCGCCAGGTTCTCGAGTGAGCGGATGATGCCCTTTTCCGAGGGCTGCTTGAGCACCTCGGCATGCACGAGGTCGTCGAGCCCCTCGAGCTTCCACTTGGAGTGACCCTCTTCGAAATCGACCTTCATGATGTGACCTTTGAGGCCGATGCTCACCCAGTCCTCGCCGTCACGGCGGAAGAGGTAGACCGGGGTCGTGTAGACCTTGTCTGTCTGTGGCTTGCCCACCGCAAGGATCTCGGCAATGCGGCGAGCAGCGATGTTCTTCTCGGAGATAACGAGTCGCATCGACGTCCTGTCAGGCTTGGGGTGCACGTCTTTGCGAGTATATAACGGTGCGTCAACCCCTCCCCGTCCCCGGACTTACCGGTGCGGGTGGCTGACAGCTACAATCCGAGCTGCTCGGCGCGGGCTTGCATCGCGCGCAACGAAAGTTCGAGGAAGGCGTCGCGCTCGAGGCCGACGTCCTCGCACGAGGCCATCTGCTCTCGGCTGGCGCCGCGGGCGAACGCCTTCTCTTTCCAGCGCTTCTTCAGCGAGCTGATCTTCACCCCGGCAAGCGACTTGTCGGGCCGCACGAGCGCGGCGGCCACTATGAACCCGGTGGTCGGGTCGGCGGCGTACAGGGCCTTGTCCATCAGCGACTCGCGAGGTGCCTTCTCGGCGTGGGACAGGATCGCGTGCACGATCTCGTCGTCCACCACGCCTTCGAGCATCGCGGCGGTCAACAACCCGTGGCGGTCGGGGTCCTCGGCAGTCTCAGCGTAGTCCAGGTCGTGCAGCAGGCCGGCGAGTCCCCATCGCTCGACGTCGTCGGCGGAAAGCCCAAAGTGCTCGGCAAGGTCGCGCATGATCGCCTCGACGGCTACACAGTGATTGACCAGGTTCTGGTTAGGAATGCGCTGCTCGACAAGCGCCATCGCCTCGTCGCGGTCCATGGGTGCCCCCTTACGCCTCGTTCGCCATGGCTTTCGCCTTGTCGACGCGGCCCGCGAGCCACTGGACCCACGCATCGACCCCATCGCCCTTGGTCGCCGACATCGGGAAGACCGGAGCGGACGGGTTGAGGCTGGTCACCACCGAGCGGAATTCGTCTTCGTCGAAGTCGAAGACCGACACGGTATCGTACTTGTTGAGGATGACCGCCTCGGAGATGGCGAAGATGTTCGGGTACTTGTATGGCTTGTCGTGGCCTTCCGGCACCGACAGGATCATGACCTTCGCATTCTCGCCAAGGTTGAACTCGGTCGGGCACACGAGGTTGCCGACGTTCTCCACGATGATGAGATCGAGGTCGTCGACATCAAGCGCGCCGACAGCGCGCTGAATCATGTCTGACTCCAGGTGACATGCGCCCCCGGTGTTGATCTGCACCGCGGGGATCCCGTGGGCGCTGATCTTCTCGGCGTCGACCTTGCTCGCGATATCGCCCTCGATCACCGCGATCCGGTAGCGGTCGCGCAGCGCAGCGATCGTCGCGAGGATCGTAGAGGTCTTGCCCGCTCCCGGGCTCGCCATCAGGTCGAGCACGAAGATGCCCTTCTCATCGAACAGCGCCCGGTTCTCCTGGGCGAGTCGCTCGTTGCGGTCCAGGATCGGCTTCGAGATGTCGACTTCCATGCTCACTCCCCCGCTTCGTCGTGCACGCCGTGCGCCGCGGCGTCCTTTGCCGGCCCCGAGTCCGCGCCAGCAGCACCGGGCCCCTCGGCAGTGTCGATATCGATACTGTCGATGCGCAACTCGCGCCCGCGGATGTTCTCGTTGAACGGGTTGCCGCAATCGGGGCAGACCGCGTCGAACACGCCGTGCTCGAACTCCACTCCGCACTGACCGCACTTCGAGGCGGCAGAGATGTGCTCGACCACGAGCGTGCCGCCTTCGGCCATCGTGCCGGCGGACAACGCCTCGAACGCGAACTGCAGTGCGTACTCTACGATCTCGGTGAGTTCGCCGACGCTGATCCGGATCTCGTTTATCCTCGTGGCGTTCTGGCCCTCGGCAGCCTCGACGGCTGCGTCGAGGATGCCTTTGCAGATGCCCATCTCGTGCACGGGACGGTCCCCTTTCGGGTGGCGGTGCGAAAACGCGCTAGGAAGCGGCCTCGGCGGCCTTCTGCTCGGCGATACGCTTGGCGAGCACGACCCGTGCCAGCAGCAGACTGCCCTCATACAAGCCTAGGAGCGCGGCGAACAACAGGCCCATCGTGACAGGCGACCAGTCCGGCGTGGCTATCGACGCGACAACGAGCAACGTGACGTACGCGATCCGCCAGTTCTGACGCATCGTCCTGTACGGGATGATCCCGAACGCCAGCAAGTAGAACACGACCACCGGCAGCTCGAACGCTAGCCCGAAACCGAGCATGAGCAGCGTGATGCCGGAAAGGAACAGCGGGGCCGACGGGATGATGTCGACACTACCTCCGAGCTGGCCCAGCATCCATTCGATCGCGGGCTCCAAGATAACAGCGTAGGCGAAGTAGTTGCCGATCAAGAACAGCAACACGCCGACGAAGAACGTAGGCACGAAGTAGCGCTGTTCTTTGGGCCTGAGCGCCGGAAGGAAGAACGCCATGACCTGCCAGATGAGGATCGGGCTGGTGACGACGAGCGCTCCGTACAGCGCGACCTTGAACCTGAAGGTGAACGGTTCGAAGGGCGAGAAGACGTTGAGCACATTGTCGCCGAGGATAGGCAAGACCGGGGCCATGATGATGTCGAGTATCTCCCACGACCATATGTAGAGGACCATGGAGGCCACGAACAGCGTGACCGCAATGATCACGATCCGCCGACGGAGTTCGTCGAGATGGTCCATGAAGGGCATGCGTGCCGGTCCGATAGGCATGTACTCGCGAGTAGGCCCGGAAGGCTACTCCTCTTCCTCCTCGTCTTGATCGTCCTCGGCCCAATCGCTCGCCGCGGTGGCGGAAGCGACCTGGGACTCCAGGGTCTCGGTCTCGGCCTTGGACTCGGTCTTGCGTTCGCCGTACATCTCCCCGCGAACGACCGATTCCATCTCCTCCTGGTAGCGCTTGAACTCGCGCATGAACTTGCCTGCGGTCCGCGCCATCTGCGGCAACTTGTCGGGGCCGAAGATGATGAGCGCGAACGCGGCTATCAAGAAGAGTTCGAATCCGCTGATGCCGAACATGCTAGCCTCGCTGTCCGACGCATGCCGGAACGGGTGCCGGCACCGTGTATGTGACTGAGGGGCCCACGAGTACGTTCGCGGGGAAGTTGCAGCCGCGACGCATCAGAACTGGCGGGCCTCCTCCACGCTCTCGAGGATCGGGAACACTTTGTCCAGCCCGGTGATACGGAAGATCTTCAGGATGTTCTCACGCGTGCATACCAGTCGGATAGCCCCGGACCGCTCCTTGGCCCGCCGCAGACCACCGACAAGGACGCCAAGCCCGGAGCTGTCTATGAACCCGACGTCTTCCAGGTCCACGACAACGTTGGCACACCCGGACTCGATCGTCTCGATGAGGGTCTCTTTGAGGCGCGGCGCGGTGTACACGTCGACCTCACCACTCAAGGTGATGGTGCAAATCCCGTCCTCGCGCCCTGCGCGGATATCCAGTTCCATCTGAGAGCTCACTTCCGTGGTCAGGTGGCAGACGTTCCTGCATTGTACCTTGCGCACCGCCCGTTCCCAACCCCGCGGCGGCACTCTCCTTCCGGTCGGCAGGGCCGTTGTACCCGGACAGCGAAATGGGTACGAAAGCATCGAGTCACCACGGAGGAAGGGAACCCGATGGCGCTGACGATCGATCTGACCCAGGCGGAATCGCACTGGCTACTCAGGCTCACGGGGGACCTGGACTACGGCGAATGCGCGTCGTTCCGAATGAGCATCGATCGAATCTTGAAGGCATCCCCGCCCTCGACGATTGTGGACCTATCTCAACTCGAGTATCTCGACAGCTCGGGTCTTGGCCTGTTACTCAGTCTGTCGAAGGAGTACGGCGCGCAGGGCGGCAGGTTGGTACTGGTGACCAACGAGACGGTGGACAACATCCTCTCGCTTACCAGGCTCAACGGCATATTCTCGACCGTCGGCTCGGTCGAGGAGGCGTTGCAGGTACTCGGTGAGAACGGAGCCTCGTAGCAGTCGCCCCGCACACTGACCAATGCAAGACGGGCCGCCCCACGCGGGGTCGGCCCGTCTTCATGTCAGGTGCGACAAGCGGACTACGGTGTGCTCGTGGACGGAGCGCTCGTCGTCGGGGCTGATTGCGGTGCGTTGATGTTGCTGTCGATCACGTCCTGCGCGACATCCGGGCTGCCGGTCTGACCGCTGGGGTCGAGCTCGATATACCGCTGCATCACGCGCACGGCGTCGGCACCTCGGCCGGCCGTGTCGTAGAAGATGCCGGCGTTGTAGAACGCGACAGCGAAGTCGGGGTTCTCCTCGAGCACCGGCTCGATGACGTCGATGGCCGCCTGCGTGTTGCCCGAGTAGTACAGCGAAACGGCGTAGTCGGTTGCAACGTTGGGGTCACCGGACTGCTGCTCGATGGCCCGACCGTAGTACACGCTGGCCGCCAGCCAGATAGGCAAGTCGGCGCCGGACTGCGACGCCTGCTGGACGTCGATCGCCCAATCGAAGTAGACGTTGCCCTGGGTCACAAGCACGGTGTAGCTCGTCGGCTCGCTCGCCAGCTTCTGGTCGTTGGCGGCGATCGTAGGCGCGTAGCGTGCCGCGATCGCCTCGAGCTGACCGGTGCCGGTCGCCGGGTCTTGGGTATTGCCCCCGCCACCGAGCCCGATCGAATCCCACGGGATGAACGCCAGCACCAACACAGCGGCGATCAGTCCGATGCCGATCTTGGTCAACAGTGAGGTCTGCTTCTTGTCCAGGGCCACGTGGGCCGCCCTCCTTCATCCGTTCAAGAGAGCGCGGGTCCGCGCCGGATCGATCCGGGCGGACCCGCGTCGAGTACGCTTCTGTCTATTCCGTGCCCGTCGCGCCAGCGCTACCGGTAGCGGTATCCGTCGGCGGTGCGGCCTCGCCGCCCATCCCGGTGATGTCGGGATGCCCCTCGGGAAGCGATCCGCTCTCGAGCTCCTCAGGCGACAACTGAGGCGCGGACACGCCCGTCCCACCCTGCGTGGGGGCAGGAAGGCTGGTTGAACCACCGGCAGGGATGAGAATGCCGACGATCACGCCGACAAGCAGGGCGACCACGCCGATCAGCGACGCAACGGTCATCGTGACCGTGCGTTCCGAGGCGGGCGCGACTGTCGAGCGCGCCTCGGCGGGCGCCTGCTTCGTCGAAGAGCTGCCGGACTTCTTCGGCTCCGGCTTCTCCTCGGGCTTCTCGTCTTCGTCGAAGAAGAAGTCCTGGTCGCTCACTGTGTCGATTCCTCCTTGTTCGGGGGGTGCGATACTCTCGCCCTGACACCGTGTGTGACCAGGGCCGCTGTAACCTCGCGCGATTATAGCATGCGTGACATGCTGTTCGAGCTGCGTGGGAGCAAGAACCCGGCCAATCGTGGCGGTCGGCAGGGACCGGCCTATCCCCGCAGCTTGAGACGCATCTCGTCGGCACGTGCAAGAATGCGCTCGGCATCCAGGGTGCGCCAGGTTTCGCGCTCGTAGAGCACGTCACCCGCAACCATGGTGAACAGGACGTTGTCCTGGTTCGCCGTGTGCACGAGCGTGCTGTACGGCTGTTGCGTCGGCACCTGGTGCGTGTGCGACATCTCCACGCCGATTATATCTGCCTGCTTACCGGGCTCCAGCGATCCGACCCGGTCCTCTATGCCAAGCGCCTCCGCGGCGCCGAGTGTGGCAAGCCTCACGAACTGCTTTGCCGGGTAGAACTCGGCGTGTCCGGACACGGCGCGCTGCAACAGCAGGCCGATGCGCATCTCGTCGAACATGTCCATGGTGTTGTTCGACGCGGGCGAGTCTGTCCCGATGCCTACTGGGATCTCATGGTCTATGAACTCGCCCAGGGGGGCCATCCCCATGCCGAGCTTGGCGTTGCACCGCGGGCAATACGCGATCGCGACGCCGTGTTGCGCGAGGATGTCGATGTCGTTCTCGTCGACCTGAGTGCAGTGCACGGCAAGCATGTTCGGTACGTCGAACAGGCCCCACTGCAAGACGTAACTCACGGGGCTCACGCCGGTTGGCAGCCAGCCGAACTCCTCACGCCTGCCGAAGCGGTCACGGAAGTCCACGGCGAGAAGCGAGCGGCCGTATTTCACGAAGTCGTATTCGTCGCGCGAACCGGCCAAGTGCATGGAAACGGGGATGCCATCGGCAGTCGCGACCTCCGTGATGCGGGCAAAGAGCTCGGGATGGCAGCTGTACGGCGCGTGAGGGGCAAGGCCGATAGTCAGCCGCGATCCGTCGAGTTCGCGCCAGCTGCTCATGTCCTCGGCAGCCTCTGCCATGACCGAGCCGACTTGCGCCTTGTCCATGGTCGAGACTTCCCGGTACACGAAGGCACGCAGTCGAGCGGCCACGGCCGCACGGGCCGACGCGCCGGTCTCCGTGATGTCCGCGATCGTGGTGATGCCCGACGAAGCAGCTTCCATGGCCCCGAGTAGTGCGGCATCTTCCCAGTCCTCCGGGGTCAGCAGCTCCTCCAGCGCCATCACTCTGATCTTCCACTGCGAGTAGGGCAGGTCGTCGACGAGCCCGCGCATCGCGGAGTACTCGAGGTGCGTGTGCAGATCCACCAGGCCCGGCATGATGGCGGCCAGGCCGAGGTCGAGGACCTCTTCGTCAGGGTGAGCGGCCTTGAGCTCCTGGGCAGCGCCGATCTCGGCGATCGTGTCGTCGTGGACGAGCACCCCGCCGTGTTCGATATGAGGAGATGAGACCGGGAGCACGTACCTGGCTGTCAGAAGCATGCGTCTCTCCGAACAACGGTTGGAGTCAGCAGCCATCTTACCGCACGCGGCTTTCGAGCGGAGGGGCGCGCGACGGCCCGGTACGGGTCCCGCGGCATACGCGCGAGCGACAGCGCGTTACTTCACCGCGACGTGGATGGCGACGATCCCACCGGTGCGGTTCTCCCACGAGATGGCGCTGAAGCCGGCGTTGCGCAGCTCGGCGGCGAGCTGGGCTTGCGTGGGGAACTGCAGGATCGAGTCGTTGAGGTACTCGAACGACTCGCGGTCTTTGGTGAGCGCACCGCCGATCGCGGGTATCACGTGGCGAAGGTAGAAGTGGTACAGGCCGCGGAACGGCGCGAACGGCGGGCGCGAAAACTCCAGGACCACGTAGCGTCCGCCCGGCTTGAGCACGCGGCGGACCTCGCGGAAGTTCGCCGCGCGGTCGGGAAGGTTGCGAACCCCGAACGCCACCGTCGCCGCGTCGAACGAGGAGTCCTGAAACGGCAGGTCTTGCGCGTCGGCCTGGCAGAAGCTCACGGCGGTCGGGCCTTCGTGGCGCCGGGCCTTGCGCTCGGCGACAGCCAGCATCTCCGGGACGAAATCGCTACCCACAGCCTCGGACGCCACTCCCTCTCGCGCGAGCGCCAGCGTCAGGTCGCCGGTGCCGGCGCATAGGTCGAGCACCCGGCTCCCAGGCTTGAGCGCGGCAGCCTTCACCGCCGCCTTGCGCCATCCCCGGTCCACACCGAGACTGGACAGCCGGTTGAACACGTCGTAGCTGTCGGCAATGCCGGAGAATATGCCCTGCACCCTGTCGGATGTGGGCTGGCCGGGAGCCGGAGTGGTGGGCTCCCCGCTCGTTGAAGTCATCAGGCCTCCGAAGACTCGCTCGCGGGCAGCGGCAAAGGTCGCCGCAGGTTCAACAGCGTAGCGAGATTCTCTTTGACCCACAACACGACGACGTGCCACACGTTCCGAGGACTGACGTAGGCCGGCCAGTTCAGCTCGGTCTTCTCACACACAGTCGACTCGCTGAGCCGGTCCATGTCCGCTTTCAGCGCGGCGAGCCGCGGCGCTCGCGCGACCAGATCGTCGGCCATTATGCGGTCGATGTGGTCCATGGCGATACGCGCCTGGACGATTCGGTCCTCGGTGCGTGCCGCCACATCGGGCTGCACGATCCCGAGCTTGGCCTTGAGGCGGTTGAGCTGCAGCCCCACCTCGTAGGTGGTGTCGATCATCTCGGGCTTGGAGAGCGAATCGCTCTCGTAGTTCATGATGTAACGCCACGACGGCTGTACGAGCAGCTGCCGGTGCTCCTCGAGGGTGTCCGCCAGGCGCGTGTAGCCGTAGGAAGCCGGATCGTCGTATACGCGCGAGCCGGGGTCGAGGAAGGGCGCCATCGGCGACGAGAAACACAGCAGCCGCTTGTCGCCGCCGACCTTCTCGTAGAGCGACTCGATGTACGCCGGCGTCTCGAGCACCGACTCCGCGCTCTGCCCAGGGATCCCGGTCATGAAGTACAGGTCGAACCGCTTGCAGCCGTTGCGCAGCGCAGCCGAAACGGACTGCTCGACATCCGTCATGCCGTAGTGGCCCTTGCCGAAGGCTCTGCGCACCTCGTCATCGTGGGTCTCGACGGAAATCTCCACCGAGTAGTCGTCGAGGTGGGCGTCGAGGAACTCGTAGAACTCCTCGGCGGGGGGCTTGAAGAACTCGAAGCCGATGGGATTGCGCAGTCTGATGCTGGAGAGTCCCCGGATGAAGGCGGCGGTGTAGTCGCGCCCAGCCTGCAGGAAGTCGTTAAGAACGAAGATGGGGCCCGGTATGTACTTCTGGATATGCTCGATGTCGCGCACGAGCAGCTCGGGATCGCGGAAGGCCACGCGATCTCGGCCGAAGTGCGTGCGGAATGAGTACGACGAGCCGCCGCAGGTCGCGCAGTTGTGCGTGCAGCCTCGGCAGGTAAGGGAGGCGCACACGGGGTACTGCAACCAGTCCCGGAACGGGACGAAACCCATCATGTCCCTATAGCGGATGACGGCCTTCATGTTGAACGAATAGTCCAGCGAAATGTCGTTCATGTCGTCGGGAACCCAGTCGAGCGGGTTGACCACGACCGAACCGTCGCGGGTGGAGTACGTGAGGTTGGGGATGTCGTCGACGCGGCCCCTGCCCTTCAACGCAAACATGAGTCGCGCGAACGGGTACTCAGTGGAGTCACCGCGGATCACGTAGTCGACCGACGGGTAAGTCGCGAGTTCCTCGTGGAAGAACGACGCAGACAGCCCGCCGAAGACCACGGGCGTGTCCGGGTGGTGCTTCTTACAGATCTTCGCGATCTCGATCGACCCGTGGGCGTGCGGCAGCCAGTGCAAGTCGATGCCGAAGGCCACCGGGTCCATGTCGCGGATCGCGGCCTCGACGTCGAAGTCCGGACGGTTGAGCATGAGTACGGCCAGGTTGACGATGCGAACGCGCAGGCCGTGACGCTCCATGTACTCGGCAATCGTCGTGAAGCCGAGTGGGTACATCTCGAAAGCCGGTGTGGACGGGACCATGTCCGAGACCGGGCCGAACATGATCGAGCGCTCGCGGAAATCGTACACGCTGGGTGCGTGCAGCAGAACCAGATCCACTCGCGACATAGGCCAGGCACCTTCCTGTTGCGTGCGGGGCGCGTTGACTCTCTTCGCGTTGCGAGCGGCTCCGGCAAGCCGTCTTTGCCACCTCGTCGGCGACGCGCTAACGCCTACGGGGGGCACAGTATAGGGTATTCGAGGCTACGCGTGGCGCTCCCTGCCCTTCGCGGAGAGCCTGACGGAAGGTGAAGCC
>Ga0209164_1001479_pt1 | contig 30037 bp, 25 predicted proteins | sample MTBNYHSulfiMetaG_FD_187458 | JGI IMG/M metagenome (GOLD analysis project Ga0209164, IMG submission 187458) | Enrichment culture microbial communities from rom New York Harbor, USA that are MTBE-degrading - MTBE-NYH (New York Harbor Sulfidogenic)... | ecosystem: Environmental > Aquatic > Marine >... | reverse complement strand
CTGGAGTTCCAGAAAGTATTTGAATATGTCTTTATTGAATGGTATCGATCTGGATTCAGTTGCATAGGCTGTGAGGTCAGAAGATCGGGGACTTGAAATAAATGTGCGAAAAAATATTGACGTTATCCAGAATTGAGCGCCGATAAGTAATGCAAATACAATCATTTAACTAAATTTATGGATCGATGAAAGATGCCAGGAATTTCATATAACTTTTTTAATTAAACTTAAAGGGATTTTATTTGCTGTTGTAATTATTAGTAATGACAATGCATAATTCAAGAATGGAGAAATAAAATACTCTGATATGCCCAATAATTTTTCCATGGAATATATAAAAGGGAAAATTAGAAAAATGCCATATGTATGCCTGGAGACATTGATAATTATTTTGCTATTATTTTTAAAATTGAATTTTAAAAATACGGCCGCAGCAAACATTAAAAAACCAAAAAGGTATACGATGCCGATATCCCTATGCTCTGTGAGTATCAGCCATATTGAAAGCATAATTATTATAAAAGAATATAATAGTTTTTTTCGAAGTTCTGAAACTTGAATATTAAGATTGCTGGATGCCGCTCCAATAAAGAGAAGTGGAAGCATAAGTAACCATTGGCTCCACGGAGAGCCTGAATCCAGACTCCATGGCCTCCATATTGGTGAAGCGATTAAAAGAATAATTGAAGCTGATATTAAAATAGTGAGATTGAATTTTTTTAAGCAGGAACGATATTCAATTATTCTATAGTAAGAGACCAATAATATACTGGCAACAAATAAGAACGGTAAATACCAGAGGTGATATTTTGTTCCGGCAAGAACAGCACTGATGATGTTGTCATTTTCAGGAAGGAAAGCTTTACCGCTCATAAGTCGAAATAGGCCATAAATTAAAAACCAGAAGAACCAGGGGACAAGCAATCTGGAAACTCTTCTGTGGAGAAATACGGAATAGAAATTCTGCGGAATTAAAAGATACGACGATATCAACATGAAAATCGTTAAGGATGTAAAGCCTATTACTCTTGCTATTGTTCCTTGTACGCCATGGTAATATACAATGCCGAAGGAAGAAATTATTCTTAGAATTTCTATATTGTAATTAAGGCTAGCAGAATTCTGTGTTTTTATTTCCTCCAAATATTCTCTCCTTACAGTGGAGTTATATGCTTGATTACAGTATTCAGATTATTGCATCTTGCTTAAGAGATAGCTTTAATTTTGGGAAGATATTTTTTTCCGCCATATTTTTTTTACTTTAATTAAAAGATTTGTATCCTGTAATATTTTTTTCGCTGTATGGGATGCAATTAGTATTAATGACCTGATGATATTAATGGTTATGCATTTAATTGAGGAATTAAAAATTATTACTGACGCCTCTTCCCAGTTCAAATTCGCATAATCCCGTTTATAGACCGCATCACCAAATCCAAAATCAATTTTTTCAATTTGTTTGTTTTGACATAAAATATCTATGCCTCTCATCAGCAAATATATTCCCAAACTATAATTATGGTATTTTGAATTATATGCTGTTGCTTCCCCAAAAAAGATGTTTTTATATTCTATTCCATACCAGAAAGCTTCGGGGCTTCCGTCAATATAAAGTATATAGATATGAAGACAATGTTGCTTGATAAATAATTTAAATCTAATTCTGTTTTCATTATTGTCAACAAAGCCTGCCCCTAATCCACGCTGATATGTTTTACTGGCGATAATTTCTAAATCTTTTATGAATTTTTCAAAATCTTCTTCAGTCGAATATAGTTTTATTTCAATTTTATCGCCTAAATCATTTTGTATCTTTTTGGCACGTCTTTTTACATTTGATCTGATATTAGCAGGTAGGGAACTTATATATTTATCATAAGATTCTGGTAATAACAATTGCCAGTGTATGCTAGGAGCAGGGAAGTTATCACGATAATAAAAAGATGTTAATTCAGCCGAAACTTTAAATAAATCTGATTTTATATCAAGATTTGAAAAGGTAACAATTTCGGCTTCGCGTTTTTTAAGAGTATTTTTAAGTTCCTTCAATATAATTTTACAATTCATCAAAGAAGCGTCGCCAAGAATACCTCCATATATAATGGTTAAAGAGCGCAGCCGGGGATTTAACAATGTTCTATATCCAAATTTAATTGGTATTTTAATATCTTCAATGCGCCCCACAATTAACAATTTAGGGATTCCATTAATATAAAGTACAATAATATGCGGTCTTTCAATTTCGTTGCGTATTTCTACTATCGCACGAAAATGATCTATATCTGCGTTAGGGTGATAATTTAATTCTTCCCATGTCTCTCTTATGTGTTCAAGTTCTTCAAGTGAACGCAAAACTTTTATTTCATATTTTTCGGCACTAAGTGTTTCAACAGTCATGTCTTTCCCTTAAATTATTCCTGTCAGGTTTATTTCAGGATCTTTCCTCGTGAATCAGAATAAGCATGTCTAATGTCATTAATATGTGAATCGATTTAAAATATCCAATGTCGCAGGGTAACGTCATTGTGTAAATGCGTCAACGAAATTTTTATTAACTTTACTTCTTAAATCATTGTCATGCTCAGGTCTGAATCTGGGCTCAGGATGTGAATGGTGTCGTTTTTTTTATGTAATAAATTCTGGAAAAATCTTTTATATGGTGTTTGTATATAATGGAAATGCAATCACCATTCTCTTGTTGGAGGAAAAGGTTGGCTCCCTGGTAATAATTTGCTTATGTTTAAAATTGTTGCTAAGAACCAAATTATTACCAGGAATTGGTCATTGGCAGTTATCAATAATCATTTCTATATTGGTCCCACATTTTCTCAGAAAATGACGACCATGATCTTCGCCAACTTGGAGAGGCTTCTTTGGGGACTATTGTAGACATGTATCTGTCTTGATATTCAAAAAGAACATCATGATTCCAAAGAATCTTAGCATTTGTGATATATGCGGAAAGAACTATTCCCACCCATGCATTTGCGGTGCAGCAAACTCGATACGATGCACTTAGTGTCTTATGGTCCCGCTCTGGTTCTGTCGCGTGCCTGATACCCCATTCTGGCAAGCCAATATCGTCAGTCGTATATGGTATTGGTATTGTACTACTACTCTCGCATACCGGGATCCATATACTGCTATTTGAAATATTTACAGCGTTTTGATCAACATAAAAGGTTTGTGCATCTTCGCCAAATAATGTATCTGTATCCTGGCCAATGTTTTTCATTTCATTATTATTGAGAATTAAGCCGGCAAATAGAATAGGCCACTTGCGGCCACTTGCGTGACCACCATTAGGGGACCAGTTTTTGTCGCCACCATTTTTAACAATTCCATACAGATCAATACCTAATTGAACAAACCTGATTAAGAGGGTCTCTTTTTCTTCATTAGTATAGTTGAGGTTCAGCGTCAGAGATGCTTCGCCAATAAGACTGGCAAGATCTCTTCCGTAATCAGGCATATTATCAACAGGATGTAGACAACGTCCCATCCAGCCCGGCACATGATCGAGCCAGGGTCTCTCAAAAGCTCTTTCCAGGACAGATAAATCCGGTGTATCCTCAACGGGATCCAGGGAAGATAAAATGAGATAATTTATCATGTTTTTCGTAAAATTAATATTTTTATTATTGCCGCAATATGGTGGTCTGAAGCTGCCTTCCGCAGGGATTTCACTTACAACAGTTAATATTGCTGCTGTTTTTAATTGGGCCACTTCCTGGATTTCATCCACGCTGATGGTTGAAACAAGTGAAGTCCCTGGATTAAGTATTAAAGGATTAGTTTTAGATACATCAAGGGCCTTGTTGAGGTTTGGGCTATATTGAGGTGCATATGCGCCATACATAGCGCTGTCATAACCTTGTTGTGTTCCTAGCAGCGGCGTTGGATTTATCATTGATCCATGCTTGGTTCTTCCATTGCTTTCGGTTGACCTGGGAGTTATTGAAATAATTGAAACAGGGCCAACAACCCAATAATCACCATTGACGAATTGCCCAAATACTTCATCTTTGCTGAATGTCCAGGTAATTCCATATTGCGTAATTGTATTATTGGTATATATTTCTGTAGAGGCAGTATGTGTTGTTGCCTGGATGTCTTTTCGACGTTTGTCTGAAAATTGACACGATGATAAGGCTGATACAATGAATAAAAAAATTATTAGCAAGAATTTGTATCTATTAAAGGAAGTTTTATTGCTGTATAGTCCAGGGGTAGTAATGTTTATAAATTTCATGTCAACACCTCATATTTTAGGTTTAAACAAATAGTTTAAAAATAAATCCTATGAATTTAATACAATTAATCAGACACGGCAATGTTTTGATTTAAAAAGATAAAAAAAATTGATTTTTTAACACGAATAGTTGTCGAAATCAATTTTTTATCTTATCTTGTTATGATTTATTCAAATAGGGACGGTATGATATGAACAAAAAATACACTTTTCCAATCCATATATTGATCTCATCACGAAGAATCGCATTTATTATGTTAAACTTACTTCTAGTTTTTATAGTCAACTGCGATGTTGTTGATACGTGGAAGGTTCGTCATCTTCCTTTTGTATCAATTAATTACATCCCGAATCCAGAGGGTGTTGTTATACTCTCAGATACTTCTTTGAGCATAACTCAGTTTGGCATAACCTGGGAAGTGACATTAATGGGAGCCGGCGTTAATATTAATCAGGATTATGGCGTTTTTGCCAATGGTGATTTTTGGGTTCGGGGACCAATACAAATTACAAGTATCAATCCCCCTTGTGGAACCATTGGCGGTATCGTTGTTAATGGAGCGATGATAGATCCTGACCCTGCAGACTATCCTGAGGATGTTAATCGACATCAGGGTTATGGACAAACTGTATCCGATTATGATTCTGCCTACAATGATGCACTTCCTAATGGTCAGCCCGTATCTCAGTTAAATCCCATCAACGTTAACACAGGGTCCTGCATTGTATCGACGATCAGTACTCCGGGGGCTGGATATGGAACTCGTCCCAATGAAGGTGAATCATATAATGATCATTTGCGTACTGCGGCAATTTTAACGGTTCTTGACAGTATACCCCCTGCGAACAGTTTTCGCCCGGGATATTGCTCATATCCGAAAGTAGTTGAATTTAATGAAGCGGATTTGAATTACTCTCTGCTGCAACAATTTTCTATTGATAGTGCAATTCTCAATGCAATGCTCAATGATTATGATATTCGTTCAAAAGGCATACCATCAACAGCCCTGGATGCGTTGAATAATGTAGCAAAATTTTTTGAACGTCCATGGATTGATCATATACCACTTGCGATGGGACGGTCACATCACCCGATAGATAATATGCCTGTATATGGCAGAAATATCAGTACTTATATGGGTATTGGTGCAACAATGCTTCATATGGATTTCTCCAATGCACAAAAGCGTGATCTTCTTGTCCGCTTTGTTCAGCTCGGTATTGATTTATATTCAGTAGCTACTCGTCAGGGAGGGAATGACAGGTGGAGTGGTAGTGGAGGTCAGAGTAGTGGTAGAAAATGGCCGATTCTTTTTGCCGGGATTGTTTTAAATGATACGGGGGGGATGCGAAATGTCGGACAAGTATCGGGGGATTATGCTCAAACCAATGGTGTTTTTGCAGTTAATTTACCAGATGATTATATTCATTTTGGTGAAGATGACCAAACCTTCTATGTTACCCAGGCTGAGATAGATGAACATGCCCCTTATTCTCATGACCCGGAGGATTACACACCACCTAGCGAAGGCAACACAACTGATCCCGCATATAATCCTCCGCCACAATACGCTGATCTTCAGGGGCCCCAGAGGTTTTATCCGTATAGGCAGCTTGATTTGAATCTTCCCGAATATGGGGCAGCTCATTGGTCATATGCTGCAGGGGCAATGCGGGTTGACAGTAAGTATTGGAGTGCTGCTTATCGACATGTCAATACGCCTGCCTGGAGCGGGTTTATTCTCGCGGCTCATGCGACGGGTGCAAAAACTTTATGGAACCACAATGCTTTGTTTGATTACGTGGATCGATTTATCGAGATAGAACCAATTGAAAAACATTCATCCCCGTTTATTCAGGCGGTCTGGAATGCCAATAGGGCTACTTTGGGCCCGGTATGGACAGGGAATTAAATTAGACTTTTGTATATAATGAAAATTTTTTATGTGTTCGTGTGGTTTGATTATTATATTCATGGGTTTGATTTTTTATCCTTAATAATTACTTAATCTTACTTCTTTCCTAATTTACCTTCAGAAAAGAAGTAAGATTATTGTACAATTCAAAATATATCCAGCCAAGAAATCATTTTGTTTTTCCTTCCATTTTTTAATACTACGTTGGTAAATTCATTGAAAGGCTCAAATATTATTGAATGCGGATTAATCCAGGATTCTTTTTTAATTGCCGTTTGAATGAATAAACCAGATTTATACATACAATTGTTTTTGATACATTGCCAAGAGTAAAACAATACAGTATTTATTTAAATAAATAACAAAGACTTTTTTGCTGAAAAAAGGACGGATGTTTTTTGCTTGACTATGTGAGTCCTGAAGAATATGAATCTGGAAAAGATATAATTTTACCAGAAGATTTATGCTGAACATGGATGTTCTAAATTAAAATCATTTTACTGGATATTGAAAATATTCAGAATACTAAGCCGGAATGAGTAATTTCACTGTGTACTATTTATCCTGCTGATACAAAATCATTTTTGATATTTTCCCTGGCAAAAGAATAGTACCAATGCGTTACTGCCTTTTTAATTTTAAAATCTATGGGTAGCTGCAATCATTAATATATTATCATTTATTAATGATTATAAGATCAATGTTTAAAAATTAAGAGAAGATAGTGAAATATACCAGTAAATATAAATACGTTCTATTAACAGCCGCCAGAAATGAAGAAAAGAATATTGAGAAAACACTTCTTTCTGTAATTAAACAGACCATCAGGCCGGTACAGTGGATTATTATCAGTGATGGATCAACGGACCGAACAGATGATATCATCAAACATTATGAAAAAGAAAATAAATTCATAAAATTATATCGTGTTGACGGTGACTTGCAGCATAATTTCGGATCGAAGGTTAAGGCAATCAATTTTGCAAAAAAGCAGGTTACTGTAAAAAATTATGATTATATTGGTATTCTTGATGCGGATGTTTCTTTTGATATAGATTATTTTAGTGAACTTTTAAAACGTTTTGATGCCAATCCTGGACTCGGTATTGCTGGGGGCATTATTTATGAGATATATAAAGATAAAAAAATTTCGCAGAACATAAGTTTGAACAGTGTTGCCGGTGCAGTACAGTTTTATAGGCATGATTGTTTTTATGATGTCGGAGACTTCATTCAACTTCAATATGGCGGTGAAGATGCTGCTGCGGAAATAACGGCAAGGATGAAATCGTGGGAGGTTAGAACATATCCTGATTTGAAGGTTCTTCATTATGGATATGTCGGGCAGGCAAGTGGAAATATTTTAAAAGCAAAATATAGAAGGGGGATTTGTTTTTTTCAATTAGGATATCACCCGCTGTTCCAGATTTCAAGGTGTATCTATAGATTGTTTGAGCGGCCGATAATAATCGGCAGCATCATCGAATGCATCGGTTTTTTTGTGTCGTATGCAAAAAAAGAAAAAAGGCTTTTACCTGATGCGACAATCAAGTTTCTCAGGAATGAGCAACTGAAAAGATTGAAATTAAAATAAGCAGTAATGATATGTGCGGTATATACGGACAATTAAACTTCAATAATACGGCGAAAATCGATAAAGAATTGATCAAAAAAAAGGTAGCCTCAATTATTCATCGTGGACCTGATGATGAAGGATACCATTTTACTGAATCTCTTGCTTTTGGCTTTCGCAGGCTGTCAATCATAGATCTTGCAGGCGGCCATCAACCAATGTCGAGCAATGATGGTCATATCTGGGTAATCTTCAATGGCGAAATCTATAATTTTCCTGAATTGAAAAAAGAATTAGAAAGTTATGGTCATACTTTTCAAACTAAATCGGATACAGAAGTAATAATATACGGTTATAAACAGTGGGGTGTTGATGTTTTTAATCATTTGAATGGTATGTTCGGAGTCGCAATATGGGATGATATCATGAAGCGGCTTATTATCTCAAGAGACAGAATGGGAATAAAGCTGGTCTATTATCGTATCGATAATGGAATTGTAACATTTGGATCAGAATTGAGGACGTTATATCTATTTGAAAAGGAAAAACCGGAAATAGATATTGAATCATTGAATTTATTCCTGCGGTATCGTTATACGCCATCACCTCGTACAATATTCAAGGGAATTTCAAAGCTAGCTCCCGGAACTTGCCTGATTGTTGAAAATAATACATGCAATACACATCGGTGGTGGAAATACAAACCTGTTGTGAAAAAATCAGCAATAAAAATAAATGAAGTGAAAGAAGAGTTGCTGGATTTATATAAAAAATCCATGAAAAGACATCTGATAAGTGATGTACCTGTGGGACTCCTCCTGAGTGGCGGTCTTGATTCAGCCATGCTTTTAGGACTGATGAATGAATACGGCAAGTCCTGGGATACCTTCACTGTTGGTTATGGTAAAAATTTTGCAGACGATGAGCTTGATGATGCCGCCAGGACCGCATCCCTATTGGGTGCCTCTAATGGTCAGGTTCATATCGATAAACAGGATTTTGAAGACAGCTTACCCCAGGTTATTTCCTTCCTGGAAGAACCCATTGCCTCGGCTTCCATAATACCAATGTTTTTCGTGTGCAAACATGCCCGTGAGAGAGTCAAGGTAGCGCTCATCGGTCAGGGTCCTGACGAATTATATGGAGGATACAAACGGCATCTCGGGGTAATGTACGGGAAATATTGGCGGGCAATACCTCAACCGGTAAGGAATCAATTGAAAAGAATTCTTGGCTCAATCCCAAGGGCCGAGTCGATAAAACGGGGATTGTATTCTCTGGACGTATCTGATAGGATGCAAAGATATCAGCAGGTATTTTCAATTAATACAGAGGATGTTGTTGATGGCCTGTTCCATGAGGGGCATCTGAGAGACCATGCTGGTGATATTATTCTTGATTGCTGGGAAGATTTGAGCGAACTAATGGAACAGACTGATGAACTGGGTGGGTTTCAATTCCTTGAGATAAGATCTTCTCTTCCCGATGAGCTGCTGATGTATGCAGATAAACTATCAATGGCCCATAGTCTTGAATTGCGCGTTCCGTATCTTGATAAAGAGATTGTTGAATATGTCGAGACCCTGCCTGAGTCATTAAAGATAAGATGTGGAAATCAAAAATGGATTCACAGGGAAATCTGCAAAAAATATTTACCCGCTGAAATAGTTAATAGAAAAAAACGGGCTTTTGCCGTAAATGTCGTTGATGATTGGTTTCAAAACTCAATGAGTTCTAAGTTTAGCCAATATCTTGATGACCCGTCTTCGTTGATTTATAGATATCTGAAATATGATTCGATTAAACAGCTTAATCATGAGCATCAAACAAGAAAGCAGGATAATTATAAAATACTGTTCAGCATTATTGTATTTGAAGAATGGCTCAGATCATTTTATATTTAAACCGATATCATTACACGGTGTTGAGCTAATTATTGTCCAAAAGCCATGGCTCCCTTTTTTTAAAAGGTTGTTTGAATTCTGCTTTAATTCGTCCTGTTTTTTCAAGATGGATCATGCAAGCCATTGTACAGCCTCTGGCTCCTTCAATAGGTGAGGGATGATGATAGGACTCCCATGAAGCCTGATAATATTTCAGCCTGTTCCTGATGATATACCATAACTTTTTTCTGATTCTAAAGCTTAGATTTTTGTTATTCCAATTCCCCCTGGAAATAATATACTTGTATAACTTTCGTGATAGCCAGGGCATGAATGGGTTTACTTCCGGAACACCACCGTCATATGTCAGGGCGCATCTTATAAGATCGAGTTTCCCCCATTCGCATACTTTTCCGCCCACAATAACTTTTTCCGTAATTTCCGGGTCGATTGCATTTCCCGTACACTCTTTGACGCAGAGCATACACCTGTCGCAGATTTGGCCGGTGAAAAGAGGATCTGGTTTCAACGGTGCATCGGTCAATAATAATGCAAGCCGTTGTCTGGGACCAAATTCAGGACTGAGAAATAATTTGCTATACCCGATTTCTCCCAGTCCGGCTGCAACCGCTGCAATGCGAAAATCGAGATACACGTCGGGTTTGGGTTTATCGGGATGAACTGCTCTGCCTTGTCCCGCTCCAAGTCTTACACTTGTATTGTCATAGGGGACGGCTTCATAGCCATTGTCTTCAATGTAGCAGCTTAATTCTCTTAAAACATTCATGGCATATACAAGATTTATATGATAGTATCCAAATGATCCGTAATTTGCAAAATAGGTTCCTTCCTCAATACCTCTGAAACAGCCTCTCGGAACCCTGAAGCCAAGTACAATCATGGCTTTAGCTTCAGGGAATATGTAGCGGGGGTCATTTTGTTTTGGTGCACCCTCAAAACGTTCCATCGAAGCAATGCCTACTAAGTCAGCCCCACATTCTTTTGCATATTTTTTTATCATTGCTGAGTTAATCATTAACACCTCATTTGCTCTGAATTCATTGTTCAGAAAACATTTAAATTGCCAACTTATATGATAATTTATTTGTCCCGTTTAGTTACAATATTCAAAAATTCCAAGTATGAATAATATTGTTTATTTTTCTGCCGTCAATGGTTTTTTATGTGGTGCATTATCAGAATTACGATAATGCACCATCTGTACTTATTGAATATTAATTTCAAATGAATCAATATAGGTGCTGCTCTAAAGTCTTGACAGAAATATAATGACAAATTTATTTGCAGCTTGTGTTATACCGGCGGTTTGCTGTATCATTATTTTCATTGATGAACGGAAAGTTTATAATGTCTGAATATCAATTTGAAGCTGCTGGTACAATAGAGAGAATTGATGGCATTTTAAAAGATTGGGAAAATTTATTTAAATGTTCTCATGATGCTAGTCCATTTATTTCTCCGGCATGGCTCTACCCGTTTATAAAAGAAAATAAATTCCCGGGAAAGCTTTTTGTGTTGCTTGTGTGGGGGAAGAATGAATTGGCGGGAGTTTTACCCGTGTCAGTTCAGAAATTCGGATTTTTTAAGATAGCACGTCTGATAAGTACTGGGCTGCCATCTTATCCTGGAGTACTCTGCGATCCTTCTTCTGAAACGGCAATAATGGGAATAGCCGATTTTATGAAAAACAAAACCTTTTAGTGTACTCTGCATTGATCATTTCTGGTCTGAGGATAAAAAACAAACATTAACTGCGGCGTAAAAAGAGAGAAAAATACATGAAATCGGTGAGGTTGGATACCAGATTTATTCCAGTGAAGAAATAACAGATAATATAACACACAGCTATTATACGGCATTTGACTTAGAATTTGAGGCATATCCGGTGGGTACGCATTTAGTCAACTGGATCATTAAAGATTGTTTTTTAAAGGGATTACAGGCGATTGATTTTATTTATGGAGATGCTGAATATAAGCGATTCTGGGCGAACAAATGCAACAGTGTTAATCGAATTGTGATTGGACATGGTTTGCTGGGGTATTTTGCCACTGTAATTTTTTATACGATATGGCTTATTTCACGGATTGAATGGCTGCGTTCTTTTTATAAAAAATTAAAAGAAAAAATAAAAGCCAGTTAACATAATATTACAACGACTCCCGGACTTGTTCAGAAATAATTATATCAACAAGTTAGCCGTATATGAAAAAAATGAATTAAAAAATACCCTCGGATACGACGATTATATCACCTGCCTCAATAACAATATCAGCTCTTGCGTCTCCATCCATTACAGCTTTTATATCTACTTTTATTTGTCTGTAGCCGGGTCTATCCTTACGCGGACGTAATATCTTAACACGGCTTGAGGAGCCGAAACGGGTGAAACCGCCCGCGATGGAAATAGCTTTTAATACAGTTGTATTTTCTCCCAGGGGATAATTACCCGGAGTAACTACTTCCCCTGAAATTGTATAATTTTTGCTTCTGGATTCTATCAGAGAGACTGTGACAACAGGATATTTAAAGAAACCATTTGCCAGTCGCCACTGAATATTCTGCTGGAGCTGTGTGACAGTAAGGCCTTTTGCCATGACGCTGCCCAAGTAAGGGACCGAAATATCACCACCGGGAGAAACCGTTGTTCGTGTTAGTAATTGCTCCGGCTGAATAATATTTATCTCAAGAATATCACCAATGCCTACTACATATTGTTCATTCGGAGCGGCCTGCATCGGGAGTGTTGCCAGTATGATTAATGATGTAGAAAAAGCTAATATAGTGATTCTTTTCAGCATCCTGAATCCACCTTTTATAATTATATACTCATTAATTTATAATGAAGCAGTCAATGCGATGGTAATTCTGTTTCTAAAATATGATATTTCATTGGCATTTTCAACCTGCGTTCCATTTCTTGTCAGGTTGTAAGATACCGAGCCATAAACATCCTCTTTAATCTCATAAGATAAATTTGTTGTCAACCCAAAAAGGCTGTTTCTTGTTCCCGATTCTCTGTATAATCCGCGTCCATAAAAGGTAATCAATGCAAAGGAGAGTCTGTTCAGAACCTGCCGTGTAAAGTTTAATGAGATATTCCAGTTTTCGAATGTTTCATCCAGATAGGGGTTCATTGCAACACCATAAGTAAAAGTCAGGTTAATCTGATTATTTTCATCAACATCATCGATCAGAGAAAACATTGCGTTGGGACTGTACGATGACCCTTCAGCGGAAATAGTATAATCAGCCCCGGCATGGACATTTGCGTATAGCTGGCGCGTAAAATAATGAGTGTGACCAATAAATGCGCTATGAAACGGTATTTGTTCCCCCGTGCTATATATTGTATATGTAAAATTGTATCCAACATATGTATAATTGGCCGAACTCCAATAGTATCCGAAGTTTCCTCCACCTGAGTGATACCGGGAATCTATGAGTGCATCATCCTGGTATTCCGTTAAACCATATACATATGTGGCGCTTAGGGAAAATACGCGTAATGGCTGAGTTTGGAAAGAACAGGTCGTAATATTGCTGAAATAAGTATTTCTCCCACCCGTGAGACCGAAAGCGTAGTCATAGGTGCGTGGTTCAGGGTAATGGTGAAACACATTCTGAACACTGAAGCTGGTCAGCTCGCTGAAATTTTTTGTAAGCATGACAACCACATCTTGTGAATTGGTTGTAAGAGAGGTTTCGCGGATATAGATGTCCTGGTAAATATGGGCAAGGAGAGAAAAGTTATATGTTTTACCTTCATTTTCAATTCCTAGACCAGCCAGCAGAGTGGTTACAAAATCATATTCCTGATTTCCGGCTGTGGCATTGACGTTGTCATCGATTGTTTCGCTCAGGGTGCCATCAATGGTAAATTCCCAGGTGTAGGCATTGGCAGTGTAAATTAATAATATAGAGCATATTATTAATAATATCCCCGGTATTTTTTTTTGAATCACTATTTTGGTTCTCATAATAATATCATTATTTCCGTGATTGTTACGGTGTTATTTTCTTTTTTTTCTTCTTCTTTTTCTTTTTTGTAATCGAAGTGGTATTAGATGGCGTTTTTGTATCTTTCGTTGAAATTGAGAATACTTTTTCGATACCCAAATAAATTTTCCAATCTCTGTCTGCTTTATATAGCAAATCCGTATCTTCTTTTGTCCATATTGGGAAAATGAATGTTAATGTACCTTTTATGTCATTGCTGAATGTATATGTCAATGAAGGGATAATATCAGAAGTTATCATCATGTCATTGGCATCATATGTTGAAGAGATGGTGCCTGCCAGTCCGTTTTTTTCTTTATACGTTCTCTCTGCTAAATAAACAAAGTTAAACCTGACGGATAATGAGATATCCTTGAAATATGTAATTTCAAAACCTACAAGCGAGGACATGGCATATCCAAGGTCCACCATATATGTTGCCATAGCCGAATAAACATATTCTGTGGGAAGAAATAGAATACCCCCGGCATTGATGAAAAAGCGTGTATATATTTCCGGCGCTTTCACTGACAGGGATTGCAATAATGAGAAGGTGAAATTCCCATATCCCAGTGGTACCATGATTGAGCCGCTTATGGCATTGTTATCTCCTGTGGGAATAGTGGACTTAAGGTGCGTAGACAGTATAACAGTATCGTTTACAAAGGAGAAGCTGGATGTCACACCGATCTTTATATCTCCAAAAGCTATCTTGGAAACATCATTCATACCATCAACGAGCATTTTCTGCATCAGGGGTAGTGTCAGATTCACGGCAAAATTGTCCGTGATTGAATAGATCAGTGGAATATAAAAGAATTTCAAGTATGGTGAATGGAATTGGTGGAGACCGGTAGTAAAGGATCGTGCCGGTGCAATACCACTGCCGTCATCGAGTACGGTATTTTCCAGCATTACCGTATCGGTTTTATAGAGGTGACAGTCCGGACCACCGTCAGCAGCCAGGGGCGAGTTCATGGTCTGGGTGTAAGCCTGCTGGAATATGGATAAAAATATGAATATTGAGATGACAGTTAAAAATAAACCGATATTTTTTTGAAAGTTATTTTCCCTCATTAAATTAATGCCCGCACTATTAAATTTTGTAATGAAAATATTAAATCTTTGTTGGTGTTGTTGTGATTCCGATATGAATCAGTTGATAATATTATGCGTTATTATGCTGTCAAGTTGAAATATATAAAACAGGGATAGCGTAATGTCATTATTTTGTATTTTATATATTTCCAGTGAGCATAAATAACGGTAAAAACGAAAGAAATTATTTTTCGATTTTACGCTTTATGTATCTCCAGCTTTTGATGGCACTCCATGCCCGGGCAATCCTCTCTGTCAGTTCTGAAGGAAGTATTGTGAGCATACCGGCGATATAAGCCTTCCATGAAAAATGTGTCAGGATTGAATTTCGCAAATTTTTCCTTGCGGCGTTTCTGTCTCCGCGTCTCAAAAATTCCATGCCCAGAGTGAAGAAAGTTTTTGATAGCTGTGATTGTACAAGTCTTTTATTCTTCAGGCTAAGATCAAAATCCCGAAGGATTTCTTCATATCCTTTTTGTAGAGACTTAAATGTTCGCACCGGATCTTTGAATCTGCGGGCGCTCAAATTTTCTATATTTTCCTCTCGCCTGTGCAGCATAACCAGTTCCCGACTGGTATATCCCCACGGTCCCTGGAGAGCCAGACGACACATGAAGTTATAGTCCTCGTTAATGGAAAGGGATTCGTCGAACAGGCCTGCATTTATTGCTGCGTTTTTACGGCAGAGTATGGACTGTACCATGGCCAGTGCTGTATATCGCATCTGATATGGAAATGGATCAACGAGTATTCCTTCAGACTGTTGAAGGGGGAAACCGCTTGTAGTGAAGGAATTGACACCGTCGTTTAATTTTTCAGAATAGTGCACATTAACCGTATGGGCTATGAGGTCCTGATTTTTACGAAGGCAGGTCATCTGTACCTGAAGTTTCTCGGGAAACCATTCATCGTCGGAGTCAAGGAATGCCAGCCAGTTTCCGCGGGCGGCCCATATCCCCGCATTCCTGGCAGAACTGACCCCATGGTTTTCCTGATAGATATATTTGATATTTTTTTTATATGGTTTCAGTACCTCAGCTGTTTTATCCGTTGAACCGTCATCAATGATAATAAGCTCAAAGTCATGATATGTCTGGTTCAGTACACTTTCCACGGCATCAGTGATATATTTTGCCCTGTCATGTGTGGGGATGATCACGGAAATTTCAGGTTTACTTTTATTTCCCATGTTTTTTCCCGGCAAATAGGTTTTGTACATAAAGCCGTATATCATCCTTTATTGTACTGTCCAGTATAAAGAGATATGCCGGTATGGCATATAAAATTGCTGCCAGCACTGTTTTCCCGATAATGAAGATAAAGAAAAGAGGGAACCATGCAGTGGGTGTGATACTCATAATTCCTGTAACGCCAGCACAAAGCATCAGTGGTTTTACCAGTACCTGGAGCATGTAGGGATACAGGGGGAAATGAAGAATTCTGCTCATGTATACAGGCTGGATGACAAGTCTTGTTAGCAGGGCAGGCAGGGCTGTACCGAGAGCAACACCCATTATCCCATAGTACCGCACCAGAATCAGGGAAAGGATTAGGTTTGCTATCCCTTCTATCAGGGTCTGCCAGGCATAGTACCGGTGCTTGTTAAGGGCCTGGAGAGCGTTTACAGAAATTCCAGTCATGAGGTCTGGAACGAGACCGATGATGAGGATGTTTAATACAAGGGCCGCTTCATTAGTTGCCGTAAAACTGGCGGGTAGCCAGAGCCTCAGAAAATCATAGCCTGCGGTAAAGGCCATTACACCGAATAAGGCTATGATGAGGGAAACGGGACCGCTGTAGTGGAGAAAGGCTCGAGAGAGGTTTATGTGTCCCTCTTCAGCGGCTATGACAGTGAGGCGCGGCTGGATAGAGCTGAAGGTGGCTATAGATATCCTGGAAAGATACCGAAACAGCTGTGCTGCCACGGCATAGACTCCCACCTGCGTCATGTCAGTGTATTTTGCTATAAGTGTCTCGTCGATCTGGAAACGGAGAAGATCGCCCATCTGGATGATTATAGAAAAAAAGCCGAAAGTCATGAGAGGGCTCAGCCTTGACAGGGATATATATTGAAATGATATGGTTAGTTCCTTGTATCTCAATTGAACAATGGCGATTGCCGTCAGAAAAAATAGTATTTCTACTGCGGCATATACAAGGGCAAGGCCTGTGACTCCCCCCCCGCTGGAGAGAGAAAGGTAGGCCAGTATCCCCCTGATGGCCGTGGAAACGCTTTGCAGTATGTTGTAGGTGACCCATTGTTCATGAGCCCTGATAAGAGTAGAAAAGACCCGTGATGGGAATATGATCCCCGCTGAGATTCCCACGATGAGGATAAGGTTCCTGAAAGGGATGAATCCCGCCTCGCCAATTTTAAAAAAATATGCCAGGGGGCGGGGTGCCATCAGGCTTACGGCGATGACGATCATGCCGGTAAAAGAAAAAAAGAGGAGCGCAGTATTGAAGACCCTGTTAAGTTCATCGTGTTCTTTTTTAGCGATGTGCCAGGTCATATAGCGCATGACGGCTCCGGTGACTCCCAGATCGAGAAAGCCGTAATATCCAACTACAGTGATGATGAGGGACCACAGGCCGAACTGCTCGGTACCAATGGTTTTTATTATATAGGGCGTAAGGAAAAATCCCACCAAAAGGTTCATTCCCAGGGAAAGCCAGTTGGTCAGTGTGCTTGTGTGCAGAGATGTTTTTCCTTGGGACATTTACTCTTTCCTGGTAGAAATAATATCAGACATTGTCAGTTTAAAAATTTTTAAAATATCTTAAAGATGGAATCTGTTGTGAAGTTGCTGAATCGCAAAGATTGTTTTTCGATATTTTTTATTCTATATCTCAGGTCCTCTCTTTTTTAATGAGGTGATACTTTTATTATAAAATCGCAGACACCCTGTTTTGTAAATCAAAAAAGGGCTTGCCTTTAAGTATGATCCTGTTATTTTATAAAACGAAAGGATTCCGGGAACGACGATAATGAATATTCTATTTGTACTGCCCGGCAGCGGCAGATCTGGCGGTGTCCGGGTTACTGTGGATATGGCCAACCGGCTGGTAAACAGGGGTCATGATGTTACTATTGCCTTTAAAACTCATGCCTTTTTGTCAGTAGTGAAATTTAAAATAATAGCAAAAAAATGGTATCTAAGAATATCGATGATGCGCCATGATAACTGGCTTCCCTGTTTCAGGGGACCGGTAATGTCTTTTATTAATCCGCGGGAACTCCATGTTAAGGATGGTACTATTATCATTGCCGTGGGAGGGATGGCCGTGGATGATGTCAACGAAATACCGGGAACCGGTATAAAAGTCCGATATTGCCATGAAAACCCCTGTCTCTATCCCGATTCCTGGAAAGGATCTATGTCTACCATGGCAGTTTCCAGACCGCTGGTCCCGCTGCTTAAACAATATGCCTCTGTTGATACAATTTATGTCGTCCCGAATGGTCTGAATCCTCAGGAGTACTATATTGAAAACAGGCAACGAAATGGTATAGGTACTATATATAATCTGAGTGAGAGGAAATCGCCCGGTGATGTAATTACTCTCATGAACCGCATTCATTATAAATGGCCCGGGATGAGACGGTATGTTTTTAGCGAGAACCGCAGACCTGAGGGTATTGATAAAAAGACATTCCGACGATACCCTTCTATTGCCAAGGCCAGAGAGCTCTACAATAAATCAAAAATATGGCTTGTAATGAGCCGCAGCGAGGGTTTCGGTCTTCCCATCCTGGAAGCTATGGCCTGCGGTGCTGCGGTCATCTCAACGGATCACGATACGGTGTCGGGGATCATCACTCACAATGAAAATGGTTTGCTGGTGCCTGTTGGCGATATAGATGCGTTCATGAATGCCATTGAATTTCTTTTAAATAATGAGGATGAACGGCTGCGCCTCGTGCGTAACGGTTTCGAGACCGTGAAACAGTTTACCTGGGATAAGGCCGTGGATGTAATGGAAGATGTTTTGCAGGGATTAATTGGAACGTCTCCGGCAAGGGAATAAGAGGAAGGAACATTCGCAATCACTGGAGAGGCTTCTTATTATCCATGGAAGAAAATGAACACGATGGGAAAGAGGAATATAACATTTTTTGTAGCTGCTCCGCTGATCATTCTCGTGATTATAGCTATTTCCCGTATCTATTTTGCCTGGCATGGGAATTTGCTCCCGGAACATGTCTCAGGCGCGTGGACCAGTTTAGCCCACGATCTCTCTCAGGGGATATTCTATCGTCCCCTGTATTCGCATGATTCAGGGTATGGCGGCACTCGATTCATGCCACTTTTTTTTGTTATATATTCCCTGATGAGCAGAATAACAGGTGATTACCTTTCAGCGGGGTATTTATTAAACATTATAATAATTATGGGCATATCGTCGGTGTTATTTTTTATGCTCAGAAAAAATAGAAACATAACGACCGTCCTCCTTCTGGTGTCATGTCTTTTTATCAGCGTGAACCTTCATGTTGCCCTGGAGGACATTCGCGGTGATCTCACGGCTGTTTTTTTCAGTCTATCGGGCCTATCCTTCGCTATGAAGTGCGAGGACCGAAAGAATAATTCGTCGTTGATTTTCGCATCACTTTTTTTCATTTTGGCATTTTTTACAAAGCTTACATCAGTACACGGGTTTGCCGCCGTGACCATATGGCTGCTTGTGAGAAGGCAATGGAAGAGCGCTATGCTTTTTTCACTTATCTTCGGCATCGCGGCCGCCGTGGGCCTGGGCATAATTCATTATTTTAGCAATGGCAACTTTATCCAGAATGTTTTATTTTCTGCATCGGGTGGCGCCTCCCTCATTGGTATATTGCGGGCCCCCCTCTGGTTTGTCAAAGTCATGCTTCTGACCGATATCCCGGTGCTTTTCCTTCTGGTTTTGGCCGGTACCTTATTTATCTATTTTATTAAAGAATCATGGAAGAGCCTGGCGGGGATATACCTGATCATGACATTGGGGGTTACAGTGACTATTTTCGGCTCGCCGGGGACCTGGGGCAATCATCTCCTGGATCTTCATATAGCCGTAATTGTTTTTATTGGGATCATTGTGCACGAAAAAGGAAAGGAACTCGTTTACTTTGTTTTTTTACAATTGCTGTTAATTATAGGCATTTCTCTGCAACCTTTGGCGGGTGGTCTTAAATGGACCCGTGAAAAAATGCTTGGCAGGATAAATAATATCGAAGTAATACAGCTGAAAGCGAAACATGGCAAAGGGGATATTCTTTCCGAAAATCCATTGATTCCCCTTGTGCTTGGTGAGCCAGTCTATGTCCAGGATGCCTTCATGCTACGTCAGTTTGCAAAACATAACAGGGCCCAGGCGGAACCCCTGCTTGCACGGATAAGGAATAAGGATTTTCGAATACTTTTCATGATGAAGGATATACGAGCAAACCGGGAGTGGTATAGTGATTCACATTTCGGCGATTTGATTACCGGGGAAATTTTAAATAATTATTCCCTTGAAGGGCCCTGTGGGCTGTATTTCATTTACAGGCCGAAAATAAGGAAACCGAAGTAGATGTCCCAATAGAACAAATTCGATATTTAAAAAGGCGGAGTCTGCGTTGTCTCTGGAGAAGATCTGGATCGGTATGGATTTGCACTATTTAAAATTGTGGTTGCAGCAAGTTTGAAAAATTGATAATATCCATCTACCGGACTCGTGATGGGAGATTATTGATCATTGCATCGGAGTTCGCTAATGTGGGGATACTGGTAATGGCAAAAGGTGTAGGAAGACAGAACGATTTAGAAACCATTATTAAGCTCCACTGGGATATATCACCTGACATGGTCCTGGTTTTCAGCGGTGAAGATATCTTGTTTTGCAGCGCAGCTGGTGCCGCAATACTGGAAGCGGAATCGGTTGAAGAGGTCCTGAGCAGGAAATTTATACGGTTAGTTGATCCTGAATATCGGGCAAATTATACAAATATATCAAGCGGTTACTCACAACCGTTACTCGATGACGGTTTTAAGGAAGAGATATTTGTGACGCTGAAATTTCACCGCATCTGGCTTGAAACGCGAAAAATAATTATCCAATTCAATGGAAAACCGGCCTGCCTGGTCTACGGAAGAAAAATTCAGAAATGGAAAGAGGTTGAGGAGTCTCACCAGATGCAGAGCGAAGAGATCAAAGCCATGCTTCTGGATAAATTGACTAAAACCGAGAAGAGGATACTGAACCTGTACGGTCAGGGAAAGAATCGTGTGGCAATTTCCCGGGAACTGGATATTGAAGAAGGCACTGTGGATAGACATACCACGAACATTAAAAGAAAATTGAAGAAGAAAAAAGGAAAGGATCTTCTAAATTTTGCCATGGATTTGCAAAAAACGGAATGAAAATATTCCGAATAATAAGAATAAAACATGCTGCATATATGATGTATTATTTCTCTTGTAATATTTCCGCCCAAACGGATTATTTATATTGACACTTTAGAGCAATCCGCCGTATTCTATTATTAATATATGGCATATCAGTATATCATAAAAATAGAAATAATTTTAGCTAAATTTAAAGAGGTTGTTACGATGGAAGGAAATAAAAAATTACTTGTCTTGTTATCTTCACTCTTGGTAGCATTCATGACTATGGCATGTTCCTATGTTGGACCGGATGCAAATGACGAGCCTGCCAGCTCGCTCAAGGGTCTGACAACGCAACAGATTGTAGAAGGAATGGAAATTAAAGCCAATGTTACAAGTTCTTCCCGGGCTGTTGAAGATGAATCTGAAAATCCGGAAATCAGTGTTACATGGGCATGCCCCATCTTTTTTACCAACTGGTCCATTACTTATAAAGTTGCAGGCGATACGGATGAAGATACATGGCATCCCGTTTCCAGTTCAGTTTCATGTGAGCGCAGTGATGTGGATACAGATGTCTATAAATACAGTTTTAAACATTGCCCTATTTTCAGCACCACGGAATACATTGTGTATTACAAGGTTTCAATGCAGGATCACAATGGTGCATGGTACAGTAATATTGTATCATTCATGGTATATCCCAAGAACAGGCAACTGCGTATAACACTTTCTGACGAGACCGATGCCGGTGCGCCATCCACGCTCTATGGCCTCTGGGCGAGTAATTGTGTACTCTTTCCCAGTATTCATGAGATTTTTGATAACGACAATATTCCAGCCACAAAGGATGTTTCATTGGCGGCATATTCGCCGGTAATATTTGCTATAGAAACTGACTTTTCTTACATGAACTGGTCAGGGATAGACATGGTCATACACGTATCCAATTCATCATATTGCAAAGCTATAAAAGTAGAAACTCCTTCCGATGCTGAAGCCCGAATTAAGTATAGTTTTGAGGATCTGCCGATAACACGCTTATGGGCAGAGCCCGAAGGAAGCTTCGATTATAATGATGTTGTTTTCTTTGTCGATGTTCTGGAACCTTAATAGGAAAATTGAAACGATTAAAAAACCCTGCTTTGTGCAGGGTTTTTTTTTAAACTATTGTATGTATACCAGTGTAATGATTGCGATTTCATTTCAATGAATTTTTTCAGGTCTTTAGCTGGAATTAAGTTGACAGCGTTAAGCGAATTTAAATACAATCGTTTTATAAATAGGCATACAATCATATGGATATTGTTAAAGGCAGTTTCGTTTACCGTGATTATTTTTAAATGAGCCCATTACAAGTGATCGGCCTGATGGCAGTAGAGCTAATGTGGGGTAAAAGGGCACAGGATTATTGCTTCATTCAGTGTGTATGAATAATTGCGGCACATTAATCGAAGAGGTTATATCCAATGAAAAGACGGAAGATTTCCGCCGTTGTATGGTCTGCATTTATCTGCTTCTTATTTGCCTCTTCCTGTTCATATGTAAAACCCGACAATAGCGACAATTCCAACTGGTATGATGGACTGAACAATCAGCAGATTATTGAAGGCATGATGATGTATGCCTGCGAGAACCCCCTATCCCAGAGCACCATAACGACAACTGGAATTGAGAAAGACATCATCGTTTCATGGTCCATTCCACTCCTGGTTGAAGACTGGACTGTATGGTACAGTCTTTCCGGTATCGATGGCGAATGGACCATGATCACCTCGTCAACAGTATCAAAGATTAGCGAAGAACCCGATGAAACAGGGATGTATACTTACGGCTTCAAATATACGGTAAATTTTACAGAAGAAAACTTCATCGTTTTTTTTAAGGTGGAGATGAATGATAGTGACGATGAGGATTATGAAAACACAGTATCTTATATGCTGTCCCCCTGTGACGGAACTATGCGAATTACAATAGATTCTGTTGAAGCAGACGCTATATCAAGTATATATTTTGTCGACCCATCCCAATCTCAGCCTGAGCAGGAACTGACGGCTGGTTCGGAACTCCTTATTAGCAATGTCAATGAAAACGTGGGCGAGAATACTGAAAGAAGTGTAGCAAAATGGGATAAAATTCAATTTGCCAACATATCGGACTTCCGAAGTGTCAGCGGATGGCTCGGTGATGATCTGATACTCCATTATTCCAATACATCATACTATCGGACTTTAGCCTGTTCTAATGACAACGGCATCCCCTCACTAACTTTATCTTTTGAGGATCTGCCTTTGGAAATGTTGTCATCAGAGCCGGGAGGACATTTTGATTATGACGATGTGGTCTTTCATGTTGAATTTTTTGAAGTGAGTGCCGATGAATAACCTGAGTTTTCATCCTGCAGATGCCGGTGACATCACTTTTTCATAAATCGATCCACGGCGTGTTCCCATGACGGGATATTGTAATCTAATATGGTGCCGAGTTTTTTGTTTGACATAGCCGAAAAAGCGGCACGACGGGCTTTTGTTTTAAAACTATTCATTGGTACAGGAATAACAAGGTTTTCCAGACCAGCTTTTTTAACATAGAAGCGCGCCAGTTCATAGCGTGACGCATAACCGCTATTTGTCAGATGAAAGAGTCCTGTCAGATCCCTTTCAAGGCTCATTAGTGTGACGTTTACGATATCTTCCGTATAGGTTGGCACTGAAACTTCATCGGCGCTTATTTTTAAAATAGGATTGGACTTTGTCCACTGTGAGAGCTTATAGAGAAAATTCTGTGCCCCCGGACCAAAGACCCAGCTCAAACGGAAAATGAGATATTTTTTAGCGCATTCAGCAACTGCCTTTTCCCCCTCCAGCTTGCTCTTGCCATAGATACTCAGCGGGTTGGTTTGATCCGTCTCAGAATATAGGTTTTCTTTCGCACCGTCAAATACATAGTCGCTGCTGTAGTGAATAAAGAAAATATTTTTCTTGCTGCAAATTTCAGATAGTTGGCGGGGGGCTGTGCTGTTGACAAGAAAAGCTGTACCAGGGTCATCTTCGGCATTATCTACGGCATTATATGCGGCACAGTTTATCAGAATATCAGGATTTATGGATTCGACCAGGGCAGTCATTTGCTCCCTGTCTGTGATATCACAGTCCTTTTCGGCTGGAGCGGAAAAATCCATGTTTCTCTCAGTTAAGATTCGCTTGAAATCTCGGCCCAGCTGCCCGCCTGAACCGGTTATGAGTATTTTTTGGTTTTTCATTTTAAAGTTTTTTGCAGTTACAACGGCCCTTGCAATGATGTTTTATTTGTCATTGGTAAAATTACTTTCCGCATTTTTCAGAAATGGCAGTGATGAATCTTTCTCAGATAATATTGGATTCTTCACGGGCCATCGAATTGCGATAAATGGATCATTCCAGGCAATGCCCCGGTCATGGGCCGGTGAATATTCACCGCCAAAGACCAGATATTCAATCTCCGCTATATTGGAAAGAACACAGAATCCATGTGCAAAACCCGCAGGTATATACAGCATGTTTTTTTTATCAGAGTTGATACTCTCACCGGCCCATTTGCCATAGTCGGGAGATCCATTGCGGAGATCAACAGCCACATCGAAAATTTCTCCAGCAAGCACACGTACCAGTTTTGCCTGGGCCATTGGGTTTAGCTGATAGTGCAATCCGCGAAGTACATTTTGAGAGGAACTGGAATGGTTTATCTGCACTGGCGTTGAATCGATGCCCATATTGGCAAAATCAGAGGATTTAAAGGTTTCGAGAAAAAATCCCCGGTCGTCGGGGAACACCCGGGGCTCGATGAGTAACACGCCGGGTATGGCCAGTTCCTTGAATATAAATGGCATCCTATCTCGCCTCGTTTGCAATATTAATGAGATAGGTTCCGTAATCGGTATTGTATTCCTCGGCGATTTTTATAAGCTGTTCCTTTGTGATGAAATTCATCCGGTATGCAACTTCTTCGATCGCTCCGACCTTCAGTCCCTGGCGGGCCTCGATGGTTTTTATAAACATGGCCGCATCTATGAGTGAATCATAAGTGCCTGTATCGAGCCATGCATAGCCACGGCCCAACTGGTGGACTTTGAGTTCTCCCAGTTGAAGGTAGGTGTTATTAACATCGGTAATTTCAATTTCACCACGCGCCGAGGGTTTAACACTCTTGGCGATATCGATGACCCGGTTATCATAGAAATACAGGCCCGTTACAGCCCAGTTGGAACGGGGTTCTTTCGGTTTTTCCTCGATTGAAAGGGCCCTGTTGTCTTTATCAAACTCGACCACGCCGTAGCGCTCCGGATCCTGTACATAATAGCCAAATACCGAGGCACCTTTTTGTTGTGCAGCCGCCTTTTGCAGAATTACACTGAGATTGGGTCCATAGAATAGATTGTCTCCCAGGACAAGGCATACACTGTCGTTTCCGATGAACTTTTCACCCACAATGAAGGCATCTGCCAGGCCCCGAGGCACTGACTGTTCAGCATAGCTGATTGATATGCCTAATTTATTTCCATCGCCGAAGAGATTTATAAATGAGGGTAATATTTCAGGCATGGAAATAATCAGAATATCTTTGATTCCTGCCAGCATGAGTATTGACAGGGGATAGTAGATCATGGGTTTGTCGTAAACCGGAAGTAGTTGTTTGCTTACTGCTTTTGTTATAGGGTAGAGGCGTGTAGCTTTACCGCCGGCCAGGATAATACCTTTCATGATAAAATGACCTCATTGTCGTTTAGATTTAACATTTGCAGATTAGGGTGTATGGTACAATCTGTAAACAAATAAATCTTAAGTCATGGCATTTTAAGCCGGGACGCCCTTAAAATTCAGATATTTTTTTGTTAGTTACCATCCCATCCTGCGATGCGAGCCAGCATCCACCACATAGCTTTTGCTAAACGAACAGCTCCGGCATTTCCAATATGTCCGGTATCATTGCCGCTATTGTCGGGATGTAAAATCGGATATGTATGACCGTTCCAGACTGTAGTTGCCTGTTGACCGCTATCGTTATGACTTAATATATCAGCATAATCAAAAAGTACACGGGTTGAATTTGAAGTAACCCAACTGCGAATATATTCCTGCTTTAGATGGCATTGATATCCGGCTTCTCCCGATGAATCTTGCGGACCAGTGGTGAAAAAACATACGGTATCTTCATCATGAGCATTTATATCGTCAATAGCCTCACAATATGTTTGCATTGACACTGGATTGCCTGTTAATGCATAGTCGGAATCATCAAGCCCCCAGGCTCCGTAATTGCTGTTATAATTGCTTCCATTCCAATAATAGGATCGTCCCATCCAATGTACGCCATGTTCTTCATCCAATGCACTTTGTGACGCTCCGTCAAGGTCGACCATATCCCAACACCATCCAAATGCTATAGCAGTGAGAGGATTGTTTCCGGTTCCATTGCAATAGGTTATATTGCCAGTCATTTTATCGATGGCATGCTGTGTTGTCCAGAATACGGCTTCGCCCGCACCCCAGATAAACCAGGTGGAACCATTCCAGTAAAGACGATTTAAGCGCAAATACCGGTCTGTTGCCGCATACGGCGTTCCATCTTCCTGTGTCTCCGCCTGATATGTTGCGTTAATTGATTCAAGAAGATTTAAGCCGGTCCTGTATGCTTCACTATGTGATTCTCCAAGAACCTGGACATACATGCATTTGACGGCATCAATATATTCTTGAGGGATATTTTCATAATTTGCAACAATAGTATGGTCAGCTATAATCTGGTTGACTATGTCGGATTGTGTTGTCGCCGATGCAATGTTGGAATACTCCGAAATTGCCTGCGCATTAAAAGAACGCAACCGGTAATAGTATAAGGTACCTGGGGTAAGCTGTGTATCATTGAATGTGATACTGTTTGCAGATACAGTTGCGATGAGCGAAAAACTACCCGTTGATCCGACTCTTCGCTCGATCTGGAAGCCGGTCTCATTAGCGGCAGTATCCGTCCATGAAAGGGTAATGACACTTTGTGAAGTCGCGACAGCCCGCAGATTCGTAGGCGTGTTGATGGTGTATACAATTGTATAGTCTGATTGTACTATGTCGGAATCTTCAAGTCCATCCATAAAAGCCCTGGCGCGAACGGTGGTACTGCTGCTTAAAGTAAAGGGGGCCATGTAGGCATAACCGGAATAGAGAGTTGGTTCCGTGCTATCAAGTGTATATCTTATCTCGGCGCCAGCTGTATGGGAAGTCAAAGTTATTTCTACTGTATTGTCATATGTTCCCGGTTCCGGAGATATTCCCGGTACTGTGACTTTCCCAGGAGCAATTACTTCATACGCTGTGGTTGCCACTTCGGATGGTTCCCAGCCGTTCCTGTACCCCCGGCAGTTCAGACTGAAATTTTCTCCTGATACCGTGATAGGGATCTCGTAGGTGAAGCCGTTGGTAGTGGTCGGTGCTGTTCCATCCAGTGTATATAAAATTTTAGTATTGGATGTGTCGCAGGTAATAGTTATGATATCGTCAGTATGAATTTGTCCCGCAGACGGGGTTGTAACAGGAGTTGCGACTTTTAATACGCATTGCAGCATATTGACAGGTGAGAGATTCTGATCATCGTCTATAGCCACGGCTCGGATGGTCATGGAAACATGAGCTAGTATGGGACTTGAATAGGAGTCTCCATTAGTTGGGGAAGGCACAGTACCATCAGTTGTAAAGATTATTGATACATCGGCATCTGTTGAAAAAATTGATACGGTCTGTTCCTCGAAGTATGTTCCCGAGGCAATATTAAATTCTGGTGCAGCCGGTCCCGGATCGGCTGGATCATTGCTGGTCGATTGATAATGTCTGCTCCTGGGGTCCAGTGGGTTGAGTCGGTCGCCCAGACATCCCTGAAGAATGCCGAGGGAAAGTAAGAATATCAGGCTCATCTTTGCTGTGTTTATCATGACATTGCCTCTAAATAAACCGTGTTATTTGTAAGAAAAACAGGTCTGACTTTTTATCATCGGACATGCTGACAGAGAAATTGATACCTCTGTCATTCTGCAGAAACATGCTTGTTGTGGTTTTGTCTACTGAAGTATCCAGAGAGTCGTTAAAAAGCAGAATATCGATCCAGTTGGCTATATAGATCAGAGATGTCAGTGCTGTAAAGCTCCAGAGAAGATATGTGCTTTGTTTATACTCGTTCCATTTATCATTGAAATTAGACGTGGCATTGTCATAGGCCTCTTTTTTTTTTGATCGGTTGACAGCGGACCAGACAAGAGCTGAACCTGATGTGATGAAAAGGCCTGAATAAAGAAATCCCCTGAAGGAATCATCTCGGTAAAACTGGCCCCAGCCTGGAATGATACCCCGCATGACCATATCATCCCTGCTTTGCGTGTACTTTCCCGATACTATTGGACTCGTCTCACCCGGGCCTGTTTCTGCCCAGGCGGTCACCTTGTAGTGGCATACTGTATTCCTGTCAATTGATCTGTCGATGTAGCGGTTTTTCATAGTGGTGTCAATGAGTTGGTATCCTTTTTTTTCGTTTGAATACCGGTAAACTTGGTAATTGATGGCGCCCGGGACGGGGTTCCAGGTAAGGAGAAGTTTATCAAGATGCCTTTCGTGAACAATGGGCTGTGGGGTGGAAAGTTTCCTGTAGCCCCGGTCCGACGCGCTTTCCGATTTTGGAGAGCCCGTATCATCGTTGATCTGAATAGTGTAGTAATAGGCGCGTCCGGGGATTGCCTCGTTATCAGTGAAAGTATTGTCAGACGTTGCACCGATGTGCGTTTTGGGACCGTTTTCCTTTTCTGCGCGGGAAATACTGTATATGAAACTGCCAGGTACATGGTGCCATGTCAAATCAATGGTTTCAGTTGAAGAACCGTCTTGGGCTATAAGACCCTGGACAGGCATGAAGTTGATTCTTTCAGTGATTTTTCGAGTGATGTCCTCATCGAGTTTCCGGTCTTTTAAGGTTTCGAAAGAACCATTATACAGACTGAACGATTCAATCGATTCTTTATTGATGGAGAGAATGTTGATGGAAACTGTCACCGTATTGTTTTTCTCACTTAATGAAACATAGTAAACCTGGTTGATTAATGCCTGTAGCAGTAACTCTCTGTTTTTTACAAAATCAGGAGATTTGTCGGTGCGAGATTTGATTGAAAAATTCAGTTCGGAAATGATAAATCTGACATCACGCTTTATAATATCCGAGAGTATCGTTGTGGCAATTTTTGCTAAGGGTTCCAGCTGGATATTGTCTGAGTTGGCAATGATTGCTATGGTGGTTTTGCCTTCACCGGTGGATACAGGAAGCTCTTGCGCTTTGGCCTGCAGGATGAATGTGCCGGTTATAATAAGACAGAGCAGGAATCTTTTGTGCATGTTATTCGCCGTCCCATCCGGCAATGAGGGCCAGCATGACCCACATCGCTTTCGCCAGACGAAGGGCTCCAACCTCTCCAATGTGGTCACCATCTTCTGTATAGGCTATGAGATTCCAGCTGGCATCATAGTCCATCATGTTCTCAGAATGGATCTGTGCATGAGTTCGGGGCGTGCCTCCATCGTTCCAGGTGACAATGTTCTGAACGCCTGCATTAGACCAGCACAGGATGTCGGCATAGTCAAAGAGAATACGCGAAGGGTCCTGGGCCACATAGTTTCTAATATAATTATGTTTTATTTCCCGCTGGAATCCGTTCTCGGTGCCGCTGTTCCCATCAACAGGGCCAGTAGTAAATACGATGACCGTTGCATATCCATTTGTTTCACAGTGGGCAATATATTGCTCCACAGCATTAAGATAGGTATTCATGCAGACGGAGTTTCCTGTCAGCACCTGATCTCTGCCATCGAGTCCCCACCGTAAATTACCCTGTGGGCCGCCCTCCGATGAGCCTGCCCAGCGTACTTAGACCG
>Ga0209164_1001477_pt1 | contig 30097 bp, 23 predicted proteins | sample MTBNYHSulfiMetaG_FD_187458 | JGI IMG/M metagenome (GOLD analysis project Ga0209164, IMG submission 187458) | Enrichment culture microbial communities from rom New York Harbor, USA that are MTBE-degrading - MTBE-NYH (New York Harbor Sulfidogenic)... | ecosystem: Environmental > Aquatic > Marine >... | reverse complement strand
CGACCTTCCGCCCCTCACCCGGATATTGAAAGAAGAGGGTTTCCCGACCCTCTCCCTTGAAATCTCGGGATCACTCCTTGAAGGCGCCCTGCGGACGCGCGTGGAGGCCTTTATGGAAATGCTCTCGGTATCGTCGGACGGATCCCCATCTGGACGTGATGGGTTCATGAAGGGTCCAGGAACAAAGGCCTGATTTCGGCTGTTGGATGTCCTCTGCAGACCGGAGATCACTTAGGAATGGCGGGCATACCGTATTCACAAGCTTGTCGAGAGTTTGCGATAAAGCATTACAGCTTCGCCCTTGAAGCCTTATATCTTCAACATCCTCGCCTTTTCCGCCGTTGGAGGTTTGTCCCATGGTCAGGACCATCATAATCTCATCTCATGTGCCCTGTTTTGACAGACAATATCCTAAACGATTTATGAAGCAGAATTAGTAGGTTACATATTTGTTAAGGTATGGAATTTGAGATACTCAAATGAGACGACCGATCTTAGCCCCTTGTCTGATAGCCGCCATGCAATCCCCTGGCTCGTCTGCATCTCCGATGACATATACCTCCGCAACGAGATTCTTTGCATCGGCAACCAACCTATTCTCGGATGCCGATCCAGCAGCCCACACGACCGTGTCGAAGCCATCCAACACCTCTCGTTTTCCCTCTCTGGTAATAATCACGTTTTCCGGGGTTATTCGCTCTACCTTTACCATATTACATAGCTCAATATTAGGATTCACTCTAAGTTCTCTTTTTAAATAGTACCGGAGCGTCCGGCCCATATTGGAGCCAAAATATTTGGTCATCTCCGCCACCATGACCTGTGAGCCTTTATGCCCTAAATAATTCGCCACCTCTAAACCAACACTATTGCCACCTACCACAAGAACGCGTTTTCCCGGATCAACATCACCTTGCAAGATATCCCAGGCTGTTAACACCTTTCCCGATTCTATATCGCTTGGTTCAGGTAATGAGGGTTTTGCCCCTGTAGCAATAATGACGGCGTCGGGCTTCTCATCATCTATAACAGAACTCGTCACATTCCTGCCGAGTTCGACTTTTACCCCAAGTTTTTGCAACTGTCCCTTAAGATAATAGATGATTTCTACGAAATTTTGCTTGTTCGGAGGGAGTGCTGCCATCCATAGCTGACCCCCTAACTGCTTATTCTTCTCATAGAGCATTACCTCATGTCCCCGTGATGCAGCCGAGCGGGCTGCCTCCATGCCTGCCGGGCCGCCACCTACAACAACAATCCGCTTCGACTTTCCGGCAGGAATAACGGCAAGTTCGTGTTCTTTTCCTAATTCCGGGTTAACCAGGCATGTATTTGACTCTCCCATGGAAATATCAAAGCATCCTTGATTGCAGCTCATGCATTTTCTAATATCATCCATATCCCCCGCTAGGGCCTTCTTTGGGAGCTCGGGATCAGCTAACAAACCCCTTCCGATAGCGACAAGATCGGCTATCCCGTTTTGCAGAATTCTTTCTGCCACAAAAGGGTCGGTGATTCTTCCCACTGCAATCACCGGCACTTTGACCGCTCTCTTAACAGAGGCGGCCAGATCGGAAAAGCATGCCTCCTTTATGTAGTAGGGAGGTATGGATGTGGGATAGGATCCAGGAATTCCAGCGGAGACACTGACATAATCAGCGCCGGCTTCTTCCAGGAGCCGTGCCAGATCTGGGGCGTCACTCTCTGTTAGCCCACCCTCCATATAATCGGTACCATTAAAACGACAGCCAACGACAAAATCCGACCCCAATGTATCTTTTGTGCGGCGAATGATTTCCAAAACAATCCTTGCTCTTCCCTTGAGATCACCTCCAAATTTGTCCGTACGCCTATTTGTGTGAGGAGAAATGAAACCACTGAATAAGTACCCGTGGCAGGCTTTCACTTCTATAAAATCGAAGCCCGCTTTCTGAATAAAAACGTTCATCTCAATATGTCTCTGAATTAATTCTTCTATCTCCCATAACAGCAGCTCCCGAGGAACCACGGATCTACCCACTGGAGAAGGGATCGAGGAAGCCGCGACAGGCTCTATTGTCACTCCGGGTATCGGATCATCCATCTCGCGGCCGCTGTGATGAAGCTGCATACCGACGAGGGCACCTGCGGCATGGATTTCCTCAACCAAAACTTTGAGCGATTCAACACACCTTTGCAATATCGCTTGATCAATCGCTGGCTCTAATCTTGCGAGACGTGTTGCGGTCATGACCATCATAGCTGGGCCACCGCGAGCACGAGCAAGGAAGTAATGTTTGAACCTTTCATTAACGCAATCTTCATAGGAATCGAAAATGGCTATGGCCGGGAAAACAATCCTATTCTTGAGTCGCATACCTCGAATCGTAAAGGGCGTCAGTAGCTTCTTAAACTTGGCATCAGTTGTCTCTTGGGTGATCATTTTGATATCATACTCTCCTATTATATTCTTAGGAATTACCCGAAGTAGCGTTTCTGGCCACAAAGCCATATCTTTTTCAGTATACCTGTGGGTCTACTTTGCTCAATTGTTGTGGTTGAAAGATGGTTGCCTATCATAGATACCCGACCGCTTTTTAAGTCGTCTGGGACAGTCAAACGTCCCTATTATGACTTCAACAGGAAGTTGGCAGTAATAATGCGTTGAATCTGGTTTGTCCCCTCATAAATTTGAGTTATCTTTGCATCTCTCATCATTCGCTCTAAAGGATATTCCCGTGTGTAACCATACCCCCCAAAAATCTGCACGGCATCCGTGGTAATCTGCATTGCGGAGTCAGATGCAAACCACTTCGCCATAGACGATAACCTCGGGATATCCGTTGATTCCGGTTCTTGATCAATAATTGAGCAGGCCCTGTAAACTAATGTTCTTGCTAGTTCGGCCTTGAGGGCCATCTCAGCGATCATCCATTGCAGACCCTGAAACTCTGCGATGGGACGTCCAAATTGACTCCTTTCCTTGCAATAATGGATGACGGCGTCTAAAGCACCCTGAGCAATCCCCACTGCTTGAGCCGCGATGGAGGGGCGAGTGTAATTGAAAACCTTCATTAATATCTTAAAACCTTCCCCCGGGTCGCCAATCCGATTTTCGATCGGAACAAAGCAATCCTCAAAAATAAGCTCTCTCGTATCTGAGCTACGGATCCCCAGCTTCTTTTCTTTTTTACCCACAGAAAAGCCAGGGGTATCTTTTGAAAGAACAAACAGGCTCATACCTTTATGCTTCTTCTCTCTATCTGTATGTGCCAAGACAACAATCGTATCTGATACCCCTCCATTAGTTATGAATATCTTGTTTCCATTAATGACGTAACCCCCACTTCTTTCCTTGGCGGTGGTCCTAATGCCGGTAACGTCCGATCCAGCCGATGACTCTGTAATACCAAAACAACCCAGAACGACCCCTTCAGCCATAGGCTTAAGCCACATCAGCTTTTGTTCATGGTTCCCGCCCAAAAGTATCGGGTCCTCAGCCAATGCCTGGGTGGTCAGAATCACCGAGGTCGAGGCGCAAACCCTAGCCACCTCCTCAATGACGATGGCCAGGCTGACCATGCCGGCATTTGCTCCGCCGTATTCCTCGGGAAGCTGGATGCCTAGGAGGCCGTTCTCTTCCAGCACTTTCTTGTTTTCCCAGGAAAATTCTTCTCGTTCATCAAGCTCCGCCGCTCTTGGGGCAAACTCTTTCTCGGCAATTTTTCTTGCCATATCTTTTAGCATCTGCTGTTCCTCAGATAAACGAAAATCCATACTCCCTCCTCTCAAAAAGATCTGATCGCAAAATAAATATTAATAAAATGATTTAAGCAACTCATATACCTGTTTTTCACTGGGTGGGGTAGGGTTTCCTACCATATTGGGAACGTCCATGGATGTCTCAAAAGCAATTCGCTTTAATTCTGATTCCTCTATTCCGAGTTCCCTTAAACGCGTTGGCATCCCGATATCTTTATAGAGATTTGTCAAGCTGGACTCTAGGTCATGGGAGCGGTCCAGCATACTTGCCAGCATTGAGAAGTCTTCCGGGCACCCCTCAAAATTGCCCCTTACAAAGCAGAGAAGTGCAACACCAACCGCCATTCCGTGTGGTATGTGATAAAGACCTCCCAACACATGTCCAATGGCGTGACCTAGCCCGAGCCCCTTGGTAAAGCTGACTCCGCCAAAGACTGCGGCCATCGCCATATCCATTCTCGCATCCATATCGCATCCGTCAGTAGACGCCCTCCGCAGACTTCTACCAATAAGCCTTACACCATAGAGTGCAAGGGCTTCATAATAAGGGTGGTATGGAATGCTCTTTGCTACAAAGCCTTCGACACAATGTGCAAGAGCATCGATACCCGTCTGAGCGGTCACGTCCCGCGGTAGCGTTTTCATGAGACTAGGATCAATCACCGCCAGCTTTGGTATCAAATGTTTACTTGTTATGATGAATTTCTGGTTTCTTTCTTTATCTGTAATCACTGAGTAGCTATTAACCTCACTTCCCGTTCCAGACGTCGTTGGAATACATACCAGGGGTGGAACTGGCGGCACTATTTTCCCAGCTCCACCCACCATGCTCCCGAATTCTTCAAGTACACCTGCCTGGGATACACGAAGAGAGGTAGCTTTTGCCGCGTCCATCGTGCTACCGCCGCCTAGAGCAACTAGACCATCGCAACTTTCTTTCTTAAAGATCCTTCCAAGTTTTTCTATTTCTTCCACCGGAGGATCGGGTTGAACATCCGTAAAAAGAACCGCGTTGATGCCGCTAGCATGGAGTATGCTCTGTACTTTATCCGTGTAACCGAGCTGGCGCATAATCGGATCCGCGATAAACAGGGCTTTCCTTATTCCGGTTCTTTTAGCCGATGGCCCCATTGTTTTAAGGACATCTATCCCGAAGAGCATTTCCGGAAAAGAGGGGAAGCGGATTTCCCAAAATTTTTCCGGCTCCTTGTAACTCTCCAGCCCTTCCCAGATATGATCCGTCTCCGTTTCTACAACATCAAATACCAAGTTGGTAGGTGAGACTTTCTCTTCTTTAATGAAATCACCCTCATGTTCATGAGCTTTAGTAAATTCGGCTCCTGCGTTGAATTTTAGCTCATCCTTTAATACCTCTTTCCCGATCTCTACTATATCCACTTCTGTCAGTTCCAAACCATAGCGGGCGTTCAAGAGGTCTCGAAAGAAGCCATAAAGGGAGGCCTGTCCACCTGGGATCGAATTGATGCAATAGCCAATTGTATCGCAAACTGCCGCCTTTATCTGAGCTCTGAGTGAATTTTTTACCTGTCCCGCCTTTTGCAAAGGCGTCTTATACGTGAGACCGGCCGTATGGTCCGCCCCCTGTGGGCTGGTAACATAGGTTACGCCGGTCCCCTTAACCGATCTTGGATCGTGCCCGGGTATGGCTTGGCCCTTGATGGCCGGAATACGAGTGACGCCGAGAGCCTTTGCCGTGGCAACCACTCCGTCCGACAGCACGAGACCAAAATCAGTGCCGGCTTCTATTTCCGTCATCAGGCTTAGAGCTGATTCCACCTCACCCATCCTCATTTTCCCGGCAGAAGCTGCTACTCCTAGACTGCTTCCTAATTCTACCAGATCCAACCCTAGATCATCGCATATGAATTTGAGCATTCCCACATTATCCGGATCATCAATGCCGAGATTAGTTCCTAGCATTGCAATGGCTTCATACTCGTAAGCAGATGCCAGTCGCTTGCCCTGGGCATCATTATAGATAATGGAGCATCTAATCACGCACCCTGGCATGCAGCCATGGTACTTACCTCCTCTTTCCCAGACTCTTCTCTTTATTGCCTCTCCCGTAAGATTCTCAAAACCTTTAGGCCTCCCTGATCCATAGTTCTTTTCCGGCATGGTTCCCTGATAGCTGTTTGGGGCAACCGCTAGGGGAGTTCCGAATGTTGAAAAAAGCCCACAAGACACATCTCGTTTCAGAGTATCCTTCCATGACTTTACAATCTTTTTGAATAAGTCTTTGTCTGCAATATCCACCGACGATGCACCCGTATCATCAATGATGATAGCCTTAAGTCCTTTGCTCCCCATAACCGCCCCTAACCCCCCTCTTCCTGCATTCCGGGATGGATCTCCCAAAATGTCGGTCAAGGCGATGGAAGCGCCTTTAGATTTCCTTTCTCCCGCGATACCGATGCAGATTATGGCGGGGTTGTTATCGTAATGATTGTGGATGGCTTTTACTAATTCATAATTTTTCATACCCTTATATCGTTTTGCCGCAATCAGGCTTGCTCCATCTTTGCAAATCTCAAGGCAGTAAAATTCCTTCCCCGCCGGGATGTCTTCCACGACGATGGCCCGTATGTTAAGCTTATCCAATTTCTGAGCGGCGGGTCCCCCGGAATTGGCCTCTTTAATACCAAAAGTTAGTGGGCTCTTGGAACCGATTGAAAGCCTTCCCATTTGGGGAGCAAGGGTCCCGGCTAAAGGTCCTGTCGCGATAATCAGCTTGTTCTCTCTCCCTAAAGGGTCAATAGTAGGAGAAACCTCGCTCTCCATGATCTTGCCAATAAGCCCCCTCCCTCCGAACAGTCTCCATTCGCTTGGCAGCTCCTCGAAAGATACTTTTAACGCGTTCATATTCACCCGCAGTATTCTCATTATTCTTCTCCCTCAATCAATGCATAAATTAACCGTTATCTTTCCCTTAATTCTCTTGCACAATCTAAGCGGACAGATAGCTGGCATGGATTGTACTATTTGGGTCCTCATAAAACGTTGTGTCTTAATTTTTTCTCGTAAAGAAGCCAAATTATTTGATATATAAGCGGTTTTTTTCTGGTTGGACCCGTTTATATCGCCTTATGACAATAGAGCGATTCGTATAAGCAAGCGTCTTAGCTGAATATACGAGAAGTTGAAGTCTGCAAACGGTTATAATGCCACATATATTCCCAGAACATGTTTAAAAGTAATCTGGGTATCCACTTCGCTCCACCACCTATAGTTTCTATCTTCCGTGTTTTTTCTTCAAACATACAGTTCCGGCTCTCATCAATCTGCCAATTGCTGTATTCCGAATGATCTTCGGGATATACTATTTTATTTATTTTGTCAATACATTTTTAACTCAGATTCAGGATTCAATATTATTATTGGGAGTTCCAAGAAAATAGTACCCACATTTTGTACGATTTTGACTTTAGCTCTTTTAAACATTCTGTGCTGATGGCTTTTTTATGCTGTATTATGAATCGGTTATAATCAGCCTCGAACGATTTATTAATAAGCTGAAATATTATTGGTAGTTCAGACATCCTTCCGCATCTTCTGTTCTAATAAGGTGTTACAATGCTTTGGTTATGCTTTTTTCCCCAAGGAACTTAAAACCATGATACTATTAACACCGATGAATATTTGTAAATAAGCTTTTTGGAGAACATCTGCATTTTAACAATCGGCTTTGTATAGGTTCTCGTGATCATGTAACATATTCAACTTACAATATGTTTTATGGGTGAGTAACGCCTAACATAATTTATGGTCCTCGCCCCGACCGGCATTCAGAACGCCCTTAAATGGAACTTTTCGGGACGAATTGGTCCGTTATTTCAATACTCCTGATGTGGTCCACAAGTATGTCGGTATTAATCTAAAATATCATATTATGTAAGGTATTTAAGGTTCTTCCAAAACAAGCTCATTATTTTTTTTCTTTTTTCTATACAATTTTCTTGACAAAGTCCAATGACACTTTATAAATTACCCGTACATTATTCGGCTATGCCACTTTTTGAGCAACACTAGCTCGGTATCTATGAGTCAAAACACCGGTATGGAGGTTTCTTTGGTGGCAAGTGAAAAAGGGATCGAAACCAAGAGAAAGATCATTGAGGCTGCCATGGCAATTTTCGCTCAGAAAGTATTTTCTGATGCGACAATATCGGAAATAGCAGCGAAGGCCAGTATAGCTGATGCAACCATCTACGAATACTTCAAAAGCAAAGAGGATCTTTTACACAATATACCTGAAGAGAAGATGCGCGAGATCATTCCTACTTTTCGTCTTCACCTTCAGGGTATAAAAGGCGCACTCAATAAGCTAAGAAAATTTATATGGGTTTATCTATGGGTGTATGATTCCTCCCGAGATTGGGCTGCAATCATGTTGCTCAGATTAGCCAGCAAGGCAAATTTCGCCCAAACAAATGCATATGAACTTACCCGAGAGTGGAGTCGTATGATCCTTGAATTAGTTGAAGAAGGGAAAGAAGAGGGCAGTATCAGAAAAGATATTAATCCATATCTGGTCAGAGATCTTATAATCGGATATATCGATCTGAACGCTCGTCGCTGGCTGCTTACTGGGAAGCCAGAATCTCTTTTAGCCCTGGCTGATGAGCTGGCAGATACCATAATAGCGGCTGTAAGAGAGGCATAAGGCAGTTGGGTTGGTTAGTGCATTAGAATGTTAGAAGGAATCCGCGTATAGGCATATGAAGGAGATCATTATGGGAAAAGTGAAGTTTCCACTCGGAGAGAGGCCCCTCTTCCATTATGTCAAACAACATGCGACAAATATGCCCAACAAAGCCGTTATTAACTTCTATGGCAGGGAGATTACCTATAAAGAATTAGATCAAACAAGCGATACGCTTGCTTCTGCCATAGCCAAAATGGGATACGGAAAGGGAGATAGGGTGGGCCTTTTTTGTCAGTCCTGTCCCCAGGGAATTATCAGCTATTTAGCTGCAATGAAATTGGGTTTGATTGCTGTGCCCATTGATCCCATGTCAAAAGAATTTGAGCTTGAATATTTCCTCACTGATTCTGAGGCAGCTGTTATCTTAACGATGGATTCCAATTATCCCATTTTGGAACCCCTCAGAAAAAAATGTAAAGTGAAAGATGTTGTCGTAACAAGCTTTCATGATTATCTACCAGAGCATCCTGCCTTCCCAATCCATGATATGATGCAACATCGGAAGAGAGTTTTCCCAGATACCTGTGATTTCTTGGAGATGATAAAAACTAACGACCCGGATCCTCCAAAGATACATGTCTCATTGTCGGATATAGGATATATCTTGTACACAGGCGGAACAACGGGCTTGCCAAAAGGCTGTGTTCATAGTCAAGCGGATATTCTTTACACAGCTTACGGGCAGGGCGTCCTTAATTATAAAGCGACCGTGCTCGATACGATCCTTGATTCTTGGCCGATTACCCATATAACGGGTCTCGGCATTTCAATGGCAGCTACTTTTTTTACCGGAATGACGCTCATAAAACTTGCAAGGTGGGATCCTCTCGCGGCAATGCAGGCTGTCCAAAAATACGGCGTCACCCTTGTCAATTGGGCAACCCCTTCCTTTATCGATGTCATAAATCACCCTGATGTCGCCCATTACAATCTTAGTTCAATTCGACTTAGCTTCATTATTCCCTTTGCAATGCCCATAACGGCTGAAATAGTTAACCAATGGGAAGAACTTACCGGGGGTCCTCTTTATGATTGGGGTTACGGTTCGAGTGAACATATGAACTACTGCTCTACAGGATTTGGATTGGAGTTTCCGCGCCCTTCTTGCTCTACCTTCTCCCGTCCTTTTCCAGAGGTCGAGATAAAGATCACCGATTTTGAGACGAAAGAGGAGCTACCCGAGGGAAAAGCTGGGGAGATTGCCACTAGGAGCCCGGCCCAGCTCAAGCAATATTGGAACAAACCTGAAGAAACCAAAAAGGCGCTTATTAACGGCTGGCTTCACATGAATGACAGAGGCTATAGGAAAAATGGGGTGCTATATTTTTTGGGAAAGGCGAGCGATATTACCAAGGTTTCTGGTTATACGGTGTCGCTCAGAGAGGTAGAGCTATTTGGTATGCGGCATCCTTCAATTGAGCGTCTTGCAGTTGTTGGAATACCACATCCAAGGAAAGGAAATCGACTGAAGGCCTTTGTCGTTTTAAAACCTGGTATAAAAGAGTCCGCTGCAGATATAGAGGCGTGGTTTAAAACAAAACTTGCTTCGTTTAAGAGTCCCATCGTCGAGATTGTTAAGGATTTACCGCTAAGCGGTAAGGGAGAAATTCTTAAGAGGCAATTAATAAAGATAGAAAGTGAGCAACATAGCTGAAAGGAGGTGACCTAAAGTGTCAAACTCAAAGGATGGACTGTGCGGAATGACCATAGGGGGTATCCTAAAGAACCAAGCTATTAATTACCCAAAACGCATGGCCGTTGTCGATGTGGATCACGAAAAGCGTTATACCTTCGAAGAGCTAAATAAGAGAGTGAATTGTTTGGCCAATTCCTTGTTGAAAATGGGGCTGAAGGAGGGAGATTTCATCGGCATTTTCATGACAGATCTCATGGAATTTCTGGAACTTATGCTTGCTTTGAACAAGATTGGTGCAATTTGGGCTCCTTGTAACTATCGATATACTCCCCATGAAGCTCAATTGCAGTTATCTCATTCCGAACCAAAAATGCTTTTTTTTGAGGACTGTTATCTTAGCTTAGTAGAAGACATCAGTCCAAATTTGCGAAGCATCAACACGTATGTGGCGGTAGGAAAGAAACTTCCCGGCTATCTATATTACGAAGATCTCTTGATAAATTCCTCTGAGAAGGAACCACAGCCCGCGAAGGAATTGAGTAGCGACAACACCATCGGGATAATCTATACATCTGGAACCACCGGGGTCGGGAAAGGTTGCATGCACAGCCACAAGACCTTCATAGGTTGGGCATTTGATGCGATTTATGAAAATTCGACGGGGAGGCATGATCGGCTGCTTAATCCTTACCCTATGTTTCATATGGGAGGCTCTGTATTTAGTATTGCAAGTCTCTTGGCTGGAGCGACCCTTTACATGTTTGGCAAATTTGATCCTCTTAAATTCCTTAGAGTAGTTGAAGAGGAACGAATGACTGTAATTTGGGCTGTTCCAACCATTGTCCATGCTTTAAACAACGTATCCCAAGAAATAAAAGACCAATATAAATGGTCCTCTGTGAGGAGTCTCACGACTTCCAGCACGCCATTTCTAACAGAAACGCAGAGTGCATTCTCGAAACAGTGGCCCCATATAAAACTCCATTCGACATATTCAGCTACAGAGGTATATTTTACCAACCTCCGTCCGGAGGATCAGGAAGGAAGAGTACGTTGCGTTGGACCTGCGGTATTCGGAACGGAAATCAAACTGCTTGACCTGAATCGAAAGGGAAAAGAGGTAGCTCAGGGCGAATTGGGCATCGTATATGCTAAAGGAATCTCTCTGTTCAATGGCTATTATAAAAACCAAGAGGCAAACGAAAAGTCATTTGACGGAGAATGGTTTACCTGTGAAGATGTGGGGTACCTGGACGAAGATGGTTATCTGCATCTAGTAGATCGCGCTAAGGATATGATCATATCAGGTGGTGAAAACATAGCCTCCGTGGAGGTCGAAAATCTTTTAGTCACCCATCCTGCGATCTTCGAGTGTGCTGTTATTGGGGTCCAGGATGACAAGTGGGGTGAAAGAGTACATGCTGTAGTCTGCCTCCATGAAAATAGCAGTGTTACCCCGCAAGAGATTATGGAATGGTCCAAAGACAAAATTGCGGGCTTCAAGCGTCCGCGCTCAGTGGATATTGTTGATGAAATTCCTAAAAATCCGTCAGGTAAGATATTGAAACGAAAAATTAGAGATAGGTACTGGCAAAATAACCATATTAAAATATGATAAAATGTTAATGAAGGAGCGATATGAAACTACCGCTTGAAGGAATACGGGTTCTTGATTTAACGCGTTTGCTTCCGGGTCCATATTGCACATTGCTTCTTGCCGATATGGGTGCGGAGGTGATAAAAATTGAAAGCCCCCATGAAGGTGACCATATGCGTTGGATTGAGCCAACGATTAACGGTACAAGTGTCTACTTTCTTGCCTTGAATAGAAACAAGAAAAGCATGACTGTCAACCTCAAAAGTCCTCAGGGGGTAAACATCTTTCATGAACTGGCCAGGGGTGCCGATGTTGTCTTTGAAAGCTTCCGCCCCGGAGTGCTCGATCGATTGGGCGTCGGATACAACGCATTAAAGGAAGTCAATCCCGGCATCATCTTCTGTTCCCTCTCAGGGTTTGGCCAAAGCGGTCCCTACAGGTTAAAACCGGGCCATGATATCAATTATATCTCCATTGGAGGCTTGCAGGGACTCAATGGCAACCGTGAAGGCCTTTTAATCCCTCCGGCTGTGCAGATAGCGGACCTCGGCTGCGGAGCAATGACCTGTGCCCTTTCAATTTTAGGGGCTTTGATAGGTCGAGAACGGACGGGCGAGGGGGCATACCTTGATGTGTCCATGCTGGATGGGATTGTTTCATGGATGTCACAAGCAATAGCAAGATATTATGCGGATGGGCAAGCTCCTAAACCCGGGAGACAGACTTTTTCCGGAGAGTTCCCGAGCTATCACATCTACAGGACCAAAGATGGGAAATATGTATCCCTGGGCTGTGTTGAAAAGAAGTTCTGGGTAAACTTTTGTGAGGCCGTTGGTCGTCCTGATCTCGGCGAATTTCACCTTCCTGAGGGGCAACTGCAGAGTAAAGTTTTTAAAGAGGTTGAACAGATTTTTGTTTCAAAGACTCGCGATGAATGGACTCGGTTGTTTGATGATGTGGAAACTTGTTTTGCCCCGGTCAATGACATTTCAGAGGTAATTGCAGATCCTCAAGTTAAACACCGGGAACTTGCGACTGAGATGGATTACGGGGATGGGAAGATGATTCAAGTCGCCTTTCCCGTTCGATTTTCGGGTCAAAAACTAAGCATGCGGCAGCAGCCGCCCCAATTCGGAGAACACACCGAGGCCATTTTGCAAGGACTCGGTTACACATCGGAAAAACTTCAGGAGTTAAGGGAAGGGAAGGTTATTTAACAATTTCAAGGAAATGCCAAAATACCACAAGCAAAATAACGATGAATTTTCTGCAAACAATGAAAAGTTGAGGAGGATAATCCAATATGGAAGAAAAACTCAAGACTCTGATTCAAGCCAATAGCCAGGACAATCGCAAGAAATGGGCAATAAAGGCGAAAAAACAGGGTAAAATGGTCATTGGCCTCTTATGCTCATACGTCCCGGAGGAGATCATTTATGCAGCTGATATGCTTCCATGGCGGGTTACCGGGACGTGGACAGGAAGTACCCCGCACGCTGAAGCCTATCGGATTTCTACCAGTTGTCGTTATTGCAACCATACCCTTGAATCCTTACTTCTTGACGAATACGATTTTCTTGATGGTATGGTTGCGACGGCCATGGATGATGATATCAGGACCCTTTGGGACGTATGGAAATACTTCAACAAGACCCCCTTCAACCACATGATGTATCTTCCCCACAAAATGAGTAAGTCAGCCTTGTCACTTTGGATCAGAGAGGTACAGCGGTTGAAGGATGAATTGGAAAACTTCTGCGGAAAACCCATCGGCGATGAACGCATCTACGAGGCCACTGAGGTACTCAACAAAACGCGCTCGCTCTTGATGAGAGTATATGAACTAAAAAAGCAAGATCGTCCGCCTCTAACCGGTGCGGAAACACTTGGTATAACGACAGCAGCCGCGGTCATGAATAAGGATGAATTCAATCGCGAGTTGGAGGCAATTCTACCCTACCTCGAAAGCGGTGATAGGACCGTGGAAAACTCTTATCCTCGTCTACTGGTATCCAGCGACATGTTGGATGATACGCGGTATCTGGAGCTTATTGAAGACACAGGGGCACTCGTTGCCATGGATGATATGGATACGGGGAGCCGTTATTTCTCAGGTCTTGTTGATAATTGCAAGGAAAATATCATCGGCAATATAGGGCACAGGTACCTGAATTGGCCTGGAAGTCCGCATATGGTGGATTGGGATAAACAAGTCGCTCAGGTCATCTCTTGGGTCAAGGAGTATAATATTCAAGGAGTCTTAGAGTTACCGGTACTTCACTCGTTCCCAAGGCAATTTCGAGCCCCTTTTTTTAAGGAAAGACTTAGCCAGAACAAAATCCCTTTTGTGAGCATAAACAGGGATTATGGCTTGTCCAACGTGGGTCAGTTGAGAACACGCATTGGAGCGTTCATTGAAATGATTCAATCGGAGGCGTAAGTGTGGTAACAGCCGGTATAGACGTCGGTTTTGAGACAACGAAGGTCGTTATTGTGAACGAGGACGAGATCCTGTCCCGGATTATGGCACCAGGAAAAAGTGATCAGGCTGCTTCGGTAATCCAAAAAGTACTTAAAGAGGCAGCATATAATGCCCAGATCTCTCTCCAAGAGATTAGGCGAATCGTTGTTACTGGACGGGGCCGAGAATTCATTCCCCATGATCTTAAGAACATGACCTTGGAAAAAATATCCGATCCCTTCTGTTGTGCTAAAGGCATTTATGTGGAAGAGCCTTCGGTCCGTACTGTGGTTGATATAGGCGCCGAAAGAACGATGGTGGTCGCTTGCGACAAGGGCAAAGTTGTCAGGACGACCTCCAATACTCGTTGTGCAGCCGGGTCTGGACGTTACTTGAGGATGGTGGCTGATCTTCTCTGGATGGATGTGGAAGAGATGGGGTCAAGGGCCTTGACGGCGGAAAAAGATTTAGTGGTGGAAAATACCTGCGCCGTGTTTGCCGAGTCTGAGATCATCTCTTTGATACATCTTAAAGAGAAACCTCACAATATTGTTAAAGGAGTTTTTAACGGACTCGTTCTTCGCCTCTACCCGCTATTGACTGCGCTCAAATTTGAGCGAGACCTTGCCTTGATCGGCGGCGTGGCGAAGTGTTCGGGCATGGTCAGGGCTCTTGAAGACCAGTTAGGCATTCCCGTAATCACTCCCGACGAACCGGAATACATTAGCGCTACAGGGGCCGCCTTCATTGGCCAGCAAAAACTAAGAGGGATGTAACAATGATCGTAGCCGGAATAGACATTGGTTCTCTTAGTGCAAAATCCGTGATTATGAAAGATCAAGAGATCATGGCGTGGTCCGTTATCCAGACCAGCCCCGACAGCCAACAAACAGCGTCAGACGTTATGGAGAAGGTCCTGGAAGAGGCAGGGATCACCCAAGACGATATTGGATACGTAGTCTCAACGGGTTATGGCAGAGTGAATGTGCCCTTCGCAAAGAGAAACATTACTGAAATCTCTTGCCATGCTAAAGGAACTTGTATGCTCTTTCCTAACACAAGGACAATTCTTGATATGGGTGGCCAGGATTGTAAGGTTATCCGCTGTAATGAAAAGGGGCAGGTGACCGACTTTGTAATGAATGATAAATGCGCTGCTGGAACGGGACGTTTCTTAGAAAGAGTTGCCCGAACCCTGGGAGTTACTCTTGACGAGATGGGAGCCCTTTCCCTAGATGCTGTGGATGGACCGGTCTCTCTTAGAAACTATTGTGCCGTCTTTGCGGAAAGTGACATCGTAGACCTCCTCCGCCAGGGCAAGCATAAAAATGATATCCTTGCAGGGGCCACAGAGGCCATAGCCAAGAAAATCGTTGCACTGATGGAGAGGGTAGGCATTGAGGAGGCCCTATCCATCAGCGGGGGAGTCGCCAAAAATATTGGCGTCGTCAGGCAGCTTGAAAAAAGAGTGGGAATGAAGGCTCACGTCGCGTTTGATGCTCAAATCGTTGGAGCCCTAGGAGCTGCGATATTTGCTCGTGAATTACACGCAGAAGAAATATCACACAATGATCGCAAACCGCTTTAAACCCTATTATTGGAGGATAAAATGAACCTTAGTTTTTTTAGAGAAGAAGTTTCAAAATATGAAAGAAGAGTAAAAAAGATTAGGGATAACCCTGATCCAACCAAGCCAAAATCAAACATTCTCTATTATGAATTAGAAAGGGACGCGAGAAAGACACAGATAGAGGCTTGGGAAAATGGAGTGCCTTTTGCCACTGGTCTCTATCCACCTGTGATACTGAGGGCCATGGGTTTTGAAGTATTTGATGGCGTTATGGCTGCCGACAGAACTCATGGAGAGCGGGCGGTTAAATACTTCAATGAGGTTAGAAAATTAGGATTGCCCGAGGCTGTTTGCGACCGGACGAGCATGGTAATACCCATGGTACTAGACGAAGACTGTCCAAAGCCGAACCTTATCGTATCCTGTAACTGGGAGTGCGAAAATATTCCTTTAGGTAACAATTATATGGCCCATCATTTGGATATCCCTCTATATTACTTAGATGTTCCCTTTGATAGCGACGACTATTCTCTAGCCTACGTCACTGAGCAATTTGGAGAACTTATTGAATTTGCGGAAGATAAGGTGCCTGGAATAAAATTTGATGAGGAAAAGCTGATTGAGCTCCAGGAGTATGAGAAGGAGTGGTACGACTGTTACAAGGAAATTTACGAACTTCGAAGAAGAACACCGTGCCCCATTGCAGGCAGAGAAGCCTTCAGGGAGCCGCGGTGGCCAAGTCTGTATCCTGATCCAGGTCGCATGGTGGAATATATTAAGGCTTACCGGGACGACCTAGTTGAAATGGCAGAAAAAGGTATTGGCGCTGTGGCCGAAGAAAAACTAAGGATCATGTGGACCGTTTCTGGGCCCTTCTATGCGGATCCTTTCAAATTTTTGGAGCAAAGGGGAGTATCGGTTCCCTATTGGCAGATTGGCGCGGGGAGCCGAATTTCGGGATGCCGGTATCCCTCTTATGGTGATGAAACAGAGTACGGGCGAAAGCTGACGCCACTCGAGGAAGAGGCTCGAATTATCAATTGCTCGTCATGGGGTGGGCTCGGGGATCGATGGATAGAGGACACTTTATTTATCTGCCGAGATCTGAACATTGATGCCATCATCTATTTTCAGCAATGGGGATGCACAGTGAGCCATAATTTGGGAAAGATGGTTGCAGAGTCTGCCGAAAGGGAGCTGGGTATACCGACACTGCTGGTGGAGGGCAGAATGCTTGTTGAAGAGACCTTTGATCAAAGGCAATTTGAAGAGATGCTGGGAGACTTTGTTGATCTTTGCATTGACCGAAAAACTTAAGGGTCCCTCATATAAATTTGTGTGTTAATTAAGGCTCGGGGAGCATCAATATTAAAACGGGGGTGGTCAATATGGATGCGCCGGTGAAATTAGATGTCATCGAAGGAATTGCCAGGATTACTTTAAATCGACCAAAAGTTTTTAACGCCCTAGATCTGGAGGCAATGCAGCTTCTGGCAGATCAGCTTCTTGACCTTTCCCACGATAACAAAGTTATTGGTATTCTTATCACTGGAGCGAACAAGGCTTTTTGTACGGGGGCCGACCTAAAATGGGCATCTGGATCCGGAAAAAGCTATGCGTCAGCTTTCTATGAGCTAGCGGGCAAGCTTCACCATGCAATCCTTGAAATCCGCCGTATGCCCAAACCTATTATTGCATCAATCAACGGGGTTGCCGCAGGATCAGGTCTTTCCATGGCACTGGCCTGTGATTTTAGAATAATGGAGTCATCTGCCATCCTGAAGCAGGCATACACATCTAACGGATTAAGTATCGACGGCAGCGGCACATTTTTTCTTCCCCGGCTGGTAGGTTTGGGTCGATCAATGGTGATCGCAACGTTTGATCCCTCAATATCTGCCGAGCAAGCCTTATGCTGGGGTCTTGTGACCGAGATCGCGGAAGATGGACAATCTGTGGAAAGGGCCATCGAAATGCTCCAAAACATCAAAACTCTTCCTCTCACTTCTTTCGCTGCTTCCAAAAAATTACTGAATGATTCTTTTAATAACTCTTTTGAGGCTCATATGCAGATGGAACGGGAGTTTGTGTCACGGTGTGCAGGTCATCCCAATGGACGGGAAGGCATAGCGGCTTTTTTGGAAAAGAGGAAACCATATTATAATCAATCATCTCGCCACAGAGAAAAATGACTATATTACCCAAATAATAGAATCCGATACCAGACCCAGAGAAAAGATAAAAGCACGTGAAGTTTACGACCGGTTTATTGAGACAATTGTCAATTACAGAGAACCTTTAGCCGAGGCGGCCTGAGAACATCCGCAGACTCAAAAGCCAAATTGCCAAAATAACGGACAAAATTTATGAGACACGGCACAGATTAAAACCCTCTCATAATTATAGGGGATTGGATCATTAAGGCCGGAAAGGAGGTGGATGCTTGTGGCCATAATATTTGGTTTTCACTTACAGATGTTAAACAAATGGGGGGTATAAAATGAAGAAAGTTGCTATTTTGTTGTGCCTCAACCTATTAATGATAACGACCACCGCCTTCGCTCAGGACGTTACTGTCGGAGTGTTGATACCACTCAGCGGTGGCGGAGCCTTCTACGGGAAAATAATGGAGAAGCTCGCAAAGGTAACCATAGATGAAATCAATAAAGAAGGAATTGACGGTTTTGATAAAATCAACATTCGGATTTATGATACTGCAAGTGATGCTGCAGTCGCTTCAAGAATGATCGAGCGAGCGGTAAGCCAAGGTGTATCTTTTCTTTGGGGTGGATTTTCGAGTTCTGTTGAAACGATTATGGTTAAAAAGGCTAATGAGCTTCAAGTGCCCACCCTTCTTACAAATGAGCATAGTTATGCAGCCTTTTACACAGACAACAAGTATGCTGTAACTCCGGTTCTTTCGACCTATGAGATCGGAAAGATATGCGCGAAGTACATGAAAGAAAATGCTATAAAAACGTATGCGTTTATAGGTGCCGATTACATTTATGGGCGGACATGGGACAAATCCCTCAGCTTGAACCTTGAAGGGACTGGAATAAAAAAAATTTATGAAAACTGGCATAGCTTTAAGAAGGTGGATTTTTCCGCTGATATCGCAAAAATGGCCAAAATAAATCCCGACGCAGTAATCAGATCCTACGGTGGCGCAGGGCAGTATTTAATAGTCAGGCAAATGAAGGATTTCGGTTTTTGGCCGAAGGCCTTTATTTCTGGAACAGTCAATGCCGGGTATCAAGTTATGTTGGATGAGCTGGGCGAAAAATACATGACCGGGGTAATTTCACAGACAGGCCAAAATCCTGAAAACCCTAATTGGATCGAATTCGCTAAAACTCATAAAGAAAAATATGGTTTTTTACCGACATGGCTTTCTCATGGTTGTCACGATACGCTGTATGTTATAAAATTGACTTTAGAGAAAGCAAAAAGCTTGGATAAAAAGAAATTGGCCAAGGCCATGCATGAAGTTTCCTACGATGGCGTGGGTGGCTTTGCCTGCGGTCCTTTCCAAGATTTCGGTTATGTTCGCAAAGGCAAAGCATTCCTCGTTCAATGGGTTGAGGGGCCACCCGTATGGGATAAAAACTTAAATGTGCATAGAAAGACAATCATGGAAATGGAAGCCACCCCAATGCCTAAGGAAGATTTGGATAAAATCCTTATTAGATAGCTATGGACTTACCAAATAGAAAAGAGACTGACCTTTAAAGGTCAGTCTCTTTGGATCCGGGAATATTATAAGTTGCCTATCTGCAACTTCTCCTCTTATCGCTACAGTTGACGTGAGGATAAAATGCACAAGGAGAATACAATCCTATCGGCAAACGGTTTATCTAAAAGATTTGGAGGATTGGATGCTATCATAAACCTTAATATAGAGATAAAGCGGGGCAAAATTACTGGACTGATTGGTCCTAACGGTGCCGGTAAGACAACTCTTTTTAATCTCATTGGAGGCGTATTTCCTTTAGACTCTGGCGAGATTAGGCTTGAGGGAGAAAGAATCGATGGTCTAAAGCCTTATCAGATTTCGCAGATGGGTATTGCTCGGACTTTTCAAACATTGAACACTTTTCCCAGATTCAGTGTTTTTGAAAACGTAAGGTCCGGCATAATAGCAAAACACCTGCCCAAACATGAAGAAGACGAGAAGGTTACCAATATACTTTCCAAGCTCGGGATTATTGGGCTCTCCCAACAGGATATTTCTCAAGTAACACCGGTTGCAAGGCGGTTAGTTGAAGTTGCACGTGCAATTATTGGAAAACCGAAAATCGTTCTATTTGATGAAATCATGGCTGGATTTAATGAAGAAGAAGTAAATCATCTCATCACTATTTTAACAAATTATAATCGTCAGCACCAAATGACTTTTCTCATTATCGGACATACTATGCGCGCGATGATGGATATCTCAGACATAATTATTGTAATGAATCAAGGAACAAAATTCGCGGAAGGGTCGCCTAGGGAAATTCAAAAAAGTGATGAAGTTCAGCGAATTTATTTCGGAGAGTAAACAATGGAGAACAATCTTCTTGAAATACGCCATATAGAGGTTACGCGCGCGGGAGTGTCAGTTCTAAGGCAAGTAAACATAACTATCGAAAAGGGTCGAATAGTATCTGTTATAGGACCCAATGGAGCGGGAAAGAGCACCCTTTTCAGCGCAATAATGGGGTTCGAACAAATTATTGATGGATCGATCCTATTTGATGGAAAACAAATCAACGAACTTAAGCCTGAAAAGATCAGTAAGCTGATCTCTTATGTTCCTCAAGAAGAGAACACCTTTCCTTTTCTAAGCATTCTGGATAATCTTTGGGTTGCAAAGTGCTCTTCTAAAAAAGATGTATTGGAGGATCCTATTTTTGACTTATTTCCAGTCCTTTATGCAAGGAAATATCAGGAATCTTGCACACTCAGTGGTGGTGAAAGACAGATGTTGGCATTAGCAATCGGTCTGATGAGAAATACCAGAATGTTATTATTGGACGAACCATCTCTTGGACTTGCGCCGTTGATGGTAAATCGGATGCTTAATAAAATTAAGGAGATAAGTGACAGATTCGCGCTAACGATCCTTGTTTCCGAGCAGACACCACAAGTTTTAGATATAGCAGACCAAGTATATGTTTTAGAAGGAGGCCAAATTAGACTGCATGGATTGGCTGAGAGTCTCCGAAATGATGATAGGATAAAAAATGTTTACCTTGGCGTGGCCACCTGATTTAACTAAAATAAGACTAACTAAGAACACTTACTTTTTGCCGAAATAATCGCCATCTATATGCACCTCAATCAATGAAGTCACTTTTGTCCAAAATCGATTTTTCTTTGGACAGCATCCGGAGAAGTCCGGCTCCGGACTATTTGACACTAAAGCCGCCAGAAGCCCCTAAAAACCGATTATTTTGTATACTCTAGAGGTTTTTTGGGCTTCCAAAGAACCTGTCTTTCGCCGTCCCGCTTTTGGACAGCATTCTGAGCGCAAAGACAATCTGAAATCACAGTCGAACATCTGACCATGTAAGATCAGGTAGTTACCTGTCCACAAAGAGGATTTTCAGTTTATTTTGGACAGTAGTGCAATGAAATATAACATCTTCCGATTCCACATCTACGAGTAGTTTGCGTGCTACGCTCGGTAAATTTAGGTTTGCTTCAGCAAGGGAACAATATTGCATCATGTGCCTTGAATGCACGCCGTTAAATCTATATATAGATCCGTTGAGGCAGTAATCAAGATGAGATGGTCTAATCGTATGGCAATAAATGCCAAGCCACCATCGCTTAATAAAAAGTGCAACACGATGAAAACGTGCCGCAAAAACATGAGTCGGATTCGTACTATGCGAGATATTTGCCGCAGTATCTTTATAGCCCATAAACTCTTTCTTTTTATAACCAGGCTATCGATCCATTCCAATCTCCCCTCTAATGTGTACATTATCTCTAATCAAACGTCGAAGGCTTGCTGCAGACAAGGCCGCCTTTTGTCCAATTCGGAATCGGCCTGGCCAACGGCCTCGACTTTTTGCCGCGATTGCGACGCTCCTCTTTCGCTTAGCACCTCAACCTCTGCCACGAGACATCTCCTCACCCCAACCAACGCATCTTTCATCGACTACAACTACTTTCGTCAATTGGTTTTGCACGGGGCGAACCATTGCCCGACGAGCTTTGATAAGCCGATCCTACGCCGTGTAATAGCTGCCAAGATTAAGCGCTGTCTTCAGTGGGAGATTACTGGCCCCATGTTCAGCGCTTTTCATCAACCGCATTGTCAGACGCCACATCCGAAGTGCCTTATGGATTGTATAAAACACTTTTCCGAAAGTGACGAAAGTACGTCGTTTAGTTCTCCTTCAAAAGAAGAGGCTTTTCCCCATCGAAGCACGCATATCAGCTTTTTATCCGTGAACAACAGCGCAAATGAAGTATCTCTGCTATCGAAGCTGCACATATATTTAGAGCGTATATTTTTGCCGGTAAACCAATTGACAATTTTCTGAAAGTTTCTTGGGTAATAATTGGCCACTTTTCACGCATGATACTTCTTGAGGACGGTTGAGTAAAGTACATAAAGTCTATAAGCTATACCGCTCGAAATTGAGTGTTTATGACTTTAGCCAAAAGTCCTCGATTGAGCATTACCCCCACAAAATGTGGTAGAGGAGGAATAAGGTGATTACCGCGATCCTTTTTAAAGGCTTGAGTTTGGCTGGCATATATTTTCTGATATCCTTTGGAGTAACCTTTTTGTATGGAGTAGGAGGATTCCCAAACCTTGCTATTGGACCAATCGGTCTTGTGGGTGCATATGTGACCGCAACACTCTTACGAGATAATTTTGCAGTTGTTACTGCGCTATCCGCCGGATCCTTCTGCTCAGTAATTTTAGGCATCGCAGTTCAGAAGTTTGTAGTAGAACCTCTATATAATAGCACAGGTGGTGGTGATCGAGGACGCATTTTTGTCCTCTACGGCACATTTGGTTTACTTTTGATTTTCCCTCCCATTTTACTGAATATATTTAGATCCACAATGATGACTTTGGGCTTACCAACTCTAGGGTTCTATAAGCTGGGAAGCACAGTAATCGGTGGCTACGAGATATTGGCTATTTTGAGTGCGGTCTGTATTTTGATCATTACCCACTGGGTTTTCACAAAAACTGTTTACGGAACACGTGTTCGTGCTGTAACTCAACATCCGCTTTTAAGCACTGCCATTGGAATAAATGTCGGGCGCATATACTTGATAACGGCTGTGGTCAGTAGCATTTGTGCATTTATAGGGGCTGTATTGTGGGGCCAAATTTTCTCTCTTGAATTGAGTTCGGGCGCTTCTTTTACTCTATATGGGTTTATTATCGCTGTCATGGGTGGCTTGGGCAGTTTAAATGGCGCTTTCATCGTATCTTTGGTTTTGGGATTGGCGCTCAGTGCTACATCCTATACCATAGGAGGAGTATACGAATATATTATTACAACTATTCTATTGATTCTTGTTTTGATTATAAAACCTAAGGGAATAGTGCCAACCAGAAGAGAGGTATAGCAAAATGTATAGAGGAGGCAAACTAACATTTGCATGGCGCATTTTATTGTCGTTAATATTAACTTTTCTTTATTTTGCTCCATTATTTTCCGGCAATTTTACGCTTTTCGTGATTGCAGTATTGCTGATTAACACAGTTTGGGCTTCAGCGACTTGGGGATTGTTTCACCAGGCCGGCCAATCTCTATTTGCGGTTGCTGTAATTGCTGGCGCGGGAGGTTATTTTAGCGCACTATTGCAAAACGTTTTCCCAAATTCATGGTTTGCTATGGCGATAGCGCTTTTTCTTTGCTGTGGCATTGGCATTTTTTGTTATCTTTTAATGAAAAGGGTCCCAGGCCATATTCAATTCGCCGTTCTTAATTTAGCCTTAATTTTCGTATTCGGATATTTATTAATTGCATTTACTAACGTTACGGGAGGAATCGACGGAATAGAGCTAAACTATTTTTATCCTGACTCATTTTTCGGCAATATATCAGCCCGTTATTTAGTTGTTTTGACTCTTTGCCTGCTATCTTTATTTGTAATACATAGGATTATGATATCCAGGTTCGGTAAGATTATTACTTTAATTGGTAGGAATCCTTCCTTAGCTGCATCGGTAGGTATTGATACAGATAAATATTTGATGAAAGCATATTTAATATTCACACCGCTAATGGGTCTCGGTGGGATATTGTATTCTCATTTTATTGGGCACATTTCTCCGGAAACCTGGAATGCTGACTTATCTCTAATGATAGTTTTTTGCACATTAATCGGCGGATCGAGTACTATTATCGGGCCCACAATTGGGGCAATTATCGCCACAGGGATTCCCATACTGTTTGATGTTTCCGCCGAATTTAGGTTCGCTATCGTTGGTGTTATTGCAATTCTAATATTTGTCTTTATGCCCGAAGGACTAACTGACGGGATAAAGAGAATGATTCTTAACAAATTTGAAAGTAAAGTCAGCAGTAGTTCAGATGATTTAATCTAGACTTTAATATTCAGAGTCCATCCACTGCATACGAGTTCGGAATTAATGTCCCTGTTTTAGTCTATTATTAATAGTAGAAGGAGGTGATGAAATTAATTGGGCTTAACCGTAAGTAAGCTATAACCTTTTAACTTGGCGGAGGTAAACTTATGAAAAATGCATTGGTTCGTTGTTTTTTCCTTTTGGTGACAGGCTTTGCCCTAACCTTTTGCACTAATCCAAATGCCACTGCTGCTGAAAAAGTATACCATTGGAAATTGCAGGTAGTGGATAGCCCAGCCCTATTAGAATACAAGGCAATAGCTGAGCGATTTGCTGACCGAGTTCGCGAATTGAGTAAAGGCCGTCTTGATATCAAGGTTTTTCCTCCAGGTGGATTGGTTCCTAGTTTCGAGGTCTGGGACGCTCTTCGAAGAGGAATGCTTCAGATGACGATTCATTATGCTGTATATTGGAGCGGCAAAGTTCCTGAGTTAAAATTTGCAAACGAATGGCCAGTCCATCTAACACAGTTCCAAACGCCAATTTGGTTTTATAACTATGATGGACTGGAGTTAACGCGCAAAGTCTATGCCAAACACGGTCTCTATTATCTTGACCCTGTTCCTCTTTACTGGGAGCACATTATGTCTAAAAAGCCTTTAAAGGGGGTAGAGGATTTAAAAGGGCTCAAGATGAGGGCTGCCGGACTCTCCGCGGATGCCTTCGCTGCATTGGGCGCTTCTATCGTTGTTCTTCCGGGTGGCGAAATCTATCAAGCTTTGGAAAAGGGGGTTATCGATGCCTGTGAATTTACTACTCCGACAGCCAACTATGCACTAGGTTTGCACGAAGTTGCAAAATATATTATTTTGCCTACTTATTCTTCGAACGATAATCAGGATGCGATTATTAACATGAAGGCTTGGGAGGAACTCCCTGATGACCTTAAAGCCATTGTTGAGGTTGCGATGAAGGAAACGAACTATTTATATTTCGTTAGGATTCAACTTGAAACTCAACGCGTGATGCAAAAGTATAAAGAAGAGGGAGTTCAGTTCCTCACTTGGTCGAATGAAGACATGCAGAAAGTTTATGATGCAAGGCTGAAAGTGACTAAAAAATATGCTGAGAAAAGTCCAATGTGTAAGGAAATATTTGAGTCGCGGCTAAGGCTACTCAAGGAACTTGGCTACGAAGGTCAAGAATAGCATCCAGTCTTCCACCCTGCCGTAAAGCAAATCTACGGTAGGGTGGACATTTTGCTGAGGAGAAGATTTATGGCACTTTTTGCTCTCGACCGTATTGACAAGCTGAATATTTTTATTGGCAAGTTTGCCAGCTTTCTGGTTGCCATTATCATGTCTATTGTTTTGCTTGAGGTGATGCTCAGATACCTCTTCAATATGCCGACCATTTGGGTGAATGAGACAGCAGAATATCTTTTCGGTGCCTATTTTCTTTTGGGGGCTTCTTACACCCTCTATTATAAGGGACATGTTAGTGTTGATATTTTTTATGATCGTTTTCCTTTAAGAATACAAGCGATGTTTGACATTTTTACCTCTGTTTTTTTCTTTTTATTCATAATTCCTTTTCTTTGGCATGGAGGCGTGGTGGCCTGGGATTCAATAGTTGGATTGGAAAGGACTCAAAGTCCCTGGGCACCGTATACATTCCCGATATTAGCGATATTGCCCATCGCAGGCATTCTGATGCTTCTTCAAGCTCTTGCAATATTTATTAGAAATGTTAAAAAAGTCATCGGGGGCTATGATGGACGCTGAAATTATTGTAGTTCTCATGTTCGTTTCGCTTTTCACGTTATTGATTCTCGGTTTGCCCTTAGCTTTTTCCTTGGGAGGTGTCTCACTGTTGTTTTCTGTGTTTTTATGGGGGCCAGAATCTCTATTCCTGGTTGTTAGTCGTGCCATCGGCGTAATACATAACTACGTCCTAATCGCTGTTCCTTTATTCATGTTTATGGCCAGCATCCTACAAAACTCGGAAATTGCCGATGACTTGTTTGAATCGATTCACATATGGATGGGTCCGCTCAGGGGAGGGTTAGCAATTGGAACGATCCTGATATGCACTGCTATGGCCGCCATGAGCGGCGTTAGCGCAGCAGCTGTCCTGACGATGGGAACTCTGGCTCTGCCGGCTATGCTTGGACGCAACTACGATAAGAGCATTGCATTAGGAGCGATCACGGCAGGAGGAGCCTTGGGCCAACTTATTCCTCCCAGTTTACTTATGATTCTTTACGGAGCAATGGCAGGTGTCTCAGTGGGAAAACTATTCATTGGAGGAATTTTGCCGGGTTTATTATTAGCAGGACTTTTCATAGCTTACGTACTGATTCGTTCTTTCATTCAAAAAGACCTCTGTCCTGCACTCCCTTTGGAGAAACGACAAGCAATCAGCGTTGTAGATGTACTGGTGAGCATAAAGGCAGTTATCCTACCGGTCTCACTAATAGTGGGGGTGCTGGGATCGATTTTCGCCGGAATCGCAACTCCCACCGAAGCAGCGGCGGTTGGGGCCTTCGGTAGTATCATCATTGCTGCCCTGCACCGCCGCCTGACTTGGGAGACTTTTAAATTATCATGCTATAACACCCTTAAAAGCAGCTGCATGGTAATTTGGGTCATTATTGGTTCCCTTATGTTCGTTTCAGTCTACTTCGCAGTTGGAGGTTCGGATTTAGTTAAAAGTTTGCTTATAGATACGGGCTTGAACCGTTGGATTATTCTTATCGGTATGCAGATTCTTCTGTTTTTGTTAGGGTGTATGATGGATACTACAGGGGTAGTTATGCTATGCACACCTCTTTTTGTTCCAATTATTAAAGAATTGGGTTTTGATCCATTGTGGTTTGGTGTGCTTTTTATAGTTAATTTGGAAATGGCTTACTTAACACCGCCCTTCGGCTATAACCTTTTCTATCTTAAATCTGTGGCCCCTCCAGACGTTACTATGGCCGATATATACATGTCAGTCGGACCTTTTATTTGTCTTCAAGCGGCCGGTTTATTTCTCTGTATGCTATTCCCCGAAATTATAACATGGCTGCCAGCAAAGATTATGGGTTAAGAAATACCAGAGCTACCTGTAAGTCGTGTGTCGGGTGTAAGATAAACGGAAAATAGAAGAAAAGAAGCAGCGGCCGTTTCTCTCAAACTCTCTTAAGAGCTATATTAGATTCTCTCAAATGGGAATTCAATTGGGTGCCCGTTGGAGCCCCACCGGTGCTGAGGCAGTGTTGCGTCGTCGCGCCTTGCGCTCCAGCCACGATTTTGATGAGTACTGGGCTTTCCATGAGGCCCGAGAGTACGAACGGAACAATCAATCCCTCTACGCCAACGGAATTGTGCCCCCAACTATCAAACCACGACCCACTTGCAAGCGCGGTCATTTGAAAGCCATAAAATAGAGAGAATTCGTCGAATGAATTTCGAATACCACAGACAACAAAATATTGCAGTTCAATGGTGTTCTAAAAGAGCCGCACCCAATTCAATTATAGGACTCCTGTACTACTGGTTTTGAGTGGCATTTAAAACCGACGCCTCTCCGGCAAAGGCAAGCCCCGGGTAGGGACAACGCCCGGATGGCCCCGGCTCCTGTAACAGGCTTCAGTCCGCGAGGTCAGGTCGATTTCCCTGTCGGATTCCCTCAAAAACCCGGGCACTTTTTCGTATGTGGCGTCCGCCATACGGGCCGCCGCGGCGATCAAGGAGATCTCATGGGCGGATTTGATCATTCGGGTTTCTCGAATCCATGGGGACACATCCACGAACTCTGTTTTTGGAAAGAGACGCTGGTAGGTCAGGTAGCGATTCACCGGGAGCACGTCCATCTCAAGCCCGATGCGGTCCAAGCCCCCTGTTCCGCCGTTACTCCGGATGTGCTCGGGGATCTGAGAGAGACTCTTGAGGGGGACGATCTGTTTTGTGACAGCATCCTTTACGGCCCGCTCCATGCTCTTTCGGACCATGAGGAGGGATTGTCCCTTTGCAGGGACCCAGAGATGGGCATCCTGATCGGTCCCTGCAAAATAGTAGAGATCCATCTTCTGAGCGACGAGCGCCCCATCCACCCCGTGGGCGGAGAGCTCATCCTGAAATCGCTTCAATCGCTCCGATATCTCTTCTTCCATCCGAGCCACAGACATATTATCGAAAAAGCCTCCCTTGGCTTCAGACCTGCTGGACATGGTAGAGCAGCCATCTATTGCCATCCCATTCCACCACCCTGAATTGAGAATTGGTTTTCCAACGTCACGGGGTCCGGGCAATCGGCCGCCCCGCTATCCCTTCGTTCCTTTTCCCACCGATATGCTGCCGCAGGCCTCATCCAGCGAGGCATAAATGGGCACGAGATTCTGAAAACCGAAGATCTGGAAGACCTGCCTCACAAGGCCTCTCACGCCGCAGAAGGCCATGGCGCCGTCGGAGGCCTTGACCCTTTGTGCAAGGGCGACCAGGACCCGGAGGCCGGCGCTGCTGATGTACTCCAGGCCACTGAAATCAAGGACGAGCCTTCCGCCTTCTATCCGGCAGGCGGCCATGCTCTTTTCAAGATCAGGGGCGGTCAGGGTGTCCATGCGACCCGAAACCGTGGCCACCACAACCCCTTCTTTCTCCATAAATTGGATTTCCACCGCGCTATAGTCCTCCATGTAAAGGGCTGTTTGCAGGAAAAATAGACCCTGACCCTTTTTCCCAAAGCGGGTTCAGAGGTTTTGTTCCCCGGCGGGTACCAAAAGGTACAGGGAATCCCTGATCGGACATCATATAGGATTCACTGCCCCTTCTCAAGGGAATTGCGAGGCCCAGGGGTGAGGCCTTTCAAAGAGATCGGCACGAACGATCTTAAACGGTTTTTCATTGACGAAAGAGGACTGATTCCGTAAGTTATCCCCAAAAAGGAACGGGTCGGCTATCAGCGTTCACAGCGGCGGCACATTCGCGCTAACGGGTTACATGAGGAATGGCAACGTTTTTGGGCATGTGAAAAGGCCCGGCCATGTTGGGGCGCCTTCTATCCAGCGGGTAACGGGTCGCGACGAATTTTACATTAACTTCTGAGGGGTTATGACCACAATCGGTGAAAAGTTTACGTAACCGTTCACGGGTTCACGGTTGAGGTTTGACGTCCTCAGTCCCAATTTGCACGGCAAGCATACCCCTGCGGCCCCGAATTGGGCGCTTCAAACGAGGAAATCGTCTACTCAGCAGACCCAAAGGCGCCAAAAAGCGACGTGATGCCTTTGAATCAGGTCCTTTCTGATGCCCTGGTCGCTAACTTTGAATCCCGCTACAGCGGGAAACGGGGAACCTGTGAACGCATACAAGATTACTTATCAAGGAGGGAACGGAAATGCGGGCAATCGTGATCGGCGGATTGGGAGGCATGGGTCAGGGCGTGGCCCGGGACCTCATCAAGCAGGAAAAAATCACAAAGGTGACGCTCGGGGACATCAACATCGATCCGGCGAGGGTGCAGGAGAAATTGCGTGCCAGCGACAAGGTGTCTCTGGTCCAGATCGACGTGAACGATCATGCCGGATTGGTGACCGCCATCGGGGAAAACGATGTGGTGGTCAACACGGCCGGGCCGTTTTACAAGACCGCCATCGCCGTTGCCAGGGCCGCGGTGGAGGCCGGGGTCAACTATATTGATATCTGCGACGACTATGAGGCGGTTCCGATCCTCTTTTCCTCCCCGGACATCGACGAGGCCGCCAAAAAGGCCGGCATCACCGTCCTCACCGGGATGGGCTCCGATCCGGGGACAAACAATGTCCTGG
>Ga0209164_1001474_pt1 | contig 30129 bp, 34 predicted proteins | sample MTBNYHSulfiMetaG_FD_187458 | JGI IMG/M metagenome (GOLD analysis project Ga0209164, IMG submission 187458) | Enrichment culture microbial communities from rom New York Harbor, USA that are MTBE-degrading - MTBE-NYH (New York Harbor Sulfidogenic)... | ecosystem: Environmental > Aquatic > Marine >... | reverse complement strand
GGAAAATGGCGCACACTTTTCTGCGTCACATGCGGGTCGAGTCGTGGAACGAACTTCGCAGCCGCATCCTCAAGGGCGTTGAGGAAATCAATGCGGCCCCGGTTGTTCACCGATGGAAGAAGTTTGAGGTGCTGGAGAATGCAGAAGCCCAATAATGTGTTCCCTTTTTAATGAAACGTTATACTAGCTGCTTGACCCGTAGATCGAGTCACCTGGAAAGCAGTTGAAGGGAAGAGCCCGGGCAAATTTTCATTTATGGCATTTTGCCCCTCCCCCTGCCGTCTTGCCGAAATTGCCCTTCCATGTTCATTGTGTGTGCCCGGGCTGCCTCTGAATCGAACCTCTGCCCGAGGTAGAAGGATGGGATGCCCGATTCCTGCCAGGGACCCGTAAGCCCTTTTAATTTGACAATCCCTATGCCATAGTCATCCTATGTAAGACTTCAGTTTTCGGGTTCAAATGTGAGGATTTGCGATTTTGAGTGGGATGAGGGTAATGCTTTACATCTTAAGCTAGGGCACGGTATCTCGCCTGGAGAAGTAGAAGAGGTGGGGTGCATTCCCTGTTTGTCCTCATGAGCCATCTCATGTTCCCCCTCCCCTTGCCCCTCCCACCCCCGCCACAAATGCGGCGGGATCTTCGAGAGGGGAGGGGAAGCACTGGGAATGGCAAGAGTCTCCTCCCCCTTGATGGGGGAGGATGGGTGGGGGTGCTCGTCTGGATTTTGTAAAGGAATTTTTGAGACATGACGCCAGGCCAGTCAGGACTAAGCTGCTGAAATCCGGCTGTACAAACAGGGAATGCACCCAAGAGGTGTCTGCAAATAAGCCCCTTTTCAGGAAAACGAGAAAGGCCCACTATGCTGTTTTTGGAAAAACCCTGGAAGGGAGATACATTACCGTCGTTTTTGACCTCAAAGCCGGAGGAGTGGCCCGCCCTATAACCGGCTGGGACATGGATCGGGCCGAAGTTCGTTATTATAGAAAACACCGGGGTGAAAGATGAAAAAGGCCGGCAAGAAGACGGATTGGATCCGTTACTATGAAGAACGGGATATTCTGGACGAAATCATAGACACGCCCACCGATTTTGTACTGGATGAATCTCCTCTTCGCGACATTCTTTCGGGTAAACGGAAGAGAAAATTGAAAAATGTAACCATAAAGCTGGATCCGCTTCAAATCATGGCGATCAAAAAACTCTCCACCAAAAAATCAATCCCCTACCAAACACTCATCCGCCAATGGCTTGCCGAAGGGCTGAAGCAAGAGCTAGATGCCGTGATAAGGTAGGCCGATCCCTCACAAATCAGCACAATCCTTGCCCCACCAATGCCCGGGGACCCAAATCAATCACTATATTTCAATGAGGTTGTATCCGAAATTTTGAAGAAGATCAACAAAATCAGACACCTCAAGCACAATAAGGTTTTTTCCTATAAAGGAAAACCTCTATAAAGGAAAAACCAGTAAAAAGCATTAAAAGTCCATGTTTACTATTTTTAAAGAGAAAATTCATGAAGATCACCTATGACAGTGAAGTGGATGCCCTTTACCTGCGCTTTAAGGAGACTACCGTAACAACGAAGCATCTGGCAGAAGGAATTGCGGCTGAGTACGATTCCGATGGTCGCCTCGCAGGGATTGAGATCCTTGATGCTGTGAAGCGGTTGGGTGATCCCCAGGTTTTCAGGCAGGTCATTTTGGAAGACATTGCCCTTGGCGGGCAAGAGCGGCAATCAGCCTAATTCAGGTTCAGGCTAAAAAAATCCGCCACGGTTTTCACCGGAATGACGGGATAATAAGTATCGTTTTCAGGTTACGTCTCAGCTCATAGCCAGGGGATTACTTCTCCGGGCACATGATAAAACTCATGATGCTCCATATGGAAAAGCGGCAGGAAAGAAAGTTGGTCTTAAAGCGGTTTTTATGAGCCAGACGTTTTCCATCGATCTTTTCCTTTCCGGACTCTTTTTTTTCAGGAAGAGCGCTCCACCGGGCCTGAAAACTCAGGTATTCACAGGCCTGACCTGCCTCAGAGCAAGCACATCTTTCCTCAAAAGGAAGAAGGCGATTATGGAAGCCCCTTCCATTGTGACCACAAAGAGCGCTACAAGGGTCACGGAGAAATCGTATAAGAATCCCATGACAGTGCTGCCCAGGAACCAAGCCCCCCCATAAATCGTATTAAAGAGGCCGTAGGCAGTTCCCCGGTTTTCGATCCCCGTGAGGTCGGCGACGGCAGCGCGCCATGTGGAATAAAGAAAAGGCGCTGCGCACCATATATCCCTAAAAAAAATGCCCTGCCAGGTGGTGACCTTGCAGGGCATCGAAACAAAAACCCACCCGGGACTTCAGGTGGGGTAGGTATCTGTATTCCAGGCTCCTACCCCAAGAAAGGCTTCGAGGTAGAAGTCATCATCCCTTCATGAAGGGCGGTTAGGGGCAGACTTCATTGCCGCATTTCGAAAAAAAATAGAGGAAACGTATGCGCTGTCAATGGTTTTCTCCACCTATGGGGGTTAATCCCCCCGGTTATCCCACTACATTCGGTTCCGTCACAATCGATTCTCTTCGTATTTCCCTCCCAACTTGAGATTTCAAGCGAGACTTCCACCATGACCGCTGCCGTTTCACTCTAAGCCAAACGGGTCCCTCTTTGAAATCTTTCGGCAGGGGAAGATGTCAGGTCAGGATGTACACGTTTTCGCGATCGCGCTTGAGCAAATAGCCCAGTTTGCGCTTTGTTCTAAACAGCCCTTGTATGTCAGCGAAATCTTTTCTTGGCCTCCATGATCAACCGAAAAGTTGCCGGCATGGACAGCTTCGGGAAACCAGATTCATTTTAAAAGATTTTCAAGAAACTGGTGTAAAGTTACGCTCTGGACGCCGTTGAGTGGTTTGAGCCGGAAAAAGAGCACAAGACCCTGAAAAGCGCAGTTACCGATTTCATGAAAGCCGCCCGGACAGCCCAAATCGAAAACCACCCTTGCGTCGGCCCGGGAACAGATCTCCGCCTCGAATCCAAAAATGTCACAGGTTTCGCCCTTTCCCTCGATGATCGGATCCTCCCCCTCTGCATTTTTACACGGACCAATGGCCAGGGACGAAAAAATCACCCATCAAGGATGGAAAGATATAGTCGGCGGAGGCGAAACAGAGTATATTAGCCATGAAAATTCGAAGAGTTAACGTCAAGAGTCATACAGACGGCGAAAATGTCGGGAAAACCCTCATGAATGAAAGTAGAGCTAAAGGCATGGCTTATAGCCTTGTAATACCATGAAAACAAAATACAGTTGGCGCTTATAGATTTCAAATAGTTAGGCCGTCTAATGTGCCATACTTTATCTTAATTTTGAACCAAGTTTTGGTAGAAAGCTTCTGGGCAGAAAAAAACATTTTTTAGAACAACATTCTGATTTCATTAAATATAGACAGTAGGCTATCCATTTTTCCGTCTGGTAAAATAAGGTTGCCATGACAACTACCCTTTCCCCAAGCCAACGCCTCGTCTCACTCTTTGTTCAAACCCCATGGAGAAAAAGGAACAGAAGACGGGACAACGTCCTTTATTCGAGTAGCCATTTTCTGCATAAGATTACATTGGAATGGAGGATTAAAACCAATGGAACAGGTATCGTCTTTTGAAAAGGTTTTAGATTCTGCGGACAGGTTATCTTTGGAGGAACAGGAGGAATTAGTCCAAATTCTCCAAAAACGGATAATCGAACATCGCCGAGACGAATTAAGCAAAGAGATCAAGGCCGCCGACAGGGAGTTTAAGAAGGGAAAATGTCAAAAAGCCACTCCCGATGAACTGATGAAGGAGATAATGGCGTGAAAAGAGAGCTATTCCGTTCTGATACCTTCATTCGCGCGGCCAGGAAGGCAGTAAAAAAGCAGCCTCAAAACATTGATGAAATTCGGATGGCATTGGAGATGCTGAATAAGGGTGGGCCGGATGCCGCAGAACGTCAGACCCTCAAAAAAAGTGCTTCAGGGTCGGCACCGCCACCGTGGTCAGGAACATCGTGAAAGAGTACATCAAATCCTGGACCTCCTTCGGGCTTTAAAGCCTGGAAGCAAGCGGGCGATCATCTATCAGCGTGGGCTCGGAAGAAGGCTGAAACATACCCACGGCATGTCCATCTATTTCCCCTCTTCAGAGATCAACCCGAAATACCGCGAGCTGGATTTTTACCGGGATTGTAAGTGGGGAGAGTTCGTTGAAAAATTCTTAGCCTCTCGCAGAGCACGCGGAGACGCAGAGCATATTTGACAGGATTTCCAGGATTTCCAGGATGATGGAAGATCGCTCAAAAGCTTCCCCGCTGCGGAGGCCCCGCCAAAAGGTCGGGATCTAATGTGAAGTGCTTAGGGGACTGGTGACAGGCGAGCCTGTAAAAGAAATAAAAGGTGCATTAAGCCGTGCCTGTAAAAAGCCAGGTATTAGTGTCGGTATTGAGGCCCAGCGCTCCGAAGAAAAGGCGTGGCGACCCGATTTCATGGCCCATGCTCCTTCAAAAAATTGCAATTCAAATTGATCGGGGAAATCATTCCGCAGCAGAGTTCTTCCATGTTCAAGGCCTATCCCTTCTGAAATCCCATGCCGGTAAGGATGAAGGCCTGGTGCCCCTTGTGGTGGCCAAATACCTGAGCCCCGACCGCAGGAAGGAGTGTCAGGAACAAGGTGTCTGTTTCCTGGACCTGTCGGGTAATGTTTTCCTGGAATATGACGGCCTGTATATTGAACGGATCGGCTATCCCAACCGCTTTGCAGAAAAAAGAAGGGGGCGAGGGCCTTTTTCCGACAAGGCATCCCTTATTCTCCGGGCGGCCTTCTCGGATATCAAGAAGGGATGGGGAGTTCGGGAGCTTGCCCAATCCATTGGACTTGATCCCGGGAGCCTTCTGGAAGACTGGGTCCGGGAATACGATTACCACAGGAACCAGGAAGTGAGATACTTCTGTCTGGCAAAAGGCCCGGAGGAGATTATGGACAAGCTGGTTGCCGCCCCGATCCCGGAGGATATTCCCTATGCCCTCGGCCTTCACGCAGGGGCCAATCTTGTCGCCCCCTATGCCGTCTACAATGAGGTTCACATCTATATCCAGCACAAAGGCAGCATCAATTGGTTCGTGGAAAAACTGAAATTGCGGGAGGCCGGAGAGGGTGCCAATCTCATATTCCTGTTGCCCCATTACAAACATTCTGTCTTTTATGGTAAACAGAGGATCAGGAACCTATGGGTGGTTTCGGACCTCCAGATCTATCTTGACCTGCACAACTACCCCATCCGGGGCCTGGAGCAGGCCGAGCATCTCTATGAGAAGCGATTGAAACAGATCATCGATGGAACTTATCTCTCGTAAATTCAATTATTTTTTGCAAAAATTAACAACTATGTATCTTATCTATAATGTTACCCTGACTGAGGAAAACCTATGGAAAATACAGTAGGATATTTAGAGACCCTTATTCGCGAGACCCGAAAACCGGAATCCGAGGTCATGACCAGGGCCTTTCAAATTGGCTTGCGGCAACTATGGCGGGAACACATACTGGGACGTTATCTGCGCCATGAAATTTCTCGGGGAGAAGCCATTGAATCCGTGGGGATTGACTGGGTGGATCTGGCCGAGCGCCAGAAAGAGGCGATGATGGAGGACATGGCGTGGGCCGCGGAAGATTAACCGCGGTTACTAATGCCGGCCTTTTCATTCACCTAACCAAAATCGGTTGTGAGATAGTTCTGACGGGCATGTGCATTCATCCTGTCGCTTGTCCAGTAACTAATGCGCTTTTAACTTGCGGATAAGAAAAGAAAATGGTACAAAATGTCGGCAATTATTAATATATGCCGACGTTTTGGTTAAACCGGTGTTGGAGATGAAGGCTGCTACAGTTGACAAGATACTGAAAATTGTCAAAGAAACCGGGGTAATCCGGCCGCGAGACATCGAGTCTCATGGAATCCCTCGCAAATATCTTAACCGCATGTATCAGAAAGGCCATCTAAGCAGGGTCGGCCGGGGCCTATACGTGCCAGCGGATGCCGATCCGACAGAACATCATGCGATAGCTGAGGTCTGTAAGCGGGTACCGGGAGGGGTGGTCTGCCTTGTTTCAGCGCTCCAGTTCCATGGCCTGACGACCCAAATGCCCTTTGAAGTTTGGATGGCAATTGATCACAAGGCACGGTATCCCAGGGAGCCTCAACTCCCCATACGCATTGTGCGCTTTTCCGGCCAGGCACTCAATTCAGGGATCGAGGATACCTCAATCGAGGGAGTTCCGGTGAGGATCTATAACCCGGCAAAGACAGTGGCAGACTGCTTCAAGTTCCGCAACAAGATCGGGCTGGATGTTGCCCTGGAGGCACTCAGGGAGTGCCGCAGGCAACGGAAATGTACCAACGATGACCTGTGGCGCTATGGGAAGATCTGCAGGGTCTGGAATATAATGAAGCCTTATCTCGAGGCCATCTTGTGAGCCAGACCCAGCCTGCCAATCTTTCTGCCTCAATACGCCAGAGGCTGCTGAATCTAAGCCGAGAAAGGAATGAGGTTTTTAATCTCGTCCTTATGCGTTATGGATTGGAACGACTCCTGTATCGTCTTTCCCAATCGGAACATGCGGAAGACTTCGTCCTGAAAGGCGCGATGCTGTTTACCGCCTGGACGGAAGAAATGCACCGGCCAACAAAAGACCTCGATTTGCTTGGATATGGAAATAATTCAGGCGAAAATCTGACGGCCCTTTTTCAGGAGATTTGCCAGGTGGAAGTCGAGCCTGATGGATTGGTGTTTGACAAGGGGACGGTCCGGGTGGAAGAGATCCGTGACGATCAGGAATATCAGGGACAGCGTATACGCCTGACGGCCTATTTGGGCAACGCGAGGATTCCTGTTCAGATCGACGTGGGATTTGGTGATGTGATTACGCCGGAGCCCAAGGAAATTGAATATCCCACTCTCTTAGACATGCCTCCCCCTCGCATTCATTCTTATCCTAAGGAGACGGTGGTATCGGAGAAGCTCCAGGCAATGGTCGCCCTTGGGATGCCGAACAGCCGAATGAAGGACTTCTACGATATTTGGATCATTTCCAGGGAGTTTCCATTTGAGGGATCAACTCTAACACGCGCCATCCGGGCAACCTTCGAGCGCCGGAGGACACAAATACCGAAAACCATACCGCCTGCCTTGAGCAATGAATTTTTTGCGAATCAGGATAAGGTCATCCAATGGACGGCGTTTCTCAAACGAACCCGGTTGGCGGAGCAGGCGGTTGAATTTTCACAGGTAATTAATGAACTGAGGCGTTTTCTCATTCCCCCGCTCCAGGCTGCGGCCTCGGGCGAATCTTTTTCTCAATGGTGGAAAGAAGGAGGTCCGTGGTCGGAGGTAAAATCTACTTCTTCCGATTAGTCTGCCGCTGAATATTCGATGACCATTGTGAAGTGAGCATTGTCATTTCCCCCTGCATTGAATCTCCCCTTGAGGATTTCTTCCATTCAAAAAATCAATGAGTTTCCCCAAAAAAACGTTTTTTTCCCTTTCATTTTGACCAGATGTGTCAAACCCGTGCGATAAAAATCTGTGTCAAGATCGGAGAGAATTTTCGTCAACTGTGCATAATATTTTGAAATCAATTGGTATTTGGAGTCATTTGAAGGGGGTGTCATCATGAAGCTGTATGAATTGGGTCGATATAATATCCCGGAAAAAATCATCGATGCGTGGATCGACCGGATCGGGGAGGAACTCCTGCCGATTCAGGAGAGGGCCATCAAAAGCCAGCTCCTTCTCACCAAAGCCAGGGCAAAAAACTTGAAACTCACTCTCCTCCTCGACAGGTGGATTCGAGGCAAAGATGGGCCTTCCCTGGAAAGGGATTTCCAGTCCTATTATGGCACCATTGCCACGGCCCCCGAAGCCATGAGCCAAATCGTTGACGCCGCCTCCGTGGTCGCTAAGAGCATCGGTTCCCCGAAGCCGCTTGAAAAAACGCTGGCCTCTCTGAAAGGCTCCTTTACGGCGTTGAGGACCGGGGCCTGGATCTTGCCCGGCTCCGGGTCAGGGGGCTCGGCAGGGAAGGAAGCTATTGAACCGAAGACGGAGATCAAGGAAATTCATGGATTCACCGAAAAGGACACCGCTTATGGAACCTATGCCTGCAAGGATCACATGGAGATCACCGGAAGGCCTCTGAAGAAAAGGAACAAGGTTTTCATCTTCATCAAGGACTAGGCCATGGGTCTGACCGACCGATCTCTTGAGATACTTCTACGATTTGCGGTGGCCTTAAAAGGAAACAACTGCGGCTGGGTGCACAAGGATGAGATCGCATCCAATCTGAGCGCCCGCCGACTCATCTCTCGGCTGAAGAGTCAGATACGAAACCACACCCTGAATATGGACGGAAAATTCATAGAGAGCGATGGAGACGGACACTATCGACTTTCTATTCCCCCTAACAATTTGACCATCGATAGTGCCAGTTCCTCGAAACATTGGAATGCTGCCCTTCGAGATTTGGCGGAAAACGGTTCGTGTTGAAATTATGCATAGGTTTTGGCAGAATCACCTCTTCAAAGATCCTCTTGAGAATCTCCAGATGGTCGATTGAACTCAGTGCGATAATAGGTCCCGTATTGGAGACGAGCCTGCCTTTCATTACAGGGCATCCTTGAACTCAGCCTCGATTTCTTCCCGATCCCACGACACGGTGGAGGCCCCGTATCGATGGCAGTTCAAAAGGAAAGTCACTCGTGGCATACCCGCCAGGGCAGCCGCTTGACCTGAAGAAAGCCGTCCAAGCTCAAAGAGTTTGATGGCCAGAGCCAACCTTGCCTCCTCTTCAAAGGACTCAGGCGTCAGGTTAAGCGCTGCTGGTATAGATTCCGGATACTCGATTTGCATTGTCTTCATACACTTCACTCCAACTTTAGGTATTCCTTTGATTTTTTCCTTTTCATTATACCAAATTCTGTCAGGAATTCCTCAAAAAACCAAATCATTTGATTATCTTCCTGCGCTCACCCATATTCATCCATCCACATGATTTCCAAGGGCAACCAGGGCCTCGTAACAGAGCCGGGCGGTGGTGCCCGTGGTGATGCAGTCATCCACTAAAAGAATGGAGCTTTTTCGGATGTTCCAGGTTTTCAGTAGCTTTGGCTCCGACTGGTTGAGGCTGGCATGTCGACCGTGGTGCACTTTGTCTGTTTTTCGGGAAAAGGTCAGAAGTGAATGTGAATGGGGTCGGGCATGAAAAATCAAGTGTCTGGAGATCTGGGAATATGTGGGATTTCCTGTTGATCCACCACTGGCCAAAAGATATGGTTTCAGATTCTGCTCATCCCCCCCATACCTTCTCCCACAACTGAGCTTCCTGGCCGTCCAGATCCACAAGATATTTGTCGCCATCCACCTCGACGATGGTCCCTGTATCGTGACCGGTACGCACCCTGTCCCAGACCTGGTTTCCTTTGTCAATTCCAAATGCCAATTCACTAAACAATAGGCCCAAATCCGGGATTCAAAATGGGTTAGTCGCGCCAGGGGGAGCCCTGTCCCCGACCTTGAAAGGTTTCTTATGCGGCGCCTTGGGCTGGGGAGCCTCGATCGTCGATGGAGCGGATCGAGACCCTGAGAAACTGGGAAATGCTCTTCCCACGTGTCTGATTCGAAGGGCTTGGGAGGTCCTGGGGCTCTGGACTGCTTCATAACGCTTCATGGCCGCCTGCCATTCGGGGGTAAGAATGTCCTTGAAGTCCGGGGGGAGATAGAGTTCCTGGGTCGGCCGGGTGAAAGCCACATCTGGAGCCAATGTTACTGCTCCCTTTTTGTGTTTCTGACTGATATTTGACACCTCTCAGGATCAAACCTTATAATGTGAGTAAAGAAACGGCAGGCAAGAAACAGACGGTCGCACTATCAATGATGAGCTGAGTGAAATTACGAGGTTTTTTGTTTAAGATCGTAAAATTGAGGAGGGAGGTGATTTTCTGATGAAACTAAAAGAACAGGCGATAAAAAAACTGGATGAACTCAAACCCGAGGCACTGGCCAGGGTATATGATCTGATAGTCGAGCTAAAACGATCGGAACAGGGTGAAAAAAGCAAAACAACCACTGCCGATTATATCAAGGTGCGGGAAGCCCTGAAACAGTGCAAAGGATCACTATCGGATGATATTATACAGGAAAGAGAAGACAGGATATGAATCTATTCTTCGATACATCGGCACTGGTAAAGTTCTTTCATGAAGAAGAAGGGACCGAAGCAGTGACAAGCCTCATCCTTGATGCGAATAATCAGGTCTGGATTTCAGAGCTTGCGCGTCTGGAATTTTTGAGTACCGTTTTTCGGAGATTTCGCAACAAGGAACTCGACGAAGAGCGGTTGAATACGGCAGTCCATTCGTTTGAAAACCAGGTTGACCGCTTCAACGTTGAACCCTTAGGACACGCTGTTCTTGAGGAGGCAGCGCTTCTTCTAAAAAATCATGGAAGAAGACACGGTCTCAAGGCCCTGGATGCCCTGCATCTGGGTACCTATAGTCTGATATCCGAAGACGATTGGGCTTTCGTGGCGACCGATCAAAGCCTCTGCGGCGTTGCAAAAGCGATCGGATACAACATCATAAACCCCCTTAAGGGAAATGCATGATTGCTGATCTTAACGCGTTATTCCAACCGAAAATCTCAGGCGTTATATCAAAATAAGAGGTCTTCCTCAATCCCCAGGTCTTCTCGCTGAGTTAAGCCGGCTGTCCGTCCAGATCCACAAGATATTTGTCGCCATCCACCGCGACGATGGTCCCTGTATTGTGACCGGTACGCACCCTGTCCCCTACTCGCATTTCATCGGTGCGCTGGGGTGCATTCCCTGTTTGTACAGCCGGATTTCAGCCGCTGAGTCCTGACTGGCCCAGTGTCATGTCTCAAAAATTGCTTTACAAAATCTAGACGACCACCCCCACCCATCCTCCCCCATCAAGGGGGAGGAGAATCTTGCCAGTCCCAGTGCTTCCCCTCCCCTCTCGAAGATCCCGCCGCCTTTGTGGCGGGGGTGGGAGGGGCTAGGGGAGGGGGAACATGAGATGGTTCATGAGGACAAACAGGGAATGCACCCGTGCGCTGTCCTCGTAATATTGACAATTGTTCATTCTAAATTGCTTGCCGAAATTGCCGTGTTTTTTACCCTACGGGAAAGTCGAGGATACCGCATCTCCGGCTTTGTCAAGGGTTCGCGGTAGCTAACCACAGCTTCACCCTCGACGCCTTGGATCTGCAGCGTCCTCAACTTTTGTAACGACAGGGTATACTACCCCCCCCGGTTACCCGCAAAGAACCTCAACCACTGCACGCAGGATTGATGGGTCAAAATCCTGTTCGACCTCAATAGACAGGCTCTCGTTTACCCGGATCCGGAGACCGGACTTGAGTCTATTGCAAATTGAGGCAGGAACTTTGAGCACCAGGAAACCTCTCTGGTCCTGGGGAAAATTCTTCCGCTTATCCTCGTGAGGGAATCGCTCAAGACTTGTCTACCTCAGGCAGAAAGGAGAACTTATGGAAACCTCAAGATCTTTATATGACCATTCGGATTATGGCGAGGGCTATGATGCCATGGCCCGGCATGCATCTGCAATGTCTCTTCTCGACCTCATCATCTTCGAGGACTGTGACCAGGTATCGGAAAAGGTGGCAGCCCCGCAAATGAACCTCAAGCCCTATTCCCACTGGTTCTGTCCCGAATATGTGGCCCGGAAGATCGGTTGCGATCTTCAGGATGCCGCCAACCTGCTCGATTGCTGGGTGATGCTGGATCCGGCCAAAGAGGATCTCTTGAGGGTAATCCTGGCGGCTGAGCCTGACACACAAGACTACTTATAGACCATAGCCCTTACCATGGGAAGGATGAGTGAGATCAATCGGCTGACCTGGCAGGATGTGAATCTTAAAGATCTCTATGTGGCCCTCTATACACGTAACAAAAGAGGCGGCCATCTCACGCCAAGGAAAGTGCGGATGCCGGAGAAGCTTAACCGGATTCTGTGCCGGCGTTATGCTCATCGGGATAAGAGAAAACCCTGGGTGTTCCGGCGTCCATATTGGGAAAGGAAAAAGGGTGGATGGGCCGAAGGGCCTTATAAGGAGAGAAAACGGATAATGAGAACCTTATGCGAAAAGGCCGGGGCTCGGTATTTCCGTTTTCACGCCCTCCGTCAGTTTGGGGCTTCATTGCTGGATCACGGTAATGTGCCTATCGGATCCATTCAACGCATTCTGGGTCACGAAAACAGGACTAGGACCGAGATCTATCTGTATCCGATCGACGAGGCTCAGCCTGATGGGATGAGGGTTCTTGACTGTGAGATGGTGCAAAAGTCTCACACGGATTCTCACACGGAAACAAAAAAAGGACTTAGGCCATACCACCTAAGTCCTCGATTTTAATGGCGCGCCCAGCAGGATTCGAACCTGCGACCTACGGATTCGTAGTCCGTCACTCTATCCATCTGAGCTATGGGCGCGATGGTCTCCCACGATCTGAAGCTTGTCTTTTAAATCATCAAGGCGTACCTTGTCAACCTTCGGGGTTTCCCCAAACCGACTTTTGTAGAAATCGTGCTCCAGGTTATGGTCTTATATTTCCTCCGATTTCGCGAAGGACGCTGCCTCCCTGTTCCTGTTAAAAAGGAAATCGATCATCGGTTTCAGGGCTGAAATGCTCGGGAATCCCTTTTTTCTCTTGTGAGCGTGTCTGGAAAAAATTATAAGTCTCTCCCTGAATTTTATCCAGTCCTTTTTCCCGGCCGGTATATTCCACCCTGGTTTTGCTCGTTCCCATTCATGAATTTCCCTCCTTGGATGGGAAGCGGTAAGGGGAGGAGGAGGAAGTAGTGCATCGTTTGATAAGTACGTTCACATAATCGAAGAAACTGGATTTCGGTTTTCGCCGGAATGACGGATACTTGAGGCCTTTCGTTATTGCGGCGAATCCCGGATCGGGCCCGGGACAGGCGCCGGAATCTTATAGGTAAAAGCATCGGAGCCTGGTTTAATGGAAACCTTACAACGATACTTATTATCCCGTCATTCCGGCGAGCCGTCGTCGCGCCGAAGCGGCGCTATGCCGCGTCGTGAAGCCGGAATCCAGTCACAGCTGTGAGGAATCTGACCAATTGGATTCTCTTCCCATACTCAGATTCCTGGATGCCCCCGGTTAACCCCATGCCGGGACAGGCTCCTCAAGTCCGGCATGATGGAGTGCCGAATGCCGCGTCACTGGTAAGTGACGTTGCAGGAGGAAAATGCGTCAAGATCTTTATGAAACGAACTACTAGACGGTATTTTGATGGACACCCGCTCCTTCGGGCGCTAAAAAGGATTGGGGAAGGAGATAAGATGCTGATCGACTTAGCCATTGAGACTGCAGTCAGGGCGCATCGAAATCAATTCCGAAAGGGCACGGAGATTCCCTACATCGTCCATCCGCTCGCTGTGGGGATCATCCTTGCCAAAGCGGGGTGCTCCGACGATGTGATCGCCGCCGGGATTCTTCATGACACCGTGGAGGACACTTCAACGACCCTCCATTTCGTTCGTGAAAAATTTGGTCGGAAGATCGCCTCCATCGTAGAGGGATGCTCTGAACCGGATAAGTCTCTTCCCTGGGAAGAGCGAAAGGAACACACCATCGAATCCCTCAAATCAGCACCCCTGGAAGTGAGGCTCGTTTCTTGTGCCGATAAGCTCCACAACCTCAGGACCATTGTCGCCGAACATAGCGAAATAGGAGATGAGATTTGGAAGCGCTTCAAAAGAGGAAGAGCGGAACAGGAGTGGTATTACCGGGCGATGGTGGAGGTGCTTTGCGGAAACACGGATCACGGCGGATATGAAGCGCTTTTTCATCAGTTGAGGAAGGAAGTGGAGCGTTTCTTCGGCTGATCGCATAAGGCATCCAACAGCGGGCTTCGCCTCAACGTTCGCTGCACGAGCTCCAAAAGAGGCTTGCCGACTCCCGCCCGGCAGGAAAAAATCTTCCTCATATAAGCGCCGCCTCTGGCCGAAGCGGCCAGTCTAATCAAAGGGCAGAAACTTCATGAACCACATTCCAGTTGGATCGTGAAAGTCCCCCTTTCGAAAAGGGAGATTTAGGGGGATTTTCAAGGGCTTACAACAAATCCCCCCCGGCCCCCCTTTAACAAAGGGGGGAGTTTTTGCCCTGGGACGGCCCCATGAAGTTTCATACGAGCGGGGCCGCTGGCCGAGCTCGCCAGTCTAATCAAGGACAGAAACTTCACTCTGGGGTCATCCCGGACTTGAGGAACCTGTCCCGGCATGGGGTTAGCCGGGGGGATCCAGGATACAAGACTGGATTCCGGATCAGGGTCCGGAATGACTCGACCGGGGAAGCTAAAAATGCCGTAACAAAACCTGTAAAAAAATGAAGTTTCATACGAGAAAAAGAGCTATGGGAAATCAGGTCATCACCAGGCTGATCACCGCAACTCCCGCCGCAAGCACCAAAATCGTGGATATCACGCCAAAACGGAGGTACTCGAAGAAACCCAGCGCATAGTGTTCCCTGGCCATTTCAGCAACGATGATGTTGGCAACGGACCCCAGAAGGGTGAAATTGCCGGCCACGGTGGTCGTAAAGGCAAGGAGGACCCAGCCCAGTTGGTCGGAGCCCAACGCTCCCAGGTGAGGTCCGGTCATGAGCACCATCGGTACATTGGATATGAGGTTTGAGCCGATGGTCATTAAGGCGCTAAACAAAAAGAGCCCTGAAGCCTTTGAAAACCCCAGGAAGGGGGCGCTGAGGAGCCAGGATTTCTCTATGATTCCTGTTTTTGCCAGGCCCGCAACTACGATGAAAAGGCAGCAGAAAAATAGAAGGAGGGGCCAGTCGATCCGGGAAAAAACATCTCTAGGGTCCCTGTGATTGGCCAGAATAAGGACCATTAGACCTGTGAGGGCGGTATAGGCCAGGTGAAATCCGGCAAAGAACCCCGCGATAACCCCACCCGTAACGATCACTGCGGAAGTCAGGCGTTTAGAATCGACTTTTCGCGCGTGAACCACGCTCTCCGGCATGGACGAAGGAAGGCGGTGCCGATAATAGAGCCAGAGAAGAATCATGTTGATGAGGAGACCGATTCCGGCGGCAGGCCCCGCGAAGGCCAGAAATTTTGCGAAATTAAATCCGCTGTAACTCCCGATGATCATGTTCTGTGGATTCCCTACAAGAGTGGCCGCGCTGCCGATGTTCGCGGAGGTGGCCAGGGCGATAAGGTAAGGACCCATGGGGAGATTCGCCCTTATACAGGCCGAAAGGATGACGGGTGTCAAAAACAAACATACCGTATCGTTCACCAGAAGGGCTGAAAGCCCGCCAGCGAGGAGGGCGGTTCCCATCAGGAGGTGAAGGGGGGTTTTGCAAAGTGACAGGATGAATTGAGCGAGCCAGTCAAAGAAGCCGGCCTGTTCGAGATAGACGGTTATCCCCATGGTGGCGAAGAGCAGGAGGATGGTGTCGTGATCGATCGATTGATAGGTCTCCACCGGGGTGAGGGCCCCTATGAAAACCATGAGGACGGCGCCTAGCAAGGCCCCGGCCGGTCTGCCGATCGGAAGAATCGAGAGACGCCGGGATGCAATAAGCACGTAAGTCACAAGAAAAACGACATAAATGGAAAGATTCATCTGTGCAGTTCCGAAGCCATTTTCAGTAGGAAATCCGTAGCTGTGAAGTACCGCTCAAACCATTTGGAATCCAAAAATACGATCCGGTCACGTTCAGCAACAACGCTTCGCCTTCTTGTGAGACGTGAGGGTCAACTTCAAGTATATCGAAAAATTTTTGTTTGTACATTTCAACCGTGCGATCACCACCCTGTTTTCAAATTTGAGGCTTGAAATTTACTGGGATTCCTGGATGAAGCGCTATTAAGGCAAACCATTTCATGGTCTCCTTGAGCAATGCTTTTCGTCATGGAATATAATGCATTTTTCCGGCCACTCAACGGGTGTGACAGGCAGGTGGGGAAATTCGAGAGCAAAGATCCGGACAGAAACCGATCTTTGATGGACAAGCGGAGATATTTGGTGTATTGAAATTCTGGAACAGGAACGATGAAAGCTTAATCCACAGAGTGAGGAGTCAGTTATGTTCAGGACGGAATTGTGTGATCTCCTTGGGATCGAGTATCCCATCATCCAGGGAGGGATGGTTTGGGTCAGCTATAACGAACTGTGTGCGGCGGTTTCCGAGGCGGGTGGACTGGGGATGCTGTCAGCGGGGAGCATGACCGCCGACGAGCTGAGGGAACAGATAAAGCTCGTAAAAGCAAAGACGAAGAAACCCTTCGGAGTCAATGTTCCCATCATGCGACCGGAATCCGAATCCCTGGTGAAAGTGGCCATCGAGGAAAGAGTCAACGTCATTTCCACCTCAGCCGGCAATCCCATGCGCTACACCCAGAGGATTCATGACGCAGGGATCAAGGTGATTCAGGTCTCGCCCAGTGCCACCCTGGCTGCGAAGGCGGCTGAGGCCAAGGTGGATGCGGTCGTGGTTGAAGGATTCGAGGCCGGGGGACACGACGGCTTCGAGGAGATCACCACCATGGCTTTGGTTCCTCAGGCAGTGGCCAGGGTGAAGATTCCGGTGGTCGCGGCAGGGGGAATCGCAGACGGTCGCGGCTTTCTTGCGGCTTTGGCTCTGGGTGCCAGGGGAGTTCAGATCGGCACTCGTTTTGCTCTCACACACGAGGCCCAGGGTCATCCCAATTTCAAGAAGGCCATGCTGGGTGTCGATGACACAGGCACGGTGATCACCGGCAGGGTCATGGGACCGACCCGATGCGTGAAAAATAAACTCACGGAGACCATCCTTGCCGCGGAGCGGAAAGGGGCCACCGCGGAGGAACTTTTCAAGCTCATCGGCATGGGGCGATCACGGCGCGCGACCATCGAAGGGGATGTGGAAGAAGGGACCATTTACTGCGGTCAGATCGCGGGCTTTATTCAGGAGCTGAAGAGCGCAAGAGAGGTCATCACCGAGATCATGGAAGGGGCCGCTACTCTGGTCAAAGACCTGGGGAGCCTCGCCACGCGCTGAGAAGCGGATCCGCACCTATTCAGATGGAAAAAGAGCTGGAACCCTCCCCGGGGGTGCACCCCATTGGAAGGAAAGGAGATGCGCATGGATTTTTTTGAACTGTTGGAAAAGAGACGTTCCATCCGGGATTTCGAAGACAAAAAAGTTTCGCTGGAGCTCATCAACGAGATCGTTCGAGATAGCATCAAGGCCCCAAACGCCGGCAACATGCAGCTATGGCGTTTCATCATCATCCAGAACAAGGAGTTTATGAAAAAACTCTCCGACCTGAGCAAGAAGACTATCCTCGCGGACATCGCTCAAAATCCAAAGTCTGGTTATAAGGTCTACGAAGAGATCATGAAGCGGGAAACCTACAACGTTTTTTATAATGCCCCCTGCCTGGTCTACATCGTGGGATCGGCCAGGGCCGGAACGCTCTCCCTGGATTGTGCCCTGCTGGCGGCTTATTTCATGCTGTCGGCGGCTGCCAGGGGTCTGGGAACGTGCTGGGTGGCGCAGGGGGCGGAGGTGAAGGATCCGGAGGTACTCGAGGAGATCGGCCTGCCGGAAAATTACCGGATCGTCGCTCCCATCATCCTGGGCTATCCAAAGGCAATTCCCCCCATGCCCCAGAGAAACGAGCCCAAGATCCTGAAAGTCGTTTCCTGAGGAATATTCAGGCTGGAAGATCTCACCCGGGTGAACGGAAAAGGGTGAATCAGTGGGGGAAACCTATTCAGACAGCTTCAGCAACATGCCCGTTCTCTTGGCCCTCATGAGGGCTGCCTTCATGGAGAAGACCTCCACGGTCAGGTAGGCAAAAACGGTTCCGTAGCCCTTGGCAAGCACATGGGAAAAGGTGGGCTCGAAACCGTAGAAATGGCGAAAGTACTCGAGAAAATAGGTGACCGGGATGAGCTTGGCCATGGCAATGACCCACTTGGGAAGGATGGAGACCGGGTAGTAGATTCCGCAAACGAGGAGCATGAGGCTTACCAGGGACCAGGCGGCCACCTCCGCACGCTGGCCGAAGACCAGGACCAGGATGCAGACGAAAATTCCCACCATGGCGGCGCTCAGAAACAACCCGAAAAGGAACAAGCACATGGGGCCCGCCCCGGGAATCGTGAAGTCAAAATCGAAAATGAAGAAGCTTGCACCCATGAGCACGAAGAAAACGATTCCTCCCCTTATGATCCCTACGATGAGAGATCCGAAAAGAAGGTGGCGAATAGCCACAGGGGCCATAAAGCCGTGTTTGACCGCCTTGCTCCAAACATCGTAGAGAAGCACATAAGCCACGTCGAGCTGGCAGACCTGAACGGCGCTCATGGAGACGACACCCACCAGGACAAAGGCCTTCGTTTCGGGGGCAAGAGCCGCAAATTCCGCGAGCAGCCCAACTGAAAGAAAACCGACCAGAGGCCAAAACAGGATCTCGAAGACCGTAAAGACGTTCCTCCTGGTCATGGTCCAGTTCTTGAACACAAAGGCTCTCGTCTTTGTGAGCTCATTGTGCAAATGCGATAAAGACATCTTCGAGGTCCGACTCCTGGATGCGAATATCACAAATAAAGGCCTTTTGCTTGATCAGAAAATCGAGGATCTTCGGGAGGCGCGCTCGATGATCGTCCACCACGATCCGGCAGGACGAATCCTCCATCTGAAGTGCGTAAACTCCCTCCATGAGTTTCAGCGACGAGGCGGGCAGGTTTCCCTGGAACGCGATGAGGATCGTGTCTCCCAACCGCAATTGGTGCTTCAGATCCTGGGGCTTTCCACAGGCTTTGATGGTCCCGTCTTTCAAAAAAGCCACTTCCTGGCACAGGCTCTCCGCCTCCCGCATATTGTGCGTCGTCATCAAAATGGTCGTACCCTTTTCGCGGTGGAGACCTTGAATGGATTGGCGAATTCTCCTCGCCACATCCGGATCCAGGCCCACGGTCGGCTCGTCGAGAAACAGGAGTTCCGGGTCGTTGACCAGGGCCTTGGCAAGGGCGACCTTCTGTTTCGTTCCCGTGGATAGCTCTTCGAAACGCACCCCTGCGAAGGGAGCCAGATCAAAAAGATCCAGGAGCTCGTCCACCTTCTGCCGCCTTTTTTTTCCTGAAAGACCGTAAAGCATGGCATAGTATCGCAGGTTCTCCCGAACACTCATGCTCCAGAGGAAATTGGCGTGTCCGGAGGAAAGATTAATCCGCTTGCAGATCTCCATGGCATCCGTCCGGATGTCTTTCCCCAGCACCCGGACCTCTCCCTTCTCCGGGATAAGCAGATTGGAGAGGATGGAAAGAAGAGTGGTTTTACCGGCTCCATTGGGTCCGAGAATGCCCCAGAGAGCCCCTTTCGGGACACTGAGATCGAGGCCCCTCAAGGCCTCCTTCTTTCTTTTCCTGAAAAAGCCGGAGACAAAGGTTTTCCAGAGTCCGCTCACTTCCACTGCAAACATCAAAACGAACCCTCCCCGCCGGTATGAGCAAAAACCGCGACCGAGCGAAGGGAGCTTAGGATAAAGGGAGGGTTGTGTCAAGATCACGGTCGGCGTGAAAGGCTCGAATCCGCGGTGGGGGGCGATGGGGGTGGAGGATGGCGTTTCCCGTTTCCACATCGTTTATTTCTCTTCCTGAGTATGCTATAGGAAAGAGTGATTGGGCTTCGGGATGCGAAAGAGAACGCTGTAACACTGGACCATGTTCCCCCATTCGCAATTGCAGATCGAGGATACAAGGGAGGGTGCCATGAAACGAGTTGGATCAGCCGTAGCTATTTTGATTTTCAGCCTTTCGATGATTACTGTCCCCTCGGCCGGCGCGGAGTGGCTTGCGGATTTTTACGCCGGATTGAATTTCAGTGGGGACACGGACTTAACCCGCCCGCCAACAGGATTTTGGTATGATTTGACGGATGACCCGGATCCCTCCATGGTTCTAGGTGCACGGTTCGGACGCTGGTTTGAAAGGCTTCCCTGGTTGGGCATGGCAGGGGATGTCTCTTATTTCTGGCCGAACATCGGTGACGCGGACATTTCGGTGGTGCCTGTTTCCGCCTTGCTCATGTTCCGTGCAGCCGTCAGCCCGGACAGGGAGTTTCCAAGGGGAGCGATTCAACCTTATTTCGGCATCGGACCCGCCCTTTTTGTGAGCGATGTGGATGCGAAGTCCTCATCAGACACGTATTCCGACACATCCGTAGATGTGGGTTTGGACGTGCGTTTGGGGGTGTTCGGGTATTTCATGAAGAATTGGGGGGTATCGGTGGAGTATCGTTTCTCGTACTTCAAGGCACACTTTGAAGACACCGTTTCAGGCGAGAAGACGGGATTCGATCCCAGGTTTCAAACCCATCACGGGCTTATCGCCGCATCGTATCGTTTTTAACTCTTTTTACATGCCGAGGTAGGTCTTCCTGAGGAACTCATCGGCAAGTAGCTCGGTAACGGTTCCTTCGGATACGATATGCCCTTTGGACATGACGTAATTTCTCTGTGCCATCGCAAAAGCATAGCTTACGTCCTGCTCAACCAACAAGATCGTGAGACCGAGTCCATGTATTTGTTTTAGGCGTTTAAACAATTCATCTTTTATAATTGGAGAGAGTCCGGTTGAAGGCTCGTCAATTAACATGAGTCGGGCCTGGGACATCAGGGCCCTTCCAATAGCGAGCATAGTTCGTTCTCCACCGGATAACGTCCCTGCAATTTGATTCCCTCGGGCTTTCAAAATGGGGAAAAGGGTATAAACCTTTTCAAAATTCTGTTGAATGACATGTTTGTCTTTGCAAAGGAATGCATGAACTTTGAGATTCTCCGTTACTGTCATCTCCCTGTATAGCCTGCCCCTCTCAGGGCAAAGAATAAGTCCCCTTGCAGCGATCTGATAAGCCTCCAGTTTGTCTATTTCTTCCCCGTTAAATGTTACACTTCCTTCAATGGTTATTCTCCCTAATTTTGTCCCTTTGAAGGTGTCCTTTTCCCATTTGACTAAACCGGCGATTCTGCGTAGTAAGGTCGTTTTACCTGCTCCATTCGATCCTACAACACTGATTACTTCCCCCTCATCCACATGCAGACTCACTTTGTTTAGCACTTGGGCTGTGTCGTAATACACGCTGATGTCCTTTACCTCAAGAAACAAGTTGGTTCACCCCCTTTCCTATATATGCTTCTATCACCTCTTTGTTTCTTACCACTTCTTCAGGGATCCCCTGTGCGATTACACGGCCGAGGACAAGCACGATGACACGATCCACTATCTTCATCAGGTCACTTAATTTATGCTCCACGATGATCATGGCGGGTCCTTCACTGTGAAGCCTGCCGAATCGACCCCCCTTATGTAACCTCACCAGGGATTTACTGACGAGGGCTGTTTCTGCAGGGTTCAGCCCGCCAAAGGGCTCATCCAGGATGAGCAGTTCAGACTCAGTGGCCAGGGCTCGAGCCAATTCCAGGCGTTTTAAGTCTCCATGGGACAGAACAGAGGCGGGCTCAAGGGCTAAGTCGCGTATCCCACAAAACTCGAGGGCGTCTAACACCCTGGTTTCGGCACTTTTTACCCAATCCCCGTGTTTTTTTGCTCTGTGGCAGAGTGCTCCCACAAGAACGTTGGCTGCGGCCGGCAAATTTCGAAACGGTTTTACCACCTGAAATGTTGTCACCATTCCCATATTCACTATTTTTGGGGTAGCCAGCCCGGTAATCCGTTTCCCTTTGAACCGTATCTCGCCGGAGGTTGGTCTGAGAATGTTCATTAAACACCGGACTACAGTCGTCTTTCCGGCACCGTTGGGCCCTATCAAACCAATGATCTCATCACGACCGACTTCAAAACTCACATTGTCAACCGCTCTTATTCCCCCAAAGTCTTTGGTCAAATTTTCAACTTTAAGAAACGGCTCATTCATCTCATATCTCCATTTCTCTCAGTTCTCTGCGAGAGACCTTCCCCACGTCGGTCTTTGGAATTTCACCAACGAATTCTATGATTTTTGGGATCTTATAATAAGCAAGTTTGTCTTTGAAATATTCAATGATATCTTTCTCAGAAACTTTACCCCTTGCATCGGTTTCGAGAACCACATACGCCTTGACATTTTCTCCCACTGTCCTGTCCGGGACACCAATGACTCCCACTTCCTTGACATTCGGGTGCGTTTTAATGACCTCTTCAACCTCACGGGCATGGATTCTGAGGCCCTTATATTTTATGAGATCCCTCTTTCTATCATAAATAAAAAAATAGCCATCCTCGTCCATTCTCCCCAGATCGCCTGTTCGAAACCATTTCATCCCTTCTATGGTTGCCTCGTTTTCCTTGCTTGCCTCCGGATTTTTCCAGTATCCTGCAAAAATCTGGGGTCCATGGAGCACAATTTCTCCAATCTCTCCAGGGGGGATAAACTTGTCTTGCTCGGGGTCGGCTATTCCTGCCATGGTCCCCGGCAGCGGCACCCCGATGGAACCCGCCTTGCCCTTGCCAAGAGGGGTGTAAATCCCTGTTGCTGCCGTTTCCGTCATTCCCCAGCAATCGTAAATGTAGGCTCCCGTCCTTTCGAACCATGCGTTGGCAGTGGCCTCATGAAGGGCATCGGCTCCGGATATAATGATTTTGAGTTTTTTCCAGTTCACTCTATCCACTTTTTCCGAATCTTTGAGAAGTTCAAAAAGTGTTGGAGCCCCTCCAAAGTTGGTTGCCTTATTTTTCTCAATGGCGCTTGTAATATCGTCTATATCAGGCGTGGTAAACAATACCTGGGTATAGCCATGAAGTATGCCTCTTATGATACCTCCGAACTGGCCGGCGAGATGATACAAAGGCATGTAGCTGACGCCGACCTCTTCACCATCTTTAAAGAAGGGGAAGAAAGCCGTCATCACTGCATCGGAGGCTAGATAATTCGTATGCGTGAGCATCACGCCCTTGGGTGGTCCTGTAGTCCCACCCGTGTAAGGCAGGCACGCAACATCTTCTTCAGGATGGAAATCAACCTTTGGTGGATTTGGTGGGTAATTTTTGATAAGATCCCTTACCTCGTAGAAACCTTCTCTTTTGAAAATAGACCTGGGCGGAGCCGCCATTCTCTGATATACCGACCTCAATACACTCTGTCCGAGCAATTTCTTTGAAGTCGGTAGGGATTCAGCGATATTCGTAAGAATAACTGTTTTTAGATCCATGCCGGTTTTTTCAACCTTTTCCCACAGCATGTCCTGGCAAATGATGACCTTGGCCCCACTATTTTCAAGTTGATACTTGATCTCCGGAGAGACGTAGACCGGACTGATTGGTGTAACGATCGCCCCTGCTTTGATAGCGCCATAGAAAGCAATAAAATGTTCAGGGCAATTTAGTAGGAACAAGGCCACAACATCCCCTTTTTTTATCCCAAGGTCATGAAGGGCAGTAGCCATTCTATCGACCTTGTCTCTAAGCTCTTTGAAGCTTATTTTTCTTCCATAGTATATTAATGCCGTATGATCTCCCCATCTTTCGGTACTATGGTCGAAGGCATCGCACAGTGACATTGTAGGGATATCCACTTCCTCCGGGACACCCGGTGGGTAACTTTTCAGCCAAGGTTTTTCCAGGTATATGCGTCCTTCGCTCATTTCATGCCTCCTCCATTTTTTTATATCATAGGATAATCAGCTACGACTCCTGTTTTCCAGGTATAAAGGGGCACGGCAACCCCTGCAAACCTTTCTTGTGACGAAATTGATGAGCTTGCAACGAGGGCATTCATTCTCAATATGATCTCGGATCCACCGGGTAAGGCCCTGGGGCATGAAGAGCAGTACGAGAATCATGATTATTGCCTGGATCATAAATCTCATTTCTTCCCCCATAGGGTGAATGCGAAGTAATTCTGTAACGGGATAGAGGATGAATACGCCTGCAACTGCTCCATATATGGTTGTGATTCCCCCAAATACAGTCCACAGAAGGGCATTAAAGGAAAAAAAGAGCTCGAGTACCGAGGGGCCGACTATTCTTATAAAATGGGCGTAAAGCCCACCGGCAAGGCCTCCGAAGAACCCGCTTATGCAAAAAGCCATGATTTTATAGCGCGTTGTGAAGATTCCAGTTGCCCGGGCCGTGATTTCGTCCTCGCGTATGGCATGTAACAAAACGCCGGTCCTCAATAACTTGCTCCTGGTATCCGTAAACTTCCACATGATCAGTAATGAAACAACCGTCACTGCCAATATGATGTAATAGTCAAACATGGGTTTAGATGTTAGACGCGCCAATCCGGAGATTCCTAGTTCCCCACCGGTGAAATTATCGAAGACATGTACAAAACCGCTTAAAATAAATGGAAAAACAAGTGTTACAAGAGCCAGATAGATCCCCCTGAGTCTGAATGCCGGCATACACAGGATCAATCCAGCCGCTACTGAAACCACTGTACTCAAAGGAACGGCGGCCCACGGGGGTAAGTTATAGTTAACATTCAATAAAGCAGACGCGTATGCGCTGGCCCCGAAAAAAAAGGCATGGCCCAAATTGAGTTGTCCTGTAAACCCCGCCAGGAAGTCCCAACTGGCAGCGAAAAGAGAATAGAGAAGGGCAAGGGTAAGGGTTCTTATCAAGTATGGATGAGGAAAAATCGAAGGTAAAACAATTAACAGAATTACGAAGAATAGAGATATCAATCTCCAGGGAATGGCTACGATATCCGAGCGGAATTTCCAATAGAACCATCGTATGTAGCGCATATCTACAACCTCTCCTCTTCAAAGACGGTTCCAAACAGACCTTCGGGCTTTAATAAAAGAACAATGACCATGGCAACCAGTGAGACCGTACCTTTTAGCCAGCCGCCCATGGGGACAAGGGTGGTAAATGCCACTTCCGAAAAGGATAACACAAAAGCCCCGATGATGGCGCCTCCGAAACTTCCCACACCGCCAATAATAACGGCTGCCAGTACGGTGATCATTGGAGGGATCCACATGTGAGGTGTAATGGTTTGAATTGGGGCAATGACAACGGCGGTAATCCCGGCAAGCGCTATTGAGATGGCCACGGTAATCATACTGAATTTGGTTACGTTGATTCCGGCAAGGTTGGCTATCTCTTTGTCCTGGGATATGGCCCTGATGGAAATCCCGAGCTTTGTCTTCAATAATAAAAGCCAGACCAATGCAAGGCACACTATGCTAATGCCAAGAGCAAAAAGTTGCTGGTATGCTATCCTTACGCCGGAGATTTGCATAAAGCCGGTCACAAATGGTGGGATTCCCCGGAACTCACTTCCGAAGATGACAAGTAGAACTTCTTGAAACAGGACTGCCAATGCTAAACTCAGTATGACCACTGCAAGTTCATGTTGTTTGACCCGGTCAAGGGCAAATCTATAAAAAGCTGCACCCATTATCACGGGAACGATAATACCCAGAATAACACCTACCAGGTAATGCACTCCGAGCATGACACTAATTCCGTAAACGATGAAAGCAGCCACGGCATAGAATGCGGTATGGGCCATATTCATGATGCGCGCTACTCCGAAAACGAGTGCAAAACCCAGGGCTAGTAGCGCATATACCCCTCCGGACACCAACCCGTTAATAATTATTATGGCTACCATAAAATACCTCGTGAATGAGAGGGGGGGATAGAAGCTTAAAATGAAATTCCAGATACGGGGCAAAACCTGTAAAGGAAAAGGTTTTGCCCCTAGGTTTCAAAATCTATTTTTATTTCTTATCCTTCCAATATTCGACCACCCATGGCGGAAGCTTGTAAACGCCCGTGCCTCCATACTTAAGACCTTTCCACCCTGACGGACAACCGGCATTAATGATAGCCTGATGGGCTTCTTCACCATCCGGCCAGTAGGGAATCAACTTCCCATCTTGCCATTGTGCTGCAAAACTGGTGGCGTATCCCGGCGCAAAGATTACATCGTGAGGGTACTTGTGCCCTTTACCGTAGAGTCCATAGGTTGCGGCGACCCCCTCAAACTTCGTCTTTTCTAACGATTCCACGAGGGCGTCCGTGTTGAGGGTTTTTGCCCTTTTTATTGCCTCTGCCAAGATCATAAGTGCATCCCATGAACAAGCGGCATGGCCTATGCCTGGGCTCTGCATATATCCCCATCTCTTCTCGTAATCTTTATAAAATTGCACACTTTTAGAGGTGATCGCCAGTTCAGGACAACTAGCGAAGCACGATGCAAGATAATTGCACATTCCATTGCTTGCCTTCCAGTATCCCGGGGTGGCCCCTTGTACGGAAACTCCCCCCATAGCGGCAGGGATTTTGAGTTCCCCCCATTGTTTGGGGCCTATAGCACCTGCAGGTCCAGCCTGTATGTACATGATGATGTGAGCTCCCTTACCGTGGATGGCCGTAAGTTCAGGCGTCAGGTCCGTTGCCGAAAAGCCAACCCTCCATTCTCCGATAACCTCGCAGCCCATCTCGGGAAGCACTTTTTTAGCCAGCGCAGCAATAGGACCGGTCCAAATTGCGTGGTCTATGAGTAAGGCAACTCTCGGGTTTTTTATTCCCATTTCATTCTGGACTGCTCTAATAATCGGGCTGATTGCCAGCAGGTATAAAAAACGCTGATAATCCGAGTTCATAGACCAGGGCCTGAAGAAATATTTGTACCTGTCGTAATTCTCAGATACCTTCAAAGCCTGCTTTGGATGGGCTGAACCTGAGCTGATATAGATGGTTTTGTAATCCGCGGCTACTTCTTCCATCGCTAAAACCGCCTCTGACCTGTAACCACCGAGTACAAAATTTGCCTTATCCACTGTGATGAGTTTTGTTATGGCAGATGCTGCATCTGCTGTGGATACAAATTCATTGGAGTCTGCCCAGACCACTTCCATTTCATAGGTCTTCCCATCCGCCGTCAAACCACCCGCTGCATTGACCTGTTCCGCCGCCATGATAACTCCCTGGAGAAATTCCTTGCCTTCGGCATTTTTCAATGCATGGGCAACCCCAACCTTGATTTTTTCTGTTGCTGGGGAAGATGCTTCGGTCATTGTAACAAGACCCACAAGCAGTGACAAAAACGTTATAAGAATGATCATCATCACGTTAATTACTTTCATAATTTACCTCCTTGTGGCTGAATGTTAATAACTAAAGATCTTTGAGCTGAAAATTTATTATACCACTGAAAGCTTGTCAAGACTTTTCCCGGGGCGATTTTTTACCGCCCCGTCCTATCGTTTCTGCGCCGCGCCCGGGAGAATCTAAAGTCGTGGATGGTTTTGGGCCATATACTACGAAAAGGAGACCTCGAGAAGTGGCACCAGCTCAAGGAAGGGAGATCAGAAGTGATGAAGCTGCCGAAAGCATGTCCGCAATGCGGGGGGGCACTGAGCCCGAAGATCTTCGGAAAACTCCAGGATAAGTATCTGATTTGCCCTTACTGCCGTTTCCAGGTGGACATTCCCGATGAATTCGAAGTGAAAAAGGCTGAGGAGACAAGGGGGCCCAATGGATCCAGACACCGGGTGGAAGTGAGTTATCGCCGCAAGGACTTGACCCCGGAGAAGGCCCGGAGTCTGATGGGTTCCCGCGCCACCATGCAGGAATCCGGTGGGGGGAAGAAGCACCTTGGAGGGAAGACCCTCCGACGCGAGAAAACCTTAGCGGACGGCACCCACATCGTAGAGGTGGAGCGCACCCATGATTTTGAGGTGAATGGCAAAGGGGATCTGAAAAAACTGGAGTCTATCCTGGGCAAGCATTTCGACCTTTCCGAGTTGCAGAACCTATCGGCGGAATTCAAGCTTGTTCCCGGGATACCGGGGATGGAAAAGGAGTTCACGAAATCCTTCACGTGGGAAAAAACAGGTGCCGCTCAAAGTGGGGATGATGAATCTTTTGTGATTTACCGGGGTGATTCCAGTGAGATGCTCAAGGGCTTCATCAGGCTCGTGACTCTGTTTTCTTGCCTCCTCGGAGTGATGATTGTCCTTTTCATGCTGTCTCGCTGAAGGGCCGTTCGCCCCAAAGGGATTCCGTGGAGGAAGGATCGGTCGAAGAACGGCCCGCAGCGCAAACGTCTGGTCCCACCTTGACGCCGGAGGAGCGCATGGACCGCGTGTGAACGAGTTCTTCCAGCCCGCTCACAGCTTGCGAGTCGTGTCACGTCGCGGTTTACCGTAAAGATCCAGGACCTTCTCAATGACGGCCGATGTGGAGAATCCCGCCACGAAGGGAATTCGTTTTACCTCGCCTCCCGCCGCCTTTACCACATCCGCTCCGATGATTTCATCCTCCGCCCAGTCCCCGCCTTTCACAAGGACATCCGGCATCAGATGCCGGATGACAGGAAGAGGGTTATCCTCCTCAAAAATCAAAACGCTGTCCACGAAACCTAGGGCCGCGACCATTTCCGCTCGCAGATCCTCGGCGAAAATGGGCCTCCTGGGATCCTTGATGGCCCTGACGGATCGGTCGCTATTCACCGCAACGACCAGGTGATCTCCCAGCTCTCTTGCAGCGTAAAGATACCGGGTATGCCCCGGATGGAGAATATCGAAACAGCCATTGGTAAAGACGATCTTTTTCCCTGCGGCCCTGAGCCGAAGGCACTCTTCCTCGGTCTCCCGCAAACTCTTGATCTTGAGCCGGTACGCTTCCATCTTATCTCCCTTACAGGCACCGCGGGTCCGCCGCTCTCGCCAGGGTCAGGCCGTACACCTTCTTGCATCCAGAACGCTTCAGCACCCGCGCGCACTCGTCAAGGGTATTTCCGGTGGTTGCCACATCATCCACCAGCAGGACCGTTCTCCCCTTGAAAACGGAGGGCTCCACCACCTGGAACGCTTTGCGAACGTTTTTTTTCCGCTCTTTTTTCCCGAGCCCTGTCTGCGGGGTGGTATATCGCACCCTTCTCAGTGCCAGGAAATCGATTTGAGCGCCCAGAGACTCTGCCACGTGCCTTGCCAGAAGAAGGCTCTGGTTGAAACCTCTCTCCCGAAGCCTTTTTGAGTGGAGCGGAACGGGCACAATCACAGGGCAATGTCCCGGCTTGGGCCAAGCTTGGGCGAATTCCGCCAGCATGGGTCCCAGAGAACCGGCCAGGGAGCTCTTGGCCTCGTATTTGAAAAGGTGGATGGCTCTCATCAGGGAGCCCTCGTAAAGGAATGGCGCGGCGGCTGCATCATAGAAGGGGCGTTTCCGCAGGCATTCCTCACAGACCCGATCCTGCGCAAGACCCGAGAGAAAAGGAACGCCGCAAACGGGGCAAAGGGGAGAGAGCACTTTGCGAAAATCTGCCAGACAGGCTTCACAAAAGCAGACCGATCTGTTTCCGTCTTCTCTATGGTCCTGCCACAGAAATTCGCCACAGAGGGCACATCTCGGAGGATAAAGAAGATCAATGAGCTGGTTTAGAGGCCTCATCCCTCGACTGTCTCACGAATTCTTCAAAGGAGCAGTTCGGATTGATCCCCGGACATGCATCCCTTGCCAGTTCCCAGTTCTCCTCATCGGCCACGATGGCGGGAAAGTAAGGCCAAAGGTTGCACCGTCTCGGCTTTACGGGGTGAATCAAGCACTTCTTTTCCTGGTGGAAAAAAATGCACCAGTGATCGGGTCCGCACTTGATGTGGAAGCGGCCGTGGCTTTCCTCGCAAAACCCGGCGAGGAAGGAAGCGGGATCCATTCCCAGGAATCGGGAAATCCGTTCCACCTCATCTTCTTCAACGAAAATGCCGCCCTCACCGTAACAGCACTGTCCGCACATTCGGCATTGGAAAGCTCTCGTCTTCTCCTTCACTGCCTGCTCCCCGGATGCTTTTTCTTCCTACCGCCCAACCCTGCGCTCCCTCCGAGCATGCCGGGGGCCCAATCCCATAAGCGCTAAGTTAAATAAACCGTCATTCCGGCGAAAGCCGGAATCCAGTCAAACAATCGTATGATACAAATCCTGCCAATTCGGATTCGCCCTCTCAATCAATTCAATTTTCCACCTTCGCTTCCATTCTTTCAATTGTTTCTCGCGCTGAATAGCGGATTCCAT